>ERZ1023499.13-NODE-13-length-72665-cov-132.601060_pt1 | contig 72665 bp, 68 predicted proteins | sample MGYA00380544_ERZ1023499 | MGnify/ENA primary metagenome ERZ1023499 (study PRJEB33173, sample SAMEA4830353) | metagenome | study: EMG produced TPA metagenomics assembly of the PRJEB25223 data set... | reverse complement strand
TTGGCTCGCCTTGCCGTACGCTTTTGTACTGTCTGCGGCTCGCCGCCTTGTACTACTTTTTCACTTCTCCGACTATAGATACCGACATAATGACATTTTGTACTGTTTTTGAATGCAGTGACAAAAAAGAGTGTCGAAAAATGATGCTATGATGCGCTTTTTAAGCGAAAGGATGGGCTATGCAAAGGCTTGATGCGGTAATTATTGGCGGCGGGATTGCAGGTTTATGGACGTTAGCGGCTTTGCGCGTAGGCGGTTATGCCGCGATTTTGCTTGAACGCGAAGGGCTTGGTGCAAAACAAACTTTAGCTAGTCAAGGGATTATTCACGGCGGGACAAAATACGCGTTGCAAGGCAGTTTGACCGGCGCAGCACAAGCGATTGCACAGATGCCGGCACGCTGGCAGGCGGCTTTGCAGGGCAAAGAAGCGGCGGATTTATCTGCTGCCAATATGCTTTCCGCGCATCAGTATTTATGGACGACTCAGGCTGCCGGCGGAAAATTAACGGCTTTTTTTGCCGGCAAATTGATGCGCAGCCGCATGCAGCGTTTAAATGATGCGGAATTGCCTGCATTTTTGCCGCCGCATTTCGGTGGTCATGCTTATGCTTTGGCAGAGCCCGTGTTGGATATTGTGTCTGTACTGCATTGTTTTGCCGAGCAATATGCCGATTTTATCTTAACTGACGCAAATTGGCAGCGCGATGGCGATGTCTTATTCATCGGCGACAGACAATTTTTGCCGACACATTGGATTTATACGGCAGGCGAAGCGAATGGCGAATTAAGCGCAGCTTCGCAGCAAATTCGTCCTTTAAATATGGTGGCTTTGCGTTTGCCGCAATCTGTGCCTGACATTTTTGGGCATTGTTTAGGTATGAGCGACAAACCCAAAATCACGATTACGACACATTTGTTTGATTGGCAGCAGGCAGAGGGCGATAAGGTATATTGGATTGGCGGACAGCCTGCGGAGGAAGGCGTAGGGCGCGCAAGGGATGCGCAAATTGCGGCAGTTCGTCGCCTATTATTAGAGACTTTACCGTGGTGGGCGCAAGATGCGCAGCTCTTGTCTTATATTAATGACGACAGTCGTTATATTTGCGTGGCGCTTAATCGCGCCGAAGGTGCAGCAGAGGGCAAACGTCCTGATTTGCCGACCGTGACGCAAAACGGCAAGGATATTACGGCGTATCCGACTAAATTGGCATTTGCGCCTTTAGTGGCGGATCAAATTGCGGCACTGCTATCTGCGCCGCAATTTGTCAGTGAGGCGGTATTTACCGATAAGGTGCGGATTGCGCCGTATTTGTGGCAGTAAATTTATTTGCAAATCCGTGCACAGCTCTTTAGAATAAGGCGCTAACAACACTCGACACGCTTAGAGCAACTTGTGCATACTCGTTCTCGCGGACCAGGTCGAGTTTTTTTATGCTAATGTTTTACAAATCAAATGCCGCATTGATAAGGCGCTGCGTATATTCACTTTGCGGCTGATGGAAGATTTGTTCCGCGCTGCCGGTTTCGACGACTTTGCCTTTTTGCATCACAATCACGCGATCGCTCATAGCGCGCACTATCGCAAGGTCATGACTGATAAAGAGATAGCTCAGACCGTATTTTTGCTGCAAGCCGCGCAAGAGTTCCACGACTTTCACTTGAATGGAGCGGTCCAGCGCGGAAGTCGGTTCATCTAGCAATACGAATTTCGGCTGCACGATGATGGCGCGCGCAATCGCGATACGCTGTCTTTGTCCGCCGGAAAATTCATGCGGATAGCGGTTCATCATATCGGGCGAAAGCGCCACTTCGCTCAGCATCGCCGCCACTTGTTCGCGCCGCTGTTTACCGCTGAGTTCGGGGCGGTGGACTAATAAGCCTTCGCCGATAATTTGTCCGACGGTCAGACGCGGCGACAGGGAGCCGAAGGGGTCTTGGAAGACCATTTGCATATCCGCTTTCAAATGTTTGGCGGCTTTGCCTTCCAGACTGCGGATGTCCTGTCCTTCAAATGCCACATTGCCCTGATAATCCAGCATTTGCATAATCGCTTTGCCCAGCGTGGATTTGCCGCTGCCGCTTTCGCCCACAATGCCTAAGGTTTCGCCTTGCTTGAGTAGCAGGCTAATATCATCAACGGCATGAAAATGCGTTTTGGCTTTGCCAAAAAAATGCCGCTCGGTCACAAATTGCACTTGCAGACGATCCGCCTGCAATAAAATGCCGGCATCTGCCGCTACCGGCTGTTTCATGCCTTTGGGCACGGCATTAATCAGCTCTTTGGTGTATTCATGCTGCGGATAAGCAAAAACGCTTTTGATATTGCCGCGTTCTAAAATCTCGCCCAAGCGCATCACGCAGACGCTGTCGGCATAATGCTCCGCCAGTCCCAAATCGTGGGTAATGAAGATAATCGCCATGCCCATTTCTTGCTGCAACTGTTTCAGCAAATCCAATATTTCCGCTTGAATGGTTACATCAAGAGCGGTGGTCGGTTCGTCGGCAATCAGCAAATCGGGATCGTTAATCAGCGCCATGGCAATCATCACGCGCTGCAATTGTCCACCCGAGAGTTCATGCGGATATTGCTTGAGGCGGCGCGCCGGCTCGGGAATACGTACTTTGCCTAGCATTTCTTCAGCACGCTGCCATTGCGCGCTTTTGCTCATGTTTTTCTGATGCGCGGCAAGGGCTTCGCAGAGTTGCTCGCCGATTTTCATAAAGGGATTCAGCGAGGTCATCGGCTCTTGGAAAATCATGCCGATGCGTCCGCCGCGCAAGGCGCGCAATTGCTCGTTGTCGGCTTCCAAAATAGACAGTCCGTCAAATTCAATACGGCTTTCAGGACTATAAACGCCGGTATTTTCAGGCAATAAACGCACAATCGATAAAGAAGTTACAGATTTGCCGCTGCCGCTTTCTCCGACCAGCGCAAGGGTTTCGCCTTTATTGACGCTGAAAGATACGCCGCGCACGGCATGCACGTGATGGCGCGCTTGGCGGAAGGTAATGTCGAGGTTTTCAACGCGTAATAGCGACATCTTAACGCTCCTTAGGGTCGAAGGCGTCGCGTAGTCCGTCGCCGATAAAATTAAAACAAAACAGCATCGCGGCAAGAAATAGCGCAGGGAAGACCAGCAGCCACGGCGCGCTTTCCATCTGCTTGGCGCCTTCGGAAATCAGCACGCCTAAGCTAGTCATGGGTTCTTGCACACCCAAGCCCAAGAAGCTCAGGAAACTTTCGGTCAAAATCGCCAAAGGAATGGTCAGCGTTACATAGACGACGACCGTGCCGAGCGTATTCGGCACGATATGGCGGCGCAGAATCGCGCCGGTCGGCACGCCCAAGACTTCCGCCGCCTGCACGAATTCTTTATGCCGCAAGCTGATTGCCTGACCGCGTACAATCCGCGCCATGGTAAGCCATTCCACCGCGCCGATGGCGGCAAACATCAAAAAGATATTGCGTCCGAAAAAGACCATCAGCAGAATCACAAAGAACATAAAGGGCATGGAATACAGAACATCGACGACCCGCATCATGATGCTGTCGGTACGCCCGCCGGCATAGCCGGCAATCGCGCCGTAGCTAACGCCGATTAATAAGCTGACGCTGGTAGCGCAGAGTCCGACCAAAAGCGAAATCTGCATGCCGTATAAGGTACGGACAAATAAATCCCGTCCGTTGGCATCGGTGCCGAACCAATGTCCGCTTTCTATAGAAGGCGGTGCTTGAAAGGCATCCCAAAAGATTTCATCGATTTCATAGGGGCGCAGATGCGGTCCTAGGATTGCCAATAGCACTAAGGCAATCAGCAAAATCAGTGCGGCAAGCGTCGCTTTGTTGGAAAAAAAGCGGCGCAGCGCGTGTTGTAACAGGCTTTCACTATGATTCATGACAATCTCACTTTAGGGTCAAGATAGGCATAGGCCAAATCGACTAATAAATTAAACAGCACAATCAAGGCACCGTAAAAAACGACCACGCCCAACACAAGGGTGTAATCCCGATTGAGCGCGCCTTGGACGAAATAGCGTCCGATGCCGGGAATGCCGAAAATCTGTTCGATGACTACCGAGCCGGTCAGCACCCCTGCGCAAGCAGGTCCCAGATAGCTGACGACCGGCATCAATGCCGGTTTTAAGCAATGGCGCAAGATGACCCGCATTTCGGACAATCCTTTGGCGCGCGCGGTGCGGACGTGATTGGCGCGCAAGACTTCAATCATCGAGCCGCGCATCAGGCGCGAGATATAGGCAATTTGCGGCAAGGCTAAAGTCAGCACCGGCAAGACCATTTGCTTCCATGAATTGCCCCAACCGCCCGCCGGCAGCCAGCCCAAATAAACGGCAAAAATCAAAATCACCAAGGGCGCAATCACGAAATTGGGAATGGTGATGCCTGTCATGGCGGCAGTCATTACGGAATAGTCAATCACGCTGTTTTGGCGGATAGCGGCAATCGTGCCCAGTAGGCAGCCGATAAGCACGGCAATCAATACAGCGGTTAAGCCGAGTTTCATCGAGACGGGAAAACCGTAGCCGATGAGTTCCGTTACCGTGCGGTCGGCATATTGAAAAGAAGGCCCGAAATCGCCCTGCACAATACTGCCCAAATAGCGCAGATATTGCTGCCATAGCGGTTCGTCCAAATGATACATGGCATTAAGATTGGCTTGAATTTCAGGTGGTAAGGTGCGTTCCATATCAAAAGGTCCGCCTGGGGCGACTCGAATCATGAAAAATGCCATCGTGATGATAATAAGCAAAGTCGGCACGGCGACGAATAAGCGCCGAATAACATAGCGGAACATGGTCTTACTCTATTTATAAAAAGGTGGCTATCATAGCCTGAAATACCGATGATGCCTAGCCTTATGCTCAATGAAAAACTGCCTTTTTTGTCAGCAAACCGCTGTAATTTACCGCCTTTCCTACAAATTCCGTCACAATATTGCAGGAAGGCGAGCGCTTTTTAGCAAAAGGAATACTTATGCAAACACTTAAACAGGCTGTCGCCGGCGCGCAAATTCTGTTCGTCGCTTTCGGCGCAATGGTTCTCGTCTCGCTGCTCACCGAACTTAATCCTTCGATGGCGCTACTCGGCGCAGATATCGGCACTTTGCTGTTTCAATTATTGACCAAGCAGAAAGTGCCGATTTTTTAGGCTCCTCTTTCGCTTTTATCGCTCCGATTATTTACGCGCTCAACGAATGGGGTATGGGCGGCACCATGTTCGGGCTGTTTGCCGCCGGATTTATGTATTTTATAGTACCTTAACTTCAAAATGAGACTTAGAGATACACATTTTGTCAGGAGAAGCGCTTAGAATAATCTCATTTTGAAGTTAAGAGACTATATCTTTGCCGCCCTGATTAAATGACGCGGACTAGCGGCGGTACACCGCTTATTGCCGCCGGTGGTCATCGAGCCTGTGATTATCGTCATCGGCTTGTCGGTTGCCAAAGTCGCCAGCGAAATGGCAATAGGGCAAGCCGGCGGCGAACAAGCCTATCCTTATATAATGTTCGTATTTGTCATGAATCGGCTATAACAGCCTGTTTTCAACAAAAAATAAAGGCTGCTTTTTGCAGCCCTTATTTTATTTTGAGTATATGATAACTATCCGATCAATGACATACGCTTGCTAATCGATTCGGCTAATTTGCGCGAACCGTGCAAAATATGTGCAAGCATCGACTGCTGAGTCGCTTCAATCAAAAGAATCAGAGATTTACCTTTTCCGCCATCAATAGAATAGATATAAACCTTACCCTTATCATTATCAATGGTAATTGAGCGACACATGCCCTGCCCCATTTGCTCGCCTACCGAACTGCCGAGTGAAAACAATGTACTTCCGACAGCTGCCAAGTTTTCTGCGCTATAGGTGCCGCCGTCGCTACTTTGCGAAGCAATTGAAAAGCCGTCTGGAGTAGCCAATAGCACATGTTTTACGCCATGCGTTTCTGATAAAAATGAATCCAATGCCATTTCGCAATATTTTACGAAGGCACTGTTGCGATATTGTTCAAGTGTAGCCATATTCTTTCCTTAGTAAATTTGAGCTTCAATAGAGGCAATTAAAGTTTCAACAAGTAATAATACATCGTTTTTCTCTCTTGAGTCTACTTCAAATACAGGGAACTGAAGTTTTTTCTTTGCTAATGACTCTAAGGCTTGCTCTTGAGATAAGTAGCCGGGCACATCAGTATGCGTAAGCCCTACTACGATATTATCCATTTTATGCTTATGGAAATATTCGACATAATAAGGCAATTCTTCAGGAGCTTTAGTGCTTGAAGAATCCACAAGAATAATAGCGCCCAAAGCGCCTTCTGTCACAATCCGCCATACTAATTCAAAGCGTTCTTGTCCCGGTGTGCCGTATAAACCGATTTTAACATCCGGCGGCAATAGAATTTGACCATAATCAATGCCTACGGTAGTCAATAATTTACTGTGCGATTTTGTATCAGTATTTTCAACATCAGTGGAAACAACTTCCTTATCGGATAAGGACTGGATAGCTGTCGTTTTACCAGCACCCATACTTCCGGCAAAAATAATTTTAAACTCTTTCATATAAATATTTTCTACTTAAATGTGACTCATTAAAGACCAAGTTTCGCACGAAAACGCTGCAATAAGCTACGTTTTTCTCGTTTTTCTGCTTCATCCATTTGTGGGCGTTGTGCAACTGTTTGTTTTACAGGATCAATTACTTCTTCAATATATCCTGATGAAATACTTGCAAAAAGAAAACGATTAATTTGCTCTAAAGGATAATTCGTCTTCTCTTGCAACATTTTAATATCAATAGGGAGTGATTGTACACAAGCAGCCAAGCGCAAAGCTTCCGTACGTCCGTTGCGCCCTAAAGGCTGTGGCCAACGCAGTAAACGAAAATGCGCATTTTTATTGATATGCTCAGCGCCGTCCAGATGAGATTGCCATAAGGTTTCAAATAACCATACATCAATTCTTAATTGGCGTGCTGATGCGGGGATTTCATTAGTTTTAACTTCTTTCCATTTCCACAAATCATAACCCGGAACATTCTCACGCGGATAATTGATATAAACCAAACCTTCCGCAGGCTTAATCCAAGTAGAATTATCGCCATTTATCGCATGCAAAACAACATTTTCACTGCGGCGTATTTTTTTCAATATATCGCCATTTGCATCAGCTGACATCTGTGATGCGGTTTTATTCGGCGTTTTTGCTGTTTGAGTTTGATTAACAGTTTCTGTTTTTACGATCGGGTCGGCAATGGTTTCACCCATTAATTTTGCCGTCCACAGTTGAGCATCTGCCTGCTCGTCTGTCCATGCTATGCTGTGAAATTGTGAGCGGCCAGCCAAATTTGCTCCCTCCGCATTAGCATGTGCACATACTATCGGACATTTAATCATGCCGATATATTTTTGAATTTGGGGTGCTTCTAGAAAACCGGCATTAATCACTACGCCATCTAAATTTTTATCATTTGCGGGCACCCACTCAAAAGTTTGCGAACCAACATTTTTTTGAATAATATTTTTGATTTTTTGTTCCGCTTCTTGAGCAAAACCCAGTAAGCAAATGCGTTTTTTGTCAGACATGATGAATTCCGTAGTGGCTTAATATCAATATAAGAACCTCCCATGGATAAATGGGAGGTTCCAATATACAAGTTTTTATGAAAAATCAAGATCTTTTTCGAAGCCGCGCAATTGGTGACGAGCCATCGCCAAGTTAGCGCGCGAACGATCCAATACCAAATATAAGAATAATTTACTGTTACGCTCTAATGGACGAATCAAGTGATATCCTTTACCTAATGAGATAAGGATATCATCGATATCGTCATGCAATTCAAGAGAAGCGGCAACGCGACGTTTTGCGTTTAATACTTCCGTGTTACCGGCTGCAGCCAATTCCAAATCAATGCCTGAACCTTCGGTTGCCAAAGCCAGACCACTGTCTGAATCTACTAATGCAACTGCTTTGAAACCGTCAATATCTGTCAATGAGCTTAAGTCAATTCTTGCCATAATAACCTCTGTAATAACTAATTTGAATGTGCCTAAATGGGCATTCGCTCAAAAGCGAATTCAATACCATGTTTTATAATTCATTATTTTTCATAATCTTACTCTTATTCCAAAAAAGCATAAAAAAATATCCCGTTTATGCGATACACTGGACGCACAGATTAAGGAAAAGCCATGAATCAAATAAATGTAAATGAAATCAAAAATTTATCAAAAATAACCGCTCAATTTATTCAAACTTATCCTCAAGCGGTTATCTACTTACGTGGCGATTTAGGCGCAGGCAAGACCACTTTTGTTCAAGAGTGGCTAAAAAACTCAGGATATCAGGATATTATAAACAGCCCAACTTACCAATTGGTCAATGAATACGTTTTACCCAATCAGAAAATTGCCATTCATGCCGATTTGTATCGTTTAAGTTCAGCAGATGAATTACTTTATCTTGATGTGGATGAATGGCAAAATCGCGCCGACTGGATTTTCATTGAATGGCCTGAAAAAGGCGGTGATTACTTACCACCAGCTATTTTAGACATTACACTGACGTTTAACGGCAGTCAGCGTTTTTTAAATTTAAAAACTGACAAATAATGTCAGTTTTTTGCAAGTAAAATAAATGATAATCCATTATCATCTAGCCAAAAGCATGTGCTGCGGCAGATGCTCGCGGAAATAGGCATCGATACTGCCGGCAATCGCACGCGCTAATTTTTCTTGATAGGCCTGCGATGCTAATAATTTGGCATCGCTCAAATTGGAGATAAAGGCGGTTTCCACTAGCATGGAAGGTATTTCCGGCGAACGCAAAACGGTGAAATTCGCCCGTTCTACATGTCTTTTATGTACTTTCCCGATTTTGCCCAACTCCGATATGGTTTTGCTTGCCAGAATATTGCTGGATTCCAAAGTCGCTTCCTGCTGAATGTTCAACAAAGCAGCCTGTATATCGTCATCATATTTCTCTACATCAACACCCCATTTTAAATCTACTGCGTTTTCAGAATTAGCAAGATAGCGTGCCAGCTGCGAGGTGGCACCGGTAGTGGATAAGATATACACCGAGGAACCGCTAGGCTCGCTTCTTTCGACGGCATCGGCATGAATAGATACGAATAAATCCCCTTTAGCGCGCCGACAAATATTTGTTCGCTCACGTAGCGGGATAAAAATATCATTGTTACGCGTCATAACCACCTTATAACCCGGCATGGTATCCAATTGTCTTTGCAAGCGTTTAGAAATTGCTAATACCAAGTCTTTTTCACGCAGATTCAATGTTTGATTAATGGCACCGGGATCTTTTCCGCCATGCCCTGCATCGATGCAAACAACAATATCGCGCTTATTAATCAAAGGCGGGGTACTGACTTCCACTTTTCTTTGTACCAAACCATTACTGGTAACTTCCCGCTCAATGGTCACGGTCGTTTGCGCAGAAGCGGCAATCGTTACGGGAGGCAAAGCAGCAGCGACAGCATTGTGCTGAGTGTTTTGATTAGGAGCAACTCTTGCAATGGGATTTTGATTGACTTGAGTGTTTGCGATCGCACTACTACCTTGATCTTCCAAAGCCGCGCCTGAAAAAATCACATTCGGCATGCTTTCATCGATAGAAGTGAGGGTTAATGCAGGATTGCTCTCAAAATCATACACATCCACCACAATACGATTACCGTCCTGCCGATCGGGCGGCAGGGTATAAATATTTGCTTTGGCAGTGGCGATTAAATCGATGACGACGCGCAACGTATTCGGATCGCGCATTCCCGAACGCACGCCGGCAACCGCACCCTCATTGATGACTAATCCCGCCCGCCCGCTGCGATGAACGTTTTTAAAATCCAATACGATGCGCGGCGGATTCGCCAAACTGAATTGCTGAAAAGGGATGGCCGCATCGGTATCCAAAACCAGCTGCACTTTCTGCGGCATGCGGTTATAGCGGATGTTAGAGACAGTCGCCGCCTGCACAATGCTTGCACAACACAGCAATACGAGAAGAAGGGATTTTTTCCAATACATGAAAGATAAGCCTCAGCGCAAAATGAACCGAGATTATCGCTTATTCTGAGCAGAAAAAAAACCGCTGATGCGATTCAGCGGTTTTCGTATTCTGGTGCCCAGGGCCGGACTCGAACCGGCACGGTATTTCTACCGAGGGATTTTAAGTCCCTTGCGTCTACCAATTTCGCCACCAGGGCTAAGAGGCGGCAATTATATACCTTGCCTAAAAGAGGTCAAGCCTTTTCTTGGAATTTCCGCTTATTTATTGTCGTATCAATAAATTTTTCTGCGCATTCCACAAGCGGTGGCTATCGCGAAAATCATCGCCCAATTGTGCCAACAAGCGCTCGGCGGCAGCAAATTGCTGAGGACTGAATATCGCCTGCGGCTGACGCAAGACCGCTTCCAAGCTGTGCAATAATTGCTTATCCGCCTGCGGTTCAATCATATTGATGCTATGTTCCGCTGCCCGCAGTTTTAGCAATTGCAGCAATCCTTCCGCCTGCCTGTGCGCAGCACCTGAAATGCCCTGCTGTTCCGCCAAGGCTTTTAAAGCGGCGATTTCCTGCTGCATTGCTTGTTGCTCTGCAACATAAGGTTCGGGGGCATTGGCAACTTTATCAAAGACTTTCAACACGCCCCATAAACCGGATACCGCCTGAGCGATTTTGCGCTCCGTTTGACTGCCCTGCGCCAATTCTTTTTGCGCCGCATTGACTAAATCTTCGATTTGTGCGGCGTTTGCCTGAGTAATATCCGATATGCCCTGCTTGGCCTGCCATTCTTGATACACATGACCGCCGCGGCGTAAATATTGCGCGGCTTCTGCCAATTGCTGCCCATGATTTCCGCTTGCGCGGTTGATTTGCGCCTGCAAATTCTGCAAATAATCCGCCGCCTGATTGACCTGCCCTTGGCGCAGATTATCGGCAAATCCCGTCAAGGTTTGCAGCGCCTCATTAACTTCTGTCTGCAAGGCTTGACTTTGCTGCGGCGAAATCGTCGCCGCCGGCTTACCCTCTTGCCGAGCGATTTCCTGCTGCGCGCCGTTATAAGCGGCGATTAAGACATCCAGCGCGCGCGCCAATTCCTGCGTATCCGTCTGCTGCTGTGCATAAGCGGCACTGCAAAATCCGCAGGCAAGCATTAACCATAAACCTTTCATTGTGCCTCCAAACGCGATTGCAGCTGTTGAATTAAAGCGACATCTTTATGCTCGGCATATTGCTGCGCCAAACGCTGCAATAATTGCAGGGCATCCGCATCTTGTCCGAAATCGCGCTGCATAATTTCCGCCGCCAATACATAATTTTTCACCACATCGTCGTGCTGCGCATGGCGGTGGCTAAAGCCGTTGAGCAGGCGCAAAGCTTCATCGGATTGACGTTCTTCGGCGGCATAATGCGCCAGCGGATAAATCCAGTCGCCGTCCAAATCCGCGACTTCAATCCGCCCTGCCCTGCTGGCGCGCTGATATTCGTCAAAAGCGCGGGCAACCGCCAAATCCGCCAATGCCTCCGCAATCCGCTGACGCGCGGCACGCATTTGCGCACCCTGCGCTTCAATATCGGCAAACTGAGGCGCGACGCCGTTTTTATGTTGATCAAATACCGACATACTTATCCCGCCCGCAGCAAAGCTTGAATATCAATCAAAGCGGCGTTCACACGCGAGATATACGATGCCATGACCAATGAATGATTGGCGGTAAAGCCGAAACCACGCCCATTTAAAATGATCGGACTCCAAACCGGTTTTTGCGCTTTCTCCAATTCGGCAATGATTTGATCCAAAGAAGCCAAAGCGGTTTTCTGCTCCAGTGTCACGGCAAAATCATGACGGATGGCGCGCAATTGATGCAGCAGCGCCCATGTGTAGCCGCGCGCAAAATAGAAATTGTTATCCACCTTCAAGCGCGGCGTCCGCTCTTGACGCACCGCCACCGTATTCGGCTTGGCGATTGCCTCGCCTGCGGCGCTTTGCGCGACCACCGCATCGCCCACGCTTGCCGACAAACGCTGGGCAATATCACCCAAATTACGCGATATCAAGCCGAAATAATTTGCCAAATTATCCGCACGGGCAAAGAATTGGGCATTATTCGGATTGCCGTCGCTCAACTCCACCGCATATTGGATTAATTTCTGCCGCGCTTTTTCATACTCGTCTTCGGCACTGGGGAACATCCATTTGTCAAAATCGATATTCAGCGCGCCATTAGCCTGCGCCAACATTTCCGGCTGCGTCGACTGCGATTGCGAGCGGCTAAATTCGTCCTTCAACATCAAACTGGTTTGGCGCATCAGCGTCAGCACACCGGCTTCCCATTGCGGGATATTATCCATCAGCACGCCCGGCGGCATCACATCGTTTTTCAAAAATCCGCCCGGTTTGTTCAGCATAATATCTAAAGTTTTGATACTGGTGCCGACCAAATAAGAACCCACCACCGGTTTGGCATCCGCCGGAATGTAAGCCGTCGCCGCCTCTTCGACCGAAAATTCGCTAGGCTCACGGCTCCACCAAAACATCAGTACCAATATCAACGCCAAGAGCGTACCCAACAGCAAAGCAATCCGCCACAGCCAATTATGCGCCTTCCATGCCGCGGGTGTGTACATATGCGCCACACGCTTTGCACCGTCAATCGATTGTTCTTTCAAAGACATAATATTTCCTTATATGCTAAAACTCGTACCGCAGCCGCAAGTGCTCTGCGCCTGCGGATTATCGAAACTAAAACTTTCGTTCAAACCGTTTTTTTTCACATCAATCTGTAAATTCTGCAACAGCGGCAAATCCGCCTCCGCCACCGCCACCTGAAATTCGGGATAAGCGAACACCACATCCTTTTCCGCCAAGCCCTCAATCACTTCGATATCATAGCCATAGCCAGAACAGCCGGAACGCTTCACCGCCACACGCACGCCAATCGCGCCCGCCTGCTTCGCCACAAAGCGGCGCACGCGCTGCTGTGCTGCCTCACTCAAATAAATCATCTCAACTCCTGCAAAAATTGCATCAAACGCTCGATTTCCGCCGCCTGCGTCAAATGCGAAAGACTAATACGGATTGAACGATTCGCTGCCGCCTGCAAACCCATTGCCTGCAAAACATGCGAACCCTCATCTGCTGCCGATTGACAAGCCGAACCTGCCGACAATGCCAATTTCGCCGCATTTGCCGCCGCCAAGACTTCCGCCGCAGGACGCGCCGTATCAATGCTCAAAATATGCGGCAACGCACCGCCCTTTTCAAGAGCAAAATCCCAATCGCGATTACCATTATGTTGCATAACAGCAGGCAGAGCGGCTAATAATTTTTCGGCATAAGCACGCACAAGCGCGCTGCGCGAAGGCAATTCCTGCGCCGCCAACCGCACCGCCTGCGCAAAAGCGGCAATCAAAGGCAAGGGCAAAGTGCCGGAACGTCTCGAACGTTCCTGACCGCCGCCATGCAATTGCGCCGCCAGACGCATTTTCGGCATACGCCGCACATACAAAGCCCCAATTCCCTGCGGCGCATAGACTTTATGTCCCGAAAAACTCACCGCATCCGCATCCCAAGCCCGCACATCGACTGCCATTTTGCCCAAAGCCTGCGCCGCATCGACATGCAATTTCGCCCCATAACGATGCGCCAATTGCGCAATCGCCGCCAAAGGCTGCGCCACACCGGTTTCATTATTGACCGCCATCACGCTGACTAATGTCGTCGGCTTGGCTTGCAATGCCTGCTCCAGCAATGCCAAATCCAGCAAACCGCTTGTTTGAACGGGCAGAAATTCTACCGCCACACCCGCTGCCGCCAATGCACCGGCAGTATCAATCACAGCTTTATGCTCGCTTTGCAGGCTAATCAGGCGCGGATTTTTCGCCCCCTGATACAGACAGGCGCCTTTTAAAGCCAAATTATCCGCCTCCGTCGCGCCGCTGGTAAACACAATTTCCGCCGCCTGCGCGCCGATTGCCTGTGCAAATTCCTGCCGCGACTGCTCGACAATCCGCTTCGCCGCCAAACCCAAATCATGCGCCGCACCGCTGTTGGCAAAATAACGCTGCGCACACTCTTGAAATCTCGCCAAAACGCGCGCATCCGGCGGCGTGCTGGCACTGTAATCAAAATACGCCCAATCAGTCATGTGCTTTATCCACGGCAGCGCGCAAAGTGCGATTCTCCGCCTCCAACACTTCGATTCTCTGACTAAGCTGTTCAATCGCATTCAATACCGGATCAACCACATCGCCGCCCTGCGCATAGGCTTCAAATTTCTTACATTCTTCCTCGCGGCTCGCCACCACCTTGGCGGGAATGCCCACCACCGTGGTATAGGCGGGTACGGGCTTGACCACCACCGCATTCGACCCGATCCGCACATTATCTGCAACCGTAATCGCGCCCAGCACCTTCGCGCCGGCGCCGATAATCACATTATTGCCAATCGTGGGATGGCGTTTGCCCTGTACCAAGGCGGTAGAAGTGCCGCCTAAGGTAACGCCTTGATAAATACTGACATCATCGCCTAATTCTGCTGTCTCGCCAATCACAATGCCCATGCCGTGATCGATAAACAGGCGTCTGCCGGCTTTAACCGCAGGATGAATCTCCACTCCGGTAAACCAGCGGCTCCAGAGCGACAACCAACGCGCCAGCCAATGCCAGCCGCTATGCCAGAGCGCATGCTGCAGGCGATACGCCGCCACCGCCCAAAAACCCGTGTGCAAAGACAACACCGCCCACACGCTGCGCGTTGCCGGATCGCGCTCAAAAACCGCGCGAAAATCCTCGCGCAATAAATTCCACCAAAGCATAGCCGTCCTTACGATTGATAGCGTTTTGTCACAAAGGGCATATTCACCACCTGCATCGGCAACAATTTGCCACGCACCTGCGCCTGCAATACTGTTCCCGCAGCTGCCGCCTCCGCACTCACCAAGCCCATTGCCACCGGCGCATTCACACTGGGCGCAAAACCGCCGCTCGTTACCTCGCCCACCGCATTGCCCTGCGCATCAAATAAAGGTGTATGCGCGCGTACCGGCAATTTGCCCTCGGGACGCAGCCCCACGCGTTTGCGCGCCGCACCTGTCGCCAATTGCGCCGCCAAAGCCTCGCTGCCCCAATAGCCGCCTGCTTTTGCCCCCTCGGGACGGCGCGATTTAGCAATCGCCCATAACAAGCCCGCTTCCAAAGGCGACACATCGCTGCGCAAATCCTGCCCATACAAACACAAACCCGCTTCCAGACGTAGCGAATCGCGCGCGCCCAAACCAATCGGCAGCACGCGGCTATCCGCCAGCAAACGCGCAAAAAAAGTCTCGACAAAAGCCTCGGGAATCGAGATTTCAAAACCGTCCTCGCCCGTATAACCCGAGCGGCTGACCCAGCAAGCCACGCCGTCAAACAAATACTCACCACCGCGCATAAAGCCCAATTCGCGTACCTGCGGCTGCCATTGACTCAAAACATCTACCGCCGCCGGCCCCTGCACAGCCAATAAAGAACGATCTTGCCAATACTGCACCCGTTCCTCACCGAAAGCCGCACGCAAACGCGCCACATCATTATCCTTGCGCGAAGCATTCAGCACCACATAAAAATCCGCTTCGCGGCGCGTAATCATCAAATCATCTTCCACGCCGCCTTGCTCATTCAGCAGGAAGGAATACATCTGCTGCCCAAGCGCCTTATCCGCCGTATCCACAGGAAACACCGACTCCAATTCCGCCGCGCTGACCTTCAGCAAGACCTGCCCCATATGCGAAACATCAAACACACCCGCCTGCGCGCGCGTATGCAAATGCTCCTGCAAAATCCCGCCGCCATACTGCACAGGCATGGCATATCCTGCAAAATCCACCATTTTTGCGCCTAAGCGCACATGTTGATCATATAAAGCCGTGTGTAAACTATCGCTCATCTTACGCTCCTGCAAATCAAAAACTTAGCATATCATGCTGAAGCAATTTTTAACTGAAAAAATTTGATATTTTCTATTTACGCTTTTAAAATAGCGCGGCTTTTTATTAATACACAGGAAAAAATGTCTAAAGAAGAAAATATTGAAATGACAGGTACCGTCATTGAAACCCTACCCAACACCATGTTTCGCGTTGAATTGGAAAACGGACACCAAATCAATGCCCACATCTCCGGTCGCATGCGCAAACACTATATCCGCATCCTCACCGGCGATAAGGTCAAAGTCGAAATGACGCCTTACGACCTCAGCAAAGGACGCATTATTTTCCGTGAAAAATAATCCAAAAGCCGCCCAAGGCGGCTTTTTTTCCAAAATAAGAAAACATACCACCGCAAAAAGAAGACATTATTATGATAGATCTCTCCCTCCAATCTTTTGAAGATGCGTTAAAAAATATTCGCGAACATATTCCCGACTACGACTACCAACCCGGCACCCTGCTCAATTTCCGCCTCTTGCAAACCCTCAGCCGCGCCGCCTATCATTATTACGACACATGGTTGGCGCAATACGATATGAGCACCTTGGAATATTTTACGCTCACCTTGCTCTACGGCTCGCTCAGAGGCTACCTTACACCCTCAGAAATCAGCGATATATTAAGCATCACGCGCACCGGCGCCACACGCTTGGGCGATCGTCTAGTCTCGACCGAATGGGTCGTCCGCGAAATTAGCGCCGAAGACCGCCGCAGCGTCAAACTGCGCATTACGGAAGAAGGACGCAAACTCATGGAACAAATCACGCCGCAACTCTCCGAAGTACGCAAACATATGTGGCAAGACCTCAGCGAAGAAGAAATTCAAATTATGGAAAGAGGAATACGCAAACTCATTCAGCGTTTGGAAAACACGCCTTTTCCCTAAAAGCTTCATGCACAATATCAAAACGACAGATATAGTCTCTTAACTTCAAAATGAGATTATTCTAAGCGCTTCTCCTGACAAAATGCGTATCTCTAAGTCTCATTTTGAAGTTAAGATACTATACAAACCCTAGAGAAAAATAAAAGCCGATACCCTTTTATTTCTTTGCAATGCTCAGAATAAATAAGGACAAGATTTATAGTCAATTCATGGCAAAATTAATCATTTTTTTCAATCGGGTAGGTCGGATACTTGTATCCGACATTACTTAAAATATAAATTTGTCGGATTCAAGAATCCGACCTACTTCCTTATAAATTAGTAGTTTAGATATTTATATCCAACACAATTTGTCATGCGAGTGCTTTCTGGCATAAACGCCTAAGCTAAGGTTAAAAATATAATGTTCGTATTTGTCATGAATTGACTATATCTTGTCCTTATTTATTTTCTCTTAAGAAAACATAAGTTTGACACTCGAATCATTGAAAAAGCTTACAGCACTAACTCGTCTTATACCGCCTTTCCATTTCTCCAATAATCACTACAAGACCTCTTTTGCCGACATATCGGCATGATAGGAAGAGCGCACCATCGCGCCGGAGGCGACATGAATAAAGCCCATTTCCTTGCCTTTGGCGGCAAACATCTCGAATTCTTCAGGCGTGTAATAACGCTTGACCGGCAAATGGTGCTGAGAGGGCTGGAGATATTGCCCGATAGTTAGCATATCGACATCATGCGCGCGCAAATCTTGCATCACTTGCAAAATCTCATCGCTCTCTTCCCCCAATCCGACCATGACGCCCGATTTGGAAATCACTTTTTTCGTACAGGCCGCCTTATAGTCTTTCAATAATTTCAATGAATTGCCATAATGCGCGCCGGGACGCACCGCCTCATATAAACGCGGCACGGTTTCCATGTTGTGGTTAAACACATCCGGCGGCGTTTGCAGCAGAATCTCGAGCGCGATTTCTTCGCGGCCGCGAAAATCCGGCGTCAAAATCTCAATCGTCATGCGCGGCGCCAGCGCGCGGATTTCGCGGACACAGGCGGCGAAATGCGCCGCACCGCCGTCGCGCAAATCGTCGCGGTCCACGGAAGTAATCACCACATGCGACAAACCCAAATTGCTAACCGTTTCCGCTAAATGGCGCGGCTCATTCTCATCCAAAGCATTCGGACGCCCATGCCCGACATCGCAAAAGGGGCAACGACGAGTACAAATATCGCCCATAATCATGAAAGACGCCGTCCCGACACGAAAACACTCGCCCAAATTCGGACAACTCGCCTCTTCGCAGACGCTATGTAATTTCTGTTCGCGCATCAAGCCCTTAAGCCGCTCAACCTCCGGCCCGCCGGGAAACTTCGCCCGAATCCAACTCGGCTTACGCAAACGCTCTTGCCCGACATGCTCGACATTAATCGGAATTTGACGGATTTTATCCGCCCCTTTACGCTTAACACCCATCGCATTGGGCTTATGAACAATCGGGGATTCTGCTTCACTCATGATGATTCTCCAAGTGTTTTTATAGACTTAGCGCGGACGCGGCATTTTATCACGCACAGGTTTAGTACGCACTAATGCCATTAAATCAGACAATTCTCGCAGCTCAAGCAAACGATGTTTGCCGGCAGGCAAAGATTTCGGCAAGCTCACATTGCCGTAGCGAATGCGTTTTAATCGGCTGACTTGACAGCCCACCGCTTCCCATAGACGGCGCACTTCGCGATTGCGCCCTTCTTTCAGCACCACGGAATAATAGCGGTTGTATTGTGTGTCGTCATCATTCAAAGTCTGCAAAGGCTGAATATCGTCAAATTTGGCGAAGCCGTCTTCCAACATCATGCCCTTGCGCAGTGCCTGCAAGGTTTCTTCATTCACTTCCCCTGCCACACGCACCCAATATTCGCGCTCAATCTCGGTACTGGGATGCATCAATTTATTCGCCAAAGCGCCGTCATTGGTAAAGAGCAGCAGACCGGCGGTATTGATATCCAAACGCCCGATGGCCACCCAGCGCCCCTGATGAATACGCGGCAAACGGCGGAAAACCGTCGGACGCCCTTCTTCATCTTTGCGTGTACAAATCTCGCCCACAGGCTTGTGATACATCAAAACCATACGCGGCGATTCCTGTTCCGCCGCCACACGCAGCGTCCGCCCGTCAAGGCTAAAACTCTCATGCCCGCTCACGCGCTGACCAATCTCCGCCGTCTTGCCGTTCACGCGCAAACGCCCTTCTTCAATCCACACTTCTATCTGCCGCCGCGAAGCAATACCGCGGCTTGCGAGAAATTTCTGAATGCGTTCATACTCTTGTTTCATCTTCATTTCCTTCTAAAGCCGTCAAATTCGGCATCGGCGGCAAATCTGCCGAACTTGCCAAGCCAAAATCATCTAAAAAAACCGTCGTTGTCGCCAATAACTCCGGACGGCCGGGCATCTCACGCCGCCCGACAACCTCAATCCATTCCAAATCGAATAATTGGCGATAAATGCCGCTGCTTGTCACCACCCCGCGCACTGCATCTATCTCCGCGCGCGTAACCGGCTGATGATAAGCAATATACGCCAAAGTTTCCCAAAAGGCGCGTGAAAACCGCGGCGGCTGCGCCTCCGCCAAAGCTAAAATATCGGCGAAATACGCTTCTCTTAACTGCAAACGCCAACCGCTTGCCACCTTCGCCAAGCGCATCGCCGAGCTCTCGTAACGCACAGCCAAGTCTTGCAAAGCCACCTCAATCTCCGCTTCCTGCGCCTGCAAAGCGATGGCCAGCATATTAACCGTTAACGCCGTATCGCGGGTAAACAACAATGCCTCAATGCGATTTGCCAAACTCATGCCGCCTGCCTCGCACGTAACAACACCTCCGCAAAAGCGTCTTCCTGCCGCCACTCCAACACCTGCGCGCGATCCAATTCCAGCATCGCCATCAAACTGACTACCAAGCCCGGACGCCCTTCATCGGAATGATAAAAACCCTGCAAAGCATGCCAGCCTGTCTGATGCTGCAAACGATTTTCCATCATTTCCACGCGTTCCGCCAAAGAATAAGCCTCGCGCTCCACCTCATGCGCACGCCGCAAAGCCTGCCGTTCATAAATCGCCGCCAACATCTGCTGCAATTTATTCACATCACGCGCCGGCTTAATAATCGGCACAATACCCGCCGGCGCCTGCTGTGCCGATAAAGCAAAACCGGCATCCAAGCGCGCCAAATCCGCCAAACGCTCCGCCAATTGCAAGGTCTGTGCATAAATCAAGAGACGATCCGCCAATTCCGCCCGCGGATCAGGCTCCTGCGACTCCGCATCATGACGTTGCGGCAGCATCATTCGCGCCTTAATCTCGGCTAAAGTCGCCGCCATTAGCAAATATTCCGCCGCCAAATCGATATCAAGGGCTTGCATCATCTCCATATACGCCAAATATTGCTCGGTAATCAGGCTGACCTCAATATCTAAAATATCCATATTCTGCTTACGGATCAGATAAAGCAATAAATCCAGAGGTCCTTCAAAGGTTTCCAGCAAAACCCGCAACGCCTCGGGCGGAATATACAAATCTTTGGGCAAAGTTTTCACAGGTTCGCCGAATACTAAAATCTGCTGCTGCACGCCACCCTCAAAAAATGGCGCATTATACCGTTTTACACTCGCACTTACCGCAATTTATGCCGACTAAATCCCAATCAGAGAAACAGAAATTGATGCACAGCGGGAGGTGTGCTAACCGTAGAAAAGGCATAGCAAGACGAGCAGCCTTAGGTTTTTTCAATTCTAAGGTATAGTCTCTTCAGATTAAAATGACACACCTTAAAACAACATATTTAAATATTTTTCAATATGTTGAAAATTTTTTATCATCTCATGTTAATCTGAAGAAGCTATAATATCGCCCTTGCTTTAGCGCCACAGTAATAAAAAAAGCGGCAAGGCCGCTTATTTGACAATTTTTAAATGACTGGCCTTAGATTTATCGGCAGCCGCTTTCTTTTCCTCTTTTACCGGGAAATTCTTCGGACCTTCCGCCACATCGGGCGCCAATTCAAACCAAGAGCCCTGATTATTCTCACGTGCCAATAAGGCGGCAATCGCCGGCATTGCCACCGCAACCCGATGCGGCTGCCCTGAAAAACGCGTACTGAAATAGACCGCATCATTCTCAATTTGGCAATCAGGCGAAGCGCTAGGGGAAATATTGAGCACCAACTGCTCGTCTTGCAGCAGATGCTCCGGCACGCCGCTCACCCAACCTTTATTCGGATAAGCAATGATTAAATGCGGCGTGCAGTCATTATCTACCAGCCATTGATAAATAGCGCGCAAAAGATAAGGCTTTTGGTCGCTCATTTGCGTCATAGCGCATATTCGGGACGCAATCCCGCCTCATATTTAGACAAAGCCTTTTTGAAATATTCCTGTTTGAAATGGAAATCCATATATTTAAACAGAGATTGTGTAAAAGCATTTTTCGGCAAATCGATTTCCAAATGCTGCAAACGCCATAAGACAGGCAAAATGCAGCAATCTAATAAAGACAATTCCTGACCGATAATATAATGGCTGTTTTTAATCATCGGCGAGAACTGCACAATCTGCTCGCGCAAAGTCTTTTGATACGCCTTTTTCTTGGCAGGGCTGAGTTTCTCATGCTCCAATTGATTAACCAAATCATACCATTGTGCTTCGATTTCCAAACCGAACAAACGGATTTTCGCCCGCAATTCCGCTTCAATCGGCATCAGCGCCGGATGCGGAAAACGCTCGTCCAAATATTCGGAAATCACGCGATCATTAATCAGAACCAAATTCCGATCAAACAAAGTCGGCAGACGACCGCTCGGATTAATTTCCAATAAGTCTTCCGGCAAATTGTCAGCATCCACTTCAATGTAATCAATTTCCAAATCTTTGGCATAACTGACTAAACGGATGCGATGACTTGAAATATATTTGGGGCTGCTCACCAGAGCAAGCCCACCGCGTTTTTGACTGACAATACTCATGAAATGTCTGTACCTGATTATTTAATATCTCGCCAATATTCCCGCTTGAGGAAATAGAACACGATTGTTAATAAGACCATGAACAATAGCACCCAAGGCCCCATTGCCGCACGGTTGAGCGCCGAAGGATCAGCGACATAAGTTAAGAAATTGGCAATATCGTAAGATAACTGCTTATATTCTCCCGGACTCATGCTGCCTGTTTGAATCAAGTCAAAACCGGCGATTTCTTTCGTGGTCGAACATTGTCCGTCGATGCAGCTTTCATGCTCTTCATAGACCGGCGTTTGCAGACCTTGGAACTGCCAGAGCGGATTAGGCATGCTCGCCCCCGGGAAGACCGAATTGTTAAAACCTAATGGGCGGCTGTCGTCCACATAAAAACCCAACAGATAGTTATACACATACTGCCCTGTTTTCGCGCGGGCAGTCAGCGATAAATCCGGCGGCGCCGTGCCTAGCCACTTCGCCCCCTCTTCTTTTTGCATCGCGCTGTGCATTTGTTCAACGACACCGACGCCTGTGAAAATCAGATTTTCTTCGCCGACTTTAGGGTCGATACCTAAATCTTTGAACATGCGGTTATAGCGTTGAAATTCCAAGCCATGACAACCGGCGCAGAAATTAACAAAGTAACGCGCGCCTCGCTGCAAAGATTGCTGGTCATTGATATTGGCAGTAAAGGATTCATGCGGATAACCGCCGCCACCTGCCGCCATTGCCTGTCCGATTATGGTCACGCCAAGTAGCGTGAGTAATATTTTTTTGATATTCATATTAGTAACGCACCCTTTGTGGAACTGGTTTAGTTTTGTCCATCTTGCTGTAAATTGGCATCAGCAAGAAAAATGCGAAATAGACCAAAGTCATCCATTGCGCCCATAGTTTCACCGCATTTGTCGGCGATTGCGTACCCAAATAGGTCAGCACGATAAATGCAAAGGTGAAAATCGCCAGCGCCGCTTTAAAAATCGGACCTTTATAGCGAATGGATTTCACCGGCGAACGGTCTAACCAAGGCAGAAGGAAAATCATAAACACCGCGCCGAACATCGCGATTACGCCCCACAGTTTTGCCGGCACGCCGAACCAATCCCAAGTCATGGCACGCAAAATCGAGTAGAAAGCACCGAAATACCATACCGGCGCAATATGCTCGGGAGTAACTTGCGCATTGGCGGGTTCGAAATTCGCATGCTCGAGGAAATAGCCGCCCATTTCGGGAATATAGAAAATCACGCCTGCAAAAATAAACAGAAATACGCCTAATGCCACCAAGTCTTTCGTGACCAAATGCGGATAGAAAGGCACGCCGTCCAAAGGAATGCCGTTAGGCGCTTTATGTTCTTTGATTTCGATGCCGTCCGGATTGAGCGAGCCGACTTCATGCAAGGCAATAATATGTGCCGCCACCAGCATCACTAAGACCAGAGGAATCAAAATGACGTGCATAGAGAAGAAGCGGTTCAATGTGGCGTCAGAGATATAGAAATCGCCTTGCACAAAGGTCACAATCGCATCGCCGACTAAAGGAATGGCGCTAAAGAGCGAGATAATGACGTTCGCGCCCCAATAAGACATTTGCCCCCAAGGCAGCAGATAACCCATGAAGGCTTCCGCCATCAGGCATAGGAAAATCAGGCAGCCGAACAGCCAAACCAATTCGCGCGGTTTGCGGTAAGAACCGTACATCAATCCGCGGAACATATGCAGATAGACCACTACGAAGAAGGCGGAAGCCCCTGTCGAGTGCATATAACGAATCAGCCAGCCGTAAGGCACATCGCGCATGATGTATTCGACGCTGGCGAAAGCCTCCGCCGCGCTAGGCTTGTAAAACATCGCCAACCAAATGCCTGTGAGCAATTGATTGACCAAAACGACAATCGACAAAACACCGAACACATACCATACATTGAAGTTTTTGGCGGCATAGTATTCCGACATTTCGTTTTTCCACAATACGGTAAGCGGAAAACGATCGTCAATCCAACCTAAGAATCCGGTGGTTTTATGCGGGTTAATTACCTTAGCCATTGCTTGCCTCCTCGCCTACGACAACGACATTATCGCTTGTGAAATGATAAGGCGGCACAGGCAGATTGATTGGCGCCGGAACCCCTTTGAATACGCGCCCTGCATAGTCGAATGAAGAACCATGACAAGGACAGAAGAAACCGCCTACCCATGAATTGTCGCCGCGGGCGGCACGTCCCTGCTCTTTGCTTTGCAACATCGGCGCGCAGCCCAAATGCGTGCATACGCCAAGCATGACGATTACGTCTTCGCGTATTGAGCGGAAAGCATTTTTAGCGTATTCCGGCTGTACGGATTCTGTGGAATCGGGATCGCGCAAACTGGGCGCCGCCTCAGCCAAGGATTGCACCATTTCAGGGGTACGGCGCAAGATATACACCACTTTGCCCTGCCATAAGACGGTTTGCAAAGCACCGTCGGCTAGTTTGCTGATATCCACCACCACCGGCGCACCGACGGCTTTTGCTCGCTCGCTCGGCAGCCAACTGGCTAAAAAAGGAACCGCGACAAATCCTGCGCCGACGACTGTTGCACCTGTTGAGGCAGCAATCAGCATCTTGCGGCGGGCTGGATTTTCCGGTCTCTGAGTCGGATCATAAACCGGCTCTAAAGATGAAACATTACTCATGATAATTCTCCGCGCATCGATTGCGATGATCAATACGGCTATATTGCCAATAATCTATTATAAAGACCATCTGAAAATTAGCAAACATTCATTAAGAAGAATTTGTTTGCCCACACAAAATTTAGCTTATTCCTCCTGCTAAAAAGGGTTGTCCTCATCAAAAAAACGGCTTTCCAAGGCATAATCCAGACGAAAACGCTCCGCCATTGCCTCAACGCCGAAACGCTCCGTCGCATGATGTCCGCATGAAAAATAGCCGATGTGCCATTCATGGGCTTCATGGAAAGTGCGTTCGGCATATTCGCCACTCAAAAAAGCCTGCGCGCCTTCTTGCGCCGCCAATGCCAAATAATCTTGCGCCGCTCCTGTGCACCAAGCAATGCGCCGAATCGGCGCGTCGATGCTGCCGACCATTTGCGCAGGACGCCGCAATACCCGACTAATCCGCGCCTGCAATTCCTCGGCAGATTGTGCGGCGATGTCGCCATGCCACAGCAGTTTTTCCTGCTCGGATTGGCGAATGTTCTGCACGCCCAAGGCTTGTCCGAACAAAGCATTATTGCCCACTTGCGGATGCAGATCCAGCGGCAAATGGTAGGCAATCAAATTGATATCATGCGCCAGCAAAGCTTTAATGCGTTGATATTTAATCCCTGTCAATTGCGGTGCTTCGCCTTTCCAAAAATAGCCGTGATGGACAAATAAAGCATCCGCCTGATAGTCAATCGCCGCTTCAATCGCCGCTTGCGAGGCGCTAACCGCCGTCAGAATGCGGCGAATTTCTTTTTTACCCTCGATTTGCAAACCGTTGGGTGCATAATCTTTGATTTTGTCGCTTTGAAAAAAATTATCCAGCGCGCTCAATAATTCATTGCTGTGCATCAAGTTCCTCCAAGGCTTTGAACAAGAGCCGATTATCCTGCGCCTGACTGATCGTTAAACGCAGACAATCGGCTAACAAGGGATGCGCACCGTGCAGATTTTTAACCAAAATCCCCCGCTCTTTCAATTGCGCAAACCAAGCATCGGCATTCGGCGTGCGCAAGACGACAAAATTCGCCTGCGACGACCAATACCTGCAATGTCTCAAGCCGTCCAAAGCGGTACAAAAAGCGGCGCGTTCCTGCTTGATTAGCGCTGCTTGGGCGGCAATTTCCTCATAATGCTGCAAAACAAACAAGATGCTTGCCTGCGTCAGCACGTTCACATTATAAGGCGGACGCACTTTATCCAATTGCGCCGTCCATTCTCTAGCACCAAACAAATAGCCGAAACGCAGTCCTGCAAAACCGGTTTTGGATAAGGTGCGCAAAATCAGCAGATTATCATATTTCGCCAACAGTGTCTGCATGCTGGCTTCGCTAAAAGCCAAATAGGCTTCATCAATAACGACTAATCCTTGCGCCGCTTCTGCAATGCGGCGTATATCCGCTTCGGGATAGGCTTTGCCGGTAGGATTATTCGGCTGAGCCAGAAAAATCAGCGCCGGCTGTTCTTGCGCAATCGCCGCCAACATCGCCGGCATATCCAATGAAAAATCCGGCAGTACGTCGATACTGCGATAACGCAACCCCAGCCAATCGCATACGATGCGGTACATGACGAAAGTCGGCGCCGGCGCAAGCACCACAGCATCTTTGCGCAAAGCCATCAATAAGATTTGAATCAGCTCGTCGGAACCGTTACCCAAGAGCAGACCGTAATCGTCATCGATACCGAATATGCGGCGCAATTGCGCTTGCAAAACCAAATCGCGTGCCGGCGGATAGCGGTTTAAAGGCACATCCGCCAAAGTGCGCAACCAAGCCTCACGCAGATGCGCAGGAAAATCCTGCGGCGCTTCCATTGCATCCAATTTGAGCATATCCGCCGGCACTTCCGCCACCGCATAAGCTTTGCTACCTAAGACCGCCGGACTAAAAATCGCCTCTTTACGCATCGCCGCCCCGCAATTGCGCGGATAAGGCATGCGCAAACAAGCCTTCGCCTTTGGCGAGATGTTCGGCAATCGGGCTGAGCTGCCCTGCCGCTGCACGGGATAATTGCAGGACGCTGCTGCGTTTTTGGAAATCGTAGACGCCTAAAGCGGAAGCGAAACGCGCACTGCGCGAGGTCGGCAAGACATGATTCGTACCGGCACAATAATCGCCGAATACTTCATTGGAATGCTCGCCGACAAAAATCGCACCGGCATGGCGGATATGCGGCACATAATCCGCCGCCTGCTCAAACATCAATTCCAAATGCTCGGGCGCAATATGATTCGATAAAGCAATACATTCGGCGATATCTTCGCAGACAATCAGCGCACCGCGCTCAGCCAAAGAACGCTCGATAATCGCCGCGCGCGCCTGCTGCGGCAGCAATTTGGCGATACTTTTCTGCACACGATCCGCCAGTTGCGCCGACGACGTCAGCAAAATCGATTGCGCCATTTCGTCATGCTCGGCTTGGGCAAAGAGATCGGCGGCAATCCAATCCGCCTGCGCCGTATCATCGGCAATAATCACCACTTCGGAAGGACCGGCAATCATGTCGATTCCCACCTGCCCGAAGACCTGTCGTTTGGCTTCCGCCACATAGCGGTTGCCCGGACCGGTAATTTTATCCACCGCCGCAAGGCTTTGCGTGCCGTAAGCCAAAGCAGCGACTGCATGCGCACCGCCGATTGTCCAGACCTCATCGACACCGCATAAATAAGCGCTTGCCAAAACCAAAGGATTCGCCACCCCGCCCGGCGTAGGAACGACCATCACGATTCTCGCCACGCCCGCCACTTTCGCCGGCACCGCGTTCATAATCACGGACGACGGATAAGCCGCTTTACCGCCCGGCACATAGATACCCACGCTGTCCAGCGGACGTACTTGCTGCGCCAAGATACTGCCGTCCGGACGGGTATAAGACCAATCCTGCAATTTCTGCCGCTCGCCGTATTCCGCCACATTGTCATGCGCGGTTTGCAAGGCTTTTTGAGTTGGCGCGTCCAAGCCTTCCCAAGCGGCTCGCAAAGTCTCCGCACTCAGGCGCAATTGCCGTACATCATCGACTTCTGTCGCGTCCAAAACGGCGGCATAATGCAATAAAGCGGCATCGCCGCGCGCGCGAATATCGCCGATGATGTCCGCCACGCGCGTACTGACTTCGTCTTGGCTGACACTGCTCTGCGCCAGCAAATCCTGCATCGCTTGGGCAAAATCCTCCGCCCGACTGTCTAATCTGCGAATCTCCATTTATCTTCCTTTGTGTGCCGCTTGTTCAATGCTTTGAATAATTGGGGCAAGCTGCGCCTGTTTGAGCTTGAAAGCCGCGCGGTTGACAATCAGGCGCGAGCTGATTTCGCACACCGTTTCCACCGCTTCCAAGCCATTGGCTTGCAGGGTTTTGCCCGTATCCACCAAATCGACGATGCAATCCGCCAGACCGACCAAAGGTGCCAATTCCATCGAGCCGTAGAGTTTAATCACGCTGACTTGCCGCCCCTGCGCGGCGAAATAATTCTTCGCGCTGCGCACATATTTGCTTGCCACGCGGATATGCTGCGCAGGCAAGGACTGCCCCTGCTTAACCGCCACCATCAAACGGCAGACGGCAATCTGCAAATCCACCATTTCCAATAAATTCTGGCAATCCGATTCCAGCAAGACGTCTTTGCCCGCAATGCCGAAATCCGCCGCGCCGTATTCGACATAGGTCGGCGCATCCGAAGGGCGCACCGCCAGCAATTTCACGTTTTCCAGCGTGGTAGGGAAAATCAATTTGCGGCTCTCGCTGATGTTTTCCAGCGGCGAAATGCCCGCCGCCGCCAACAAAGGCAAGGTTTGCTGCAAAATCCTGCCCTTAGACAGGGCGATGACGATGTCCTGCCCCTGATTGGGCTTAACTGCGGATGCGTTCAATGTCCGCTCCTACCGCGCGCAATTTTTTCTCAATACCGTCATAGCCGCGATCTAAATGATAGATGCGGTCGATAATCGTCTCGCCCTCTGCCGCCAAGGCAGTAATCACCAGGCAGGCGGATGCGCGCAAATCGGTTGCCATGACCGGTGCACCGCTTAATTTCGCCACGCCGCGCGTGGTCGCGGTATGTCCTTCGACAAAAATATCCGCGCCCATACGGCTTAATTCCGGCACATGCATAAAGCGGTTCTCAAAAATGGTTTCCACCATTGTCGCCGCCCCTTCCGCCAGACAATTCAATGCCATGAATTGCGCTTGCATATCGGTGGGGAAAGCCGGATACGGCGCAGTACGAATGCTCACGGCTTTTAAAGGGCGGTTGCGGTGATCGATTTCAATCGTATCTGTGCCGCGCTTAATCAGACTGCCCGCCGTTTCTAATTTTTCCAATACCGCTTCGAGGAAAGTCGGCGTGGTTCGGCGCAGCAGCAAATGTCCGCCCGTAACGGCGGCGGCAATCAGATGCGTGCCGGTTTCAATCCGATCGGGTAAGGTGGAATAGCGCACCGGATGCAGTTTTTCCACTCCTTCGATGGTCAAGGTCGCCGTGCCGATACCGCTGATTTTCGCACCCATGGCATTGAGCAAATGCGCCAAATCGCTGACCTCGGGTTCGCGCGCCGCATTTTCCAAAATCGTCGTCCCCTTTGCCAAAACCGCCGCCATCAGGATATTTTCCGTGCCGGTTACGGTAACGACGTCCATCACGAAACGCTGTCCGCTTAATTTACCCTTGGCATGGATATAGCCTTCTTCAATATCGATTTCCGCGCCCAAAGCACGCATGCCTTTGATGTGCTGATCCACAGGCCGCGCACCGATCGCACAACCGCCCGGCAAAGACACTTTCGCCTCGCCGAAACGTGCCAGTAAAGGCCCGAGCACCAAGACGCTGGCGCGCATGGTTCTGACCAATTCATAAGGCGCAACGGGATTGTCGATATGGCTGGCATCGACGCTTACCTGATTCTCATCGGTAAACGCCGCCTTGGCACCCATGGCGTTCAAAACCTCGATTAAGGTATGCACGTCGCGCAGACGCGGCACATTGTCAATCACGGTTTCGCCTTTCACCAATAAAGTGGCGGCGAGAATCGGCAATACCGCATTTTTCGCGCCGCTAATCGCAATCTCGCCTTCCAAGCCTTTGCCGCCGATGATTTTGAGTTGCTCCATTATGAAGCTACCTGCGTTTTGAGTTGCAGGGCATGCACCTCATTACTGCTAATCACATCTTCCAAGGCTTTCATGACCATGCGGTGCTGCTCAAGGCGGGAATGACCGGCAAAGGCTTTCGCCTTGACCACCGCCGAATAATGCACGCCGTCAAAAGTGGAGAGTTCAATCTGGGCATCATCGCCCAAGGCGGCACGAATCCGTGCTTCAATTAGCTGCTCTTGCATCGCTTAATAATCCTTGTGTATCTACATCATATAAATGCAGCAGTTGTTGCAACTGCGGCGAAAAACCCTGCCAAACAATCCGAACCGCCTGCTGCCGCCCATGACGCAGCAGCCATAATAAGGCGGCGATGCCGGCGCTGTCGCAATCGCGCAAAGCTTGGGCATCCACCAGTAATTGCGTCGGCAAGACAGGGGCTTGGGAAAAATCCTGCCCCGCCAATGTCTGTGCGCACAGACGCTCGGGCAAGCGCAGACAGCCGTTGCTGATGTCGGCAAACACGCTTATTCCATCGTGCGCATTTTGCCGATTAAGGCATCAACGCCATTTTTCTGAATCTCGGTATCGAAAGTGCTGCGATAACCGCTAATCAAAGAAATATTGGAAAAAGTGGCGTCGTAGAGTTTCCATACGCCGCCGTCGTACCACAGGGCAAACTCCATCGCATGCTGCTTGCCCGCATTGTCTTTGATTTGCGCACGCACGCGAGCGCGGTTGTATTTATCCACCGTCGGCAAACCTAAAATCGTGATTTGCGCATTAGTGTACTGCGTCCAGCTTTTGGAATACACGCGAATCAATAACTCACGGAAAGCGGCGCTAAACGCCTCGAATTTGCCCGCATCGCGTACCGCCTGCAAATGCCGCCCTAGCGCAATTTCCGCCATGCGGTCAAATGCCAGACTCGGCGCCACGCGGCTGTTGATAAACTGATTGAATGCCGCCGGATTGCCTTGATAAGTCGCCTGATTGGCGCGTAATTCCTGCAAAATCTCGCCGGATTGGCTTTCAATCATCGCTTTTGCGCCTTCCGGCGTGGCTTGCGCGAACACGACGCCGCTCACGGCGGCTAAAATGCTAACTAATAGAAACTTTTTCATTTTTCCTCTCTTACTGTTGCATTGTCATATTACTAATAAACTGTTGAATCACACGTTCTAAGACCACCGATGAATTGCTGAATTGAAATTCATCGCCGTCTGTCAAAAATTGGCTGTCGCCGCCGACGCTAATCGCCACATATTTGCCGCCCAGCAAACTGCTGCTGACAATATCGGCGCTGCTGTCAAAAGGAATATGCCCGTATTCTGCGGCAATTTCCATTTCTACGATCGCTTGGAAACTCTGCTGCTCCAAGCGAATCGCGCTCACACGCCCGATTTGCACCCCCGATTGCGTCACCGGCGCATCAAGATTCAAACCGCTGACATCGCTGAAACGCGCCGTCACATGATAAGACTTCTCCGGATAAAAACCGCCCTTGCCGCCCATAAACTGCTGCAAAGCCTTCTCCAGCACCAAAGCCCCGCCGGTGCGGCGCAACGTATCGCCGTCTTTGAGCGTTTCGCTACTGCTGCCCAAACTGATGCCGATATAGCGTTCGCCCAGCAGACCCGAAGTCAGAATCTGCGCCGCGCTGTCGACAGGCAGCCGCGCCGCGCCGTCGATATTGAGCAAAACCTCCGCTTCATTGCGCGCTAAATTGAGCCTAATCTCGCCCACGCGTCCGATTTGCACGCCCGCCAAACTGACTTGCGCATTCTTGCTCAAACCGCTGACATCGCCGAAATTGGCGCGGATTTGATACACGTTCTGCGGACGAAAACTACCCAAGCTGCTGGCTTTAAAGCCTAAAAAGAATAAACCGATCAGGGCGCAGAAAACAAATGCGCCGACCGCTATCGTGATTGTTTTTTGATTTTTCATCTCACATTCCAAACATCATTGCGGTCAGCAAGAAATCCGCTGCCAATACCGCCAAAGAAGATAATACCACCGTACGCGTGGTCGCATTCGCCAAACCCTGTGCGGTCGGCGGCGCGACAAAGCCCTGATGCACCGCGATTGCCGCGCACAAAGCGCCGAAGACAAAGGACTTGACCACAACACCCAAAAAGAGATTGTGATAAAAATCCACCCCGCGCTGCAATTGCGCCCAAAACATCGCGCCGTCCAAGCCCAAATGCCAGACCCCGACTATATAGGCGCCCAACATCGCCACCGCCACAAAGACTATCGCCAATAAAGGCATGGCAAGCAAAGCGCCGTAAAAACGCGGCACGCCGACCTGTGCCAGCGGCTCAATCCCCATCATTTCCATGGCAGCCAATTGCTCGGTCGTATTCATCAAACCGACTTCCGCCGTAATCGCCGAGCCGGCGCGTCCGGCAAAAAGCAAAGCGCTGACCACCGAACCCAATTCGCGCATCAATGCCAAAGCCACTAAAGTGGCGGTAGCGGTTTGCGCACCGAAAGTCGCCATATTCACATAGGCCTGCAAAGCCAAGACCATACCGACAAACAAGCCCGACACCACGATAATCGGCAAAGACAAAACGCCCGCCTGATACACGGCGCGCAGCCATGCCAAGGGACGCCGCCACAGCATCATGCTATGACGCAACAGGCGCAGCGCAAATAGGCTAAAGTCGCCGAGAGCGAACAGCCATTTCATCGTTCACTCTCCTTGCCGAGCAGGCGGCTGCGATAATCCTCTGCGGCGGGATAATGGAAGGGAATCGGTCCGTCCGCCTTGCCGTGCATAAATTGCGCGATTAGGGGATCTTTACTGCTATACAAAGCATCGGGAGTATCGAAAGCTAAGATGTTGCCGCCGGAGAGCAGCAGGATTTTATCGACAATGCGGCTAACTTCCGCCACATCATGGCTAACGATTAGGCTCGTCATACCCAATGCCTGATGAAAATCGCGCAGCAGGCGGCTTAATACGCCCAGCGTAATCGGGTCTTGACCGGTAAAAGGTTCGTCATAAATCATCAATTGCGGATCCATTGCCATCGCGCGCGCTAAGGCGGCACGCCGCGCCATACCGCCGGATAATTGCGTCGGCATCAAACCTGCCGCACCGCCCAAGCCCACTGTTTGCAATTTCATCTCCACCATGATGGCGATCAATTCAGGCGGCAAATTCAAGACTTCGCGCAAAGGAAAAGCAATATTTTCGCCCAGCGTCAAATCGCTGAATAGCGCATTGGATTGGAACATCATGCTCATGCGGCGGCGCAACTGCATCAATTGCCGGCGCGACAAATCCGCCAAATGCTGCCCGAAGACGATAACTTCGCCGCGATGCGGCTGCAATTGTCCGGTAATCAAGCGCATCAAGGTGGTTTTGCCAGTGCCGGAAGGCCCCATCACGGCAATCATCTCGCCGGCAGGAATACTGAGATTCAGCTGCTCGAAAATCGCACGTTTGCCGCGATAAAAACAGACGTTTTTCAATTCAATCACGGCTTCTGTCATCTGCCTGCCCTGCCATTGCCACAATGGTTTCCCATTCCGCCGCCTGCACGGGCGTAATCGACAGGCGATTGCCCTTGCGCAGCAACATCATTTCCGCCAAAGCCGGTTCTGCCCGCAAAGCCGCCAAGGGCAGCAGCACCGTAAAGGCGCATACCAATTGCACGTCCACCAAATCCCAAATCGGCCGCTCCGGACGCGAACGCGGATCGTATTTATAGTTTTGCGGATCAAATTGCGTGTCATCCGGATAGGCGGCACGCACGATTTTCATGATACCGGCAATGCCCGAAGGCTTGCTGTTGGAATGATAAAAAAACGCCAAATCGCCCACCGCCATCTGGCGCAGATAATTGCGCGCCTGATAATTGCGCACTCCGTCCCAAGGTTCGGTTTGCTGCGGTCGCGCCTGCAAATCCTGTAAGGAAAATTTCTGCGGCTCGCTTTTCATCAGCCAGTAGTTCATCCGCCGCCCCTAATCCGTTTCAAATTCATAAATCACATCCACCGCATTGCCGTCCAATTGTGAGGACGAAGCCTCGATGCTCAGGCGGTCGGTAATTCGATAACGTGCTAAAAATTGCGTCAAACCGGAAAAGAAATCCGATTTCATACCCACATATAAATCTTCCATCAGATATTTACCGGCTTTAAGCCCGCCTACGCCCAAATCAAAGACGTCCAAGCCGGTTTTCTGCGCCAAATCGTCAGGGAACAGTCCTTTGGTGCCGATCACCGCCGCCTTTTGCAATAAGGCGGTGCTGTCGGTGGCGCTGTCGGGCGCGCGTCCGAAAATCAGATAGGACAAGACCGCCGAATCCGGCATTGCAGGGTCGGATGTCAAATCCAAACGCATTCTTTTCACGCTGCCGCTAATCCGCGCGCCGGCTTCCACATTTTCCACTTTGCGCATGGCAATAATGTCAATCGAAGGATTGCTAATATCGTCGGAAAATGTCACCCAGCCGCGCTGAATATTCAGCTCCTGTCCATAGAGTTCATAGTAACCGCTGGCGACCTCGATTCGTCCGCGCCCGCGAATCGGCTGCGCAGGGCGTACTAATACATCAATCGCGCCCATCAGGCGGATATTCATATTCGGATCTTTATAAAACACTTTATCGCCCAAACGCAGGGCAATATCGGCTTGCAACGGCGAACCGGCAGGGGCGACATAAGGCGCATCGTCTTTGGTCTGATTATTCACAATCACCACGTCTTCGGAAACCGCTACCGCACTGCGCGTATCGGGAATGGCAATCTCCGCCTCAGGAATCAGAACATCGCCTTTAATAGTCACGCCGCTATTAGGGTCGATGCGAATATCGAATCGCGGCGTTACTAAGAGACGCATTTCTTTAGAATTTGCCAACAGCATATCTTTGCCGTTGAGTTTCAGATTAAGGTTTAAGGGCTGCAAGCGCAGCAGACCGTCCGCCTGCAGACTGCCCTTTGGAGTGCCGATATTTCCGTCGATAGCGATATTGCCGTCGCGACGGGCGGACAGACGTAGGCGGATATCCTTCAAATCCGTGGCGTATTCAGGAATTTGCAGCGCACCGTTTTCCAAACGCAGCTCGCCGCTGGCCTGCGGCTGGCTGAGAGGGCCTGAAAATTGCAAATCGCCCTGCACACGCCCTTTTAATTCGGAAACCTGCGGAATAAAGTGCTGGAATTTGCCGATGTCGGGAATCGACATCGTCAAATTGCCGCTTAATTGCGGATTTTGGAAATTGCTGATGACCACATCGGCGCGCACATTGCCGGTATCGATAAAATCGATATTGAGCAGACTGCGGCTGCGCTGTTCGTTAAATTGGGTATTCAACACCGCCTCTTTCAGCTTCAGCACAATCGGCGGCTGTCCTTCCACTTGTGCAGTGATACTGCCCGGCGTTAAGCGTAAATCCGCCTGACCACGAATCACGCCCTGAGCATTAATATTTAATTTGCCCTCGCCTTTGAGCAGGGTGTCTAATTTGACATTCTCGGGGATGAAGGCGGCAAAACTGCGCGGATCGATTTGATCAATCGCATAGTCGATTGAAGTTTGTTCTTGATGCGCCAGATTCAGGCAAAAGGCCGAATATTGATCCGCCAGACAGGCATCGCGCACAGACACCTCGCGCGGCGATATGGCAATCTGCGTCGGACGGCGCAACTGCCAACGCAAATCCTGCACCTGCGCCTCCAATTGATTTACCTGCCCCGCCCAAGCATCGAGGGCGCTAAATCCGCCTGCCGCCTGCAGATTCAGATTATATTCGCCGCCTTCGCTTTTCAGCGTCAAGCGATGCTCTTGATACGTCCCTTGGGTATCCAAGCGCAAAACCGACCATTTCTGCCCCGCCGCTTCAATACCGCTTAAAACAATCTGATTATTAAAAGCCGCGCCTGCTTGCAAGCCCGTATCCAAGACAATTTCCGCCGCCGCCACGCGATTATCGGCAAAAGCCAATTGCTCGCCTTTAAGATTCGCCTTCACTACAGGCGATTGAGTACTGCCGCCGGCATTGAGACTGCCGCGCAGCACGCCGCGCAATTGCGGATGCAGCTGCGCCAAATTCAGCGCCTGCAACTCAATATCGCCCTGCAAGGCTTGTTCCTGCAATTGCACCTGACCGCTGATGCGGTTATCGCCGACCTGCACGTCCATATGCTCGAGCCTGACTTCGCTACCCTGCACTTGCGCTGTTAAAGCGCCCGCCAGTTTCTGCCCCTGCCAAGTACCGCTTAAATCGCGCACATCCGCTTGCGTATGCAGATTGCCCTGCGCATCAATACCGCCTGTGGCTTGCAGCTGCGCGCTGATTTGCGCTTGCATATCGGGCAAATAATATTTCGGACGCAGCTGCTCCAATGTGGCCGCCACGTCCCAAGTAATCTCGGGCGCAAAAGCCGCCTCTCCTGTCAAAGCGACCTTGCCTTCCATGGTATTGACGACAAGATCAATGTCTTTGACCGCCTGCAATTGCGCCAATACGGCAGTGCCTGCCACATCTAAGGCAGGAAAATCGCGTCCCTGCGCCTTACCTTGCAGTGTTAAGTGTAAATCCTGCATATTGCCTTGCGCTTGAACGGCGCCGGCAGAAGATTGCACTAATGTTTCCTTATTATCTTGTATCAGCAAATCTTTCCACTGCAAATCCGCTTCAATAGCAGGATTGGCCGCCGCACCGCCGACATGTACCACCCCCTGCACCGCGCCGCTGATATTCGGCAGCAGGCGTCCCAAGGCTGCGGCATCAATCTCGGCCTGCAGATCAATTTCCTGCGCATTGGCTTGTCCGTTCACCGCCACACGGTTATCCGCCAAATTCAAGAGCAGGTCGCGCACATGAATATCGCTGCCCTCAATCCGCACATCGCCGCTGCCAGCAATCGGATACTGCTGCCAATGCCCGTTCAATTGCGCAATCGCAAATTCCGCCGATAGCGGCGCAGCGGCGCTTTGCTGTCCCTGCGTGTGAATATGTGCGTTCAATGCCGCATCCAGTTCGGCATCGTATTGTCGCCCATCCAAGTTTTGCACGCGCAAATCCGCCTGCCAATTCAGACCTTCGCCAAATTCGGCAAAACCCTGCAAATCGATGCTGCCGCCTAAGGTATTGACGAGCAAATGCACATCGCGCAGCGCCTGCGGCGAAAGATGGGCATTGCCGCTTAGCTTCAGATCAGGCATCTCTTCACCTCGCACTTGGCTGTCAAGCGCCAGATGCAAATCCTCAAAAGCCCCTGATAATGCGATATTTCCCTGCGGGATTTCAATACCTTGCTCCGACAAAGCAATATCTTGCCAATGTAATTCGCTTGTTAAAGTCTTCGCCGCCAAATCAATATCCGCCGCACCTTCCACTGAGGCTTGCAGCCAACCTTCCGCCTGCAGGCGCAATGCGGGCTGCAAGAGGCTGCCGCCAATCTCCAAGGCAAATTCTTGCGGCGCTTTCTCAGGCAATTGCAATTGAGCCTCACCTTTGAGTGTCAGCGGATAGGCGCCGCTTAAGCGCAGATTGCCGCTCACATCCGCCGTCGCCGCAAAAGCAGCGGGCGCATCCGCCGTTTTGCCCTGACTCAAAGCGCTGTGCAAAGTCAATTCCAAGGCACTGTCTTGTCCGTGCAAGGCGCCTTGCACATCGTGAAGCGTGATGATTTCCTCTTGCCCCTGCCGTATCTCCAATTCGCTGAGGCGCAGAGCATCAATATCGATTTGCAGCGGCAATTGAATTTCCGGCAATCTCTCAAGCGAGGCATGTTTTTTTTCTTCCGAAGGGGAATTATCGCCCTGCGGCAACTGCAAGGTGCTGTGGCTTAATTGCAGAAGCGGCAGATGCAGACGTTTGCCAAATAGTTCATTACCGGCAAAATCGATAATTAAGGCTTCGGCGCGAAAATCCAAACCCTCAGGACCCGTCAGATGCAGATTGCGCCATTGCTGTCTGCCCCATAATTTGCCTTCTAAAGTCTCGTAACTTAGCTGAAAAGGCGTGAATTGATTCAGCAATTTCGGCACTTGGCGGTAGCCGCTTTCCGTGCCGAGCAAATAAAACGCTAACGCCGCAGACAGCAGCGCCAACAGTAAAATCGTTAAGAACAGCCATTTCAGACTTTTGATAAGAAAACGCATTAGAGATCCAACTCCGTTCCAATGGTGAGATGCAGGCGGTAATTATCGCCGACGTCTTTGTCAAAACCGTGTCCGACATCAATATTGATTGGACCGACAGGAGAACGCCAATGCAGTCCCAGTCCCGCGCCGATATGCGCTTTGGGATTGTTATTAAAGGCATCGCCGGCATCGACGAATGCCGCTACCGCCCAATCCGGTTTAAAGAAATATTCGTATTGTACGCTGCCGACCAATAAATGTCGTCCGCCGATATTATCGCCGCTGCTGTCGTAGTTGCCGATTTTTTCATAGGCATAGCCGCGCACGCTGCGATCGCCGCCGGCGAAATAGCGCAAATTCGGCGGCAGGCGGTGGAAATTATCCGTCCATGTGTTGCCGCCGTCGAAGCGGAAGAGCAGGCGGTTTTGCGCGTTTAAGGATTGAATATAGCGGAAATTGACATTGGCTTGGGCAAAACTCACATCGGAGCCGACGCCTTTAACGCCGCCTAAGACGCCAATCCGCGCCTGAAATCCGCTATCGGGGTTGAGGCGGTTGTCCGTAGAGCTGTAAGTCGCTTGGAATTGCGGATAAGTCAGCGTAATTTCGCCGCGATCGTTGCCAATCGAGAATTTGTCATAGGCGGCGGTGCCCGATACGCGGTACTCCCATTGATTTTTGCGCCAATTGTAGCCACCCTCGATGAAGCCGCGTTTGGTGTCGTAATCGTCTTCTTTAATCCAGCCGCCGAAACGCAGGAAATAGTAATCGGTGGTGGGATTGGCCGCCGGAATGCGGTAAATATTGTCCCAAGAGCTTTGTTTTTGCGAGGCATAGAGACTGCTAGAGAAAGTGTGTCCGCGCGAATTAACCCAGCGCCAGTCAAAATCTATTTTGCCGCGCACGCCGCTGTCGGTGGAATAGCCGATGCCGAACAAATAGCGTTTATTGCTGTTCATGGTTAATTGCGCTTCCACCGGCACGGTTTTGCTCTGCGTATCCGGACGTCCGCCAACCAAAACTTGTTTAAAATAGCCGCTACCCTGCAAATCATGCTGCAATTGCTCGACTTCTTTCGCCGAATACGCCTGCCCGGTTTGGAATTGCACGAAGCGTTGCAGCAAATCTTCATCTAAAGGAATCGGGCTAGTGCTGCCGTCTTTTTCCGCCGCCGGCGTAAAATTGACATTGGCGAAATCAAAACGCTGTCCGCTGTCATAAAACAGGGCGATGTCGGCGTTTTGAGTGTCGGTATTGACCTTTACCACATTGCTGGTGAATTGTCCGTCAAAATAGCCGCGCGCCACCGCCAATTCCAAAAAGCGCGCTTTATAGGTTTCGTATTGCTCATGGCTTAAGACTTCGCCCTCGCGAAAAGGATTTTCCGTCAATAATTGCTGAAATTCGGGATCATCCGCCGCCATGCCGCTGACATTGACTTCCACGGCGCGAATGGTGGTCGGCGCATTGAGATTGACGTGATAAGTCACAATCAAATTGCTTTCCTGAATATGGCGCTCGCTGCGCACTTCGCTTTGGTAAAAGCCGAAAGGCTGCTGCGATAAGGCGATTTCCTTAGCGCCGTTGTCAATCAGATAATTCACATAGGCGGGCTGGCTAATCGCTTCGCCTTTCACGCGGCTTAAGCCTAAAAAGACTTCCGCATTGTTCAATTGTTTTTCGTCTTCAATGCCTAAGATGCGGATTTCCGTGAGCGTCAAGCCTTGCAGCGCGTCAATCTGCGCATCGCCCAACGATTGGCTCAGCTCTGCCGCTGAGCTTTGTCCGAGATTTGCTTGTTCTGCCGCCGCCATTGCATCAGGAGCGGCGATTTGAAACAAAGGTTGCTGCGCGAAAGAAGCGGCGGAGCTTAAACCCAAAGCCGTTAGCAAGCAAATACGCATATTATTCTCCTAAAATAAACTGTTGTTTACGCACACCTAAGGCATAGAGTGCGACAAAGTAGGTCATGATACCGACGGCGATTAACAGCAGCAAATGCCACAGGCGCTCGAAGCGCGTCCATTCCAGCCATTGTCCAGCATCGCCCTGCAGATACAGCAGGCACAATCCCATCGCCGTATTCGCCGCCAGCAGTTTGAACACAAAGCCCAGAGAGGCGGTTTTAATTCTAATCCCCTGCCGCCACAGGAAATACAGCAACAAGCCGACATTGACCACCGCCGCCAAGGCGCTGGCGGCTGCCAAGCCCACATGTCCGTAAAAACGGCTTAAGACAATCGCGGCTAGCAAATTCGCTGCCATCGCACAAATACCGGCGCGTACCGGCGTGCGCGTATCATGGCGGGCATAAAAAGCCGGCGCCAAGACTTTGACTAAAATCAAAAACACGGTGGCAATGCCGTAGGCGCGCAGGCTTAAGGTCGTCATCAATAAATCTTGCGCCGTAAATTCGCCGCCGTAAAAGAGCGTGGCTAAAATCGAGGGCGCCAAAACGGTCAAACCCAGCGAAGCGGCAGAGCCGACTAAGATGCCCCAACGCAAAGCCCAATCCAGTGTATAGGCGAAACGCCGCTCGTCATCAAGGGCTTTCAGCGCGCTTAATTTGGGCAGAATAACCGTGCCCAATGCCACGCCAATGAGGGCAATCGGCAATTCCACCATGCGGTCGGTGTAATAGAGCCAAGAAATACTGCCCGTGAGCAAATGCGAAGCAAGAAACGTATTGACTAAAATGGTTAATTGCCCGACAGAAGAGCCGAACAAGGTCGGCAGCATCAGCCGCAAAATGCGGCGCACGCCACTATGCTTCCAGCCCCATTTGGGCATGACCAATAAGCCCAAACGGTATAAAAAGGGCAATTGCAAAGCAAGCTGCAAGATGCCGCCGATTAAGACCGCCCAAGCCAATTCCATGCCGACATCGCCCGCATCGCCCCGATAGGCGCGCCACAGGCAGGCGCTAATCAAAGCGATATTGAGCAAGACCGGCGTCAGCGCAGGAATGGCGAAACGCCCGTAAGTATTCAACACGCCGCCCGCCATCGCGGTTAAAGAAACCAGCAGGATATAAGGAAACATAATCCGCAGCATCTGCTCCGCTAATACAAACTGCTCAGGTTTGGCGCTTAATCCGTTGGCAACCGCATAAATAATCGCGCCTGAAAAAATCACGCCGACGGCGGTAATCGCTAACAAAAAACCCAGCAAGGTGCCGCCGGTATGGCGCAGCAAATCTTTTAACTGCTCGGGATGCTCCGCCTTGGTCGCAGAGAAAACCGGCACAAAGGCATTGGCAAAACCGCCTTCAGCAAAAAAACGCCTTAAGGTATTGGGAATGCGCAGGGCGGCAAAAAAGGGATCGGTAATGCCGGCTTCGAAATAGCGCGCGACCAAGATGTCGCGCAATAAACCCAAGACGCGCGAAATCAGCGTCATTGCCGCAAATACCAAAGAAGAACGCCCAATGCTGCGCGCCATCAGTCAATCCAAGATAAAGCACGCCCTATGGCTAAAATAGCTTGCGAACGGTTCATCGAATAAAAATGCAAAGCCGGCGCTCCTTCTTTCACGAGACGTTCGCATAAAGACGCCACCACTTCCGTGCCGAATAATTGCAAAGCCTCGACATCATGTTCATAGGCTTCCAAACGTTTGCGAATCCAACGCGGCAATTCCGCGCCGCAGGCATCGGAAAAGCGGGCTAATTGGCGGTAATTGGTAATCGGCATAATCCCCGGCACCAAGGGTATCTCAATCCCCATCGCACAAGCCTCGTCGCGAAAACGCAAAAAAGCGTCGGCATTAAAGAAATATTGCGTAACCGCCTCATTCGCTCCCGCTTCGGATTTGATTTTCAAGGCTTCCAAATCATCGTGCGGGGTTTTGGCGCGCGGATGTTTTTCAGGATATGCCGCCACGACAATATGCGCCGTATCGCCCCATTTTTTGCGCACAAGCTGCACCAAATCCGCCGCACTGTCCAATTCGCCCATATAAAAGCTGCCCGGCGGTACATCTCCGCGCAAAGCCAATAAGCGTTTGATGCCAATCGATTGATAAGTATCCAAGAGGGCTTCGAGTTCGGCATAAGTCGCCGAGATGCAGGTCAAATGCGGCATCACGGGGCGCTCGCCCTCTTCGCAAATGCGCCGCACCAATTTCAAAGTACGCTCTTGCGTGCTGCCGCCGGCGCCGTAAGTGACCGAAAAATATTCGCAGTCAAAAACAGCTAAAGCACGCCGCACCTTCGCCAAATTTTCCCCGCCCTGCTCGGTGGCGGTAGGGAAAAATTCACAACTAATCGGAACAGGAATGCGGCGCTGCACGTGATTTAACGACATTATTTGGCAAACTCGCTGGTTTCGATAAAGAGCACCAGATTGTCATTGATAATATAGTGTTGATTATCCACATCATCGAAGCGGTAATAACCGTCGTCATCCAGCTGGGGTTTGCTGCGCGTGTAAAGAGAATCGCCGTTCATCATGCGCACTTCATAAAGCTTGTGTTTATCTGAAAATGACATTGTAGTACAAGCGCTTAAAAAGACGGAAACTACCGCCGCACAAAGTAATTCTCTCATGTTATATCCCTAATTCGTCCGCAGTAGAAATGAAAAATTATAGCACCTCGATACATGCTTTTCATCTACTCATAGCGCAAAATATCGCCCTGCTTAATATCTGTCTTGTGAAGCATCTCAAAAGCGCATTACAATAATGTATGTCATCGGCTTTCCGTTCCGTGAAAGAAGATTTCAAGCAATTGTTTTTCATAAATTTAAATAAATATCATCTCAGGCATCGGAAAATCATTCGGGGAAGAAAATGTCAGCATCGCATTCGCATATTTTTGATGAAGGCAATCCGCTTGCCGAGAAAAAAGTTCTTATCGCTACGCTATTCACAGGCGCAATGATGCTGGTTGAAATCGTCGGCGGTATCTTATTTAATTCAATGGCGCTGCTTGCCGACGGCTGGCATATGAGTTCGCATATGCTGGCATTGGGCGTAGCTTATCTCGCCTATCGGGCAGCGCGCCGCTATGCGCAGGACCCGCGCTTTTGCTTCGGCACATGGAAAATCGAAATCCTTGCCGGCTACAGCAGCGCCATTGCCCTGATGGGTGTTGCCCTCATGATGGGTTTTCACTCGATTGAGCGCCTCTTCAATCCCTTGGCGATTCATTATAATGAAGCCATTCCGATTGCCGTACTCGGTCTGGTGGTGAATATCGTCTGCCTATGGCTGTTACATACCGACAGCCATCATCAGCATAAGCACGAGCATCACGAACACCATCACCACCATCATCATCACGAGCAAGATTTAAATCAAAAAGCGGCGTTTTTGCATATTGTCGCCGATGCCGCCACCTCCGTTTTCGCCATCATCGCGCTGATTGCCGGCAAATATTTCGGCTGGGATTTTTTAGATGCCGTCTTAGGCATTATCGGTGCATTATTGGTCGGCAAATGGTCTTGGAACGTACTCAGCCAAGCCGGCAAAACCTTATTGGATGCGGAGATGGATGCGCCTGTCGTTGCAGAAATCCGCGAGGTGCTGGCATCATTTGAGACCACCGTAACTGATTTACATGTGTGGAAAGTCGGCAAGGGCAAATTCGCCTGCATTATCGCTTTAAACAACGCGGCAAAAGACCTCAGCCCGGCGCATATCCGCCAAGCCCTGTCTATTCATGAAGAAATCGTGCATATTTCGGTGGAAATCAATCCGCCTCTCAGCACAGATACCGATATTCGCTGAGATAGTCGAAGAATTGAAAACGTATTACGGTATTAGCTCTCCTCCTTTACTATTCCACTTCTTCGACGATAAAAAACGCCTCGCAGAGAGGCGTTTTACTAAGAAAAGATTAATCGTCGCTATTTAAGACGTGTTTGGGTTTTAAGACAATCAAAAATGCGGCGGTCACGGCAATCGTAGCAATAACGCCGAAAATCAGCGAAACCGTCCAATTCAATCCGAAGCCGATTTTGGCAAAGGCAAGATAAGTGCCGCAGACCGCCGTCATCCAGATAGCCGGAACGGTGCAAATCCAATGACATTTGCCGTGGCGGTATAAATAAGCGGCAGCCGTCCACAGCATAATCGTCGCGGTGGTTTGATTCGCCCAGCCGAAATAACGCCATAACACGGAAAAATCTATTTGCGTCAAAGCAATGCCAATTGCAAACAAAGGCAGGGTCAGCATCAGGCGGTTTTTCACGCTGCCTTGTTCGATATGGAAAAATTCCGCAATCTGCAAACGCGCCGCGCGAAACGCGGTATCGCCGGAAGTGATCGGCAGTACCACTACACCCAAGACCGCCAACATGCCGCCGAAGGTACCGAGCATACTAATCGCCGCCTCATATACAACTTTGGACGGCGTGCCTGATTTAATCGCCTCATTGAGCATTTGCACGTCATCATAAAAACTCAAGCCCACCATGCACCAAATCAGGGCAATCACGCCCTCGGTAATCATCGCGCCGTAGAAAATAAAGCGCCCTTCGCGCTCATTTTGCATACAACGCGCCATCATCGGCGTTTGCGTGGCATGGAAACCGGAAATGGCACCGCAGGTAATGGTGACGAAAATCAAGGGGAAAATCGGCATGTTTTCAGCCGGATAAAAATTCTTAAAGAAATCGCCGATGCCCATGCCTTCATCAAGCCCCACGGTTTGGAAAAGCGGAATGCCTTCAAAGAGCAAGCCAAAAAGCATACCGGCCGTCATAAACATCAATAAAGCACCGAAAAGCGGATAAACGCGCCCGATAATCTTATCAATCGGCAGCAAAGTGGCGATGATGTAATAGGCAAAAATAATACAAACCCAAGTGGTGACTAAATAATCATGCGCCGAATTGCCTTTCTGCACCAACTCGCCGGAGCGTCCCAAGGCTTGTTCAGTCAATTGCGTCAGCAAGCCCGCAGGAGAAACCACAAAGACCACGCCGACCAAGACTAATAAAATCAAAGCGATAATATTAATCAAATGCTTAACAGGTAGGCCGATATAACGCCCTGCCATATGCGGAATGGAAGCGCCGCCATTGCGCACGGAAATCATGCCGCAGTAATAATCATGCACCGCGCCGGCAAAGATACAGCCGAGCACAATCCACAGCATTGCTACAGGCCCGTATAAAGCCCCTAAAATCGGGCCGAAAATCGGACCGGTGCCGGCAATATTTAATAATTGAATCAACCAGATTTTGACTTTAGACATCGGCACATAATCCACGCCGTCTGCCTGCGCATGGGCAGGTGTCGCGCGCTCGGGCTTAATGCCGAAAATCCGCTCCGCAATCGATCCGTAAATAAAATAGCCTGTGACTAACAAAGCTACGCAGAATAAAAAAATCAACATAGTTTCTCCTCTTCTATACAATGCGCTGTAAACAGCTTGCGCATTGAAGCATGGCAAAAGGAAAATTGCAATATGGTAAGATTAAGATTTTACTGTGAAAACACAGTTAATTAACAGCATTGTCTTGAGTAGTTTGTATGCGTCTTTGCGTACGATACAGCTGCCGTTTCGGAGAATTGAAAAATTATTTCGGGCTTGGCTCATCTTGGTCTAAGGTCTTTACTGTCTGCGGATCGCCGTCTTGTAGCATTTCTCCGACAATAGACAGCAAACGTAAGCAAATATTCGCCTCCGACACCATGCCTATCCTGCACCAATATCTGTTTAGCCGGCGAAATCCTCAAACTTAAGAACATAACGATAACTCGCCCCCTGCATAGCAACAGATAAGCGATGATGGTTATAATAGCTCAAATCCGTATCGAGTTTAAAGCGGTTTTTATCCGCTAATAGGTCATCGACCGTAAGAGAGATTAGCATGGGCTGACAAACTCAGCAACAATATACAATAAAGAGTAAGTTTACACATTTTAAATCCCTAAGATATTTGATAAATAGTGTTTAACTGTAGGTATGAATTATTATCCAAAATTTCTAGTTTGATGAAATCACATTTGTCAATTTTTGCCAAGGAGAGATTAAACATATCGTTTTCATTTTTTCTGTTGAGCAGAAGAAATTTTGCAAAAAATAATTTTTTGGATTGCTTGCTGTAATTACGTAATAGCTCAATTAGCTTATTATGAATGCAATAAATATCATCACGTATTATCTGACAGAGACCTTCATCATATCTATAATAGCCGTATTTATTGGATTGATTGCTATCTATATGATGAAATTTTAAAAGTCTTTCTTGGGTGATTTTTTTAATTTCATTATCGGAAATAACTAGGTAAATATGGGACATATATATGCTCCAAAATTAGGCATTTAAACAACTATGGGGTATGTTCAAATAAAACGGCTACTCAAAATCACAAATGCTCGCTTTTATCCCTCAGCGTATCAACATCAGCATCTGTATTTCTCACTTTAGCAATGCTCTCCACCGCGCCATCTATCTGCCACAAATAAACATCGGTATTTTTCGGGCGCACCAATAATTCAAATTCGCGGAATTTTTGCATATCAGGACTGCCCGAAAAACGCCCGATCAATTGCCACAGCAAAACGCCAATCCAAAAACCATGCCCGAACACCACATAAACGCCATCCTCTTTTTCCGCAAAATAGCGGCGTACATTGCGGATTCGATTGAAAAACGATGCAAAACTGTCGCAGTCATCACCATCTTTAAAATCCGCATCATCTCGCGCCCAATAAGATTCCGAGCGACTTCTCAAATCCTGAAAGGTTTTGCCATGAAGATGGGCAAAGGACAAATAATTAAATTCATGCAAATCAGGCAATACAATAGGCGAAATTTGCAGAGCCTGCACATAAGGCGCGGCGGTCTGTCGGGTACGCAAATACGAGGAAACAAAAATTTCTCTCACGTCCTCAACATGTTCCGACAACCACATGCTTAACTGTTCCGCCTGCTTTTGTCCCAATTCGGTAATCGGAATATCGGCATTGGCATATTTGACAATATCGCTACTTTTGCCTGCATTAGCGGCACTTTGCGCATAACGGAGAAGATAAATTTTTTTCATCTGGATCCTTTTCGGTTAAAAACCCGCCATTTATGGCGGTAGAATTTCATTAGGAGCGGCGGTATAGTCTCTTCAGATTAAAATGACACGACTTAAAACAACATATTGAATTATTTTTCAATATGTTGTAAATTTTTATTGTCTCATTTTAATCTGAAGAAACTATAAACACAGCCAATTCAGAACAACAGCTAGGACGACGCTTTATCTGTCGTCCTGTGTGTTGAAACATAACACATTCCCAATAGAATGGATAAGTGGAAAAACAACACAAAGTCGAATTCAATAATCTTTCAATGTTTATGAGAAACTGGTTTTTTGCGTCTTTGTGCGCGGTGTAGGCGCAATTTTGCATGCCAGTTTTTGCGTTTACTCAAAACCTGCACCAGTTTCCATTGCCACAGATAGTAAATCACGCAATAGCCGATACTTGCCAATAAGGTGCCGACCAAAACCGAGCCGGTAAACAGCGGTATCAGGATTTGACCGCCCAATTGCTTGAGATTCGCCACCGTAAAATGCCATTCGCTCAAACCTTCACGTCCGCCCAAAAACCAGCAGCCGACTTGATAATTGCCGTAAAAAATCATCGGCATGGTAAAAGGATTGCTGAACAAGGTCGAAAAAGCGGCAATCGGCACATTAAAACGCATAAATACCGCCGCCGCTACCGCACAAGGAATTTGTATGGGAATCGGCAGGCAGCCGAAAAACAGCCCTGTCGCAAAACCGCCGGCAATGCTGCGGCGATTGATCTGCCAGATGTAGGCATTGCCGATTTTTTTCAATAACCAATGCAATAAGCGGTTGGCAATGAGTTTTTCCGGCGCAGGCAAAATGCGTTTAAAAAAGAATTTCATAATTTTCCTTTCATAATTTTCCTTTAGCGGCGATAAGGCGGGCAAGGGCAGCTAATTCTCGTTATGATAGCGAAAAAAAGCCCTTTAGGTTTGTCCATGCCAAGATTTAATTCATCGTCATATCCACATTTGCGTTTTTATCGCTATATAGCGGCACTGGCGATGCTTTTGCTTGGTGTCTTAAGCCGCGATTTTTGGCATATCCCCGCCCCGCTGCTGGGTCAGACTTCCGCCTATGTGCTGCCGCTTTTGTGCTGTTTCGGCTTAAGTCTGTTGCGCCGCTACCGCGTTTTTGCCGTATTGTGCGCCTGCTTTGCCTTAGGGCTGTGGCGCGCGGATATGGCTTTGCCCAGTCAGCAGGAGTCATTTGCTTGCACAGGCATTTGGCAGGTAGAAAATTTTCCCCGTCGCCATCTGCCGCTGGGACAAATTCTGCCGCTGCGTCTGATGGCGGGCGATTGTCCTCCATTGCGCGGTCAATCCCTGCATGTCAGCTATTATTTGCGCGACACCAATTATGCGATTGGCGACAGTTTCACCGCTACTTTGCAGATTCGCCCCGGCAAACGCAGACTTTATGCGCATTTGCCGCAGCAGCTGCGTCCGCAAACTGCCGCTATGCCTATGATAAGCGCCTATCGCGCCGCGATTGCCCGCCAAATTGACACCCGTTTTCCGCAACATCGCGCTTGGGTGCGTGCTCTACTGATCGGCGACCGCAGTTTGCTAAGCCAACGTATGCGCGGGCAATTGCAAATCAGCGGCACCAGTCATTTGCTTGCCATTTCAGGCTTGCATCTTGCCGTGATGATGGGCGTTTTTTATTGGCTGTTTAAAATGCTGACCGTATTCAGCCGCCTGCGTTATTGCATCGAGCCGCATAGTCTGGCGCTCTGCGCCGCTTTAGTCGGCGGACTGGCTTTTGTGCTGATTAGCGGTGCGCAAGCGCCGATTTTGCGTGCTTGGATTATGTTTGCCTGCCTCTTATTGCTCTGGCTCAATCTGCCTTTCGGCAACGGCATGCTTGCCCTCGGCTATGCTTTATTTGTGATTTTGATTATTGAACCACTGGCTTTATTCAGCTTCAGCATATGGCTGTCTTTTTGTGCAACTGCTGCCGTGATACTCACGCTGCGTCTGGTCAAACATCTCGCCGCATGGCGGCAATGGCTTGCTATACAAGGCGGGATTACGCTTGTGCTGACGCCGCTACTATGGAGCATTTTCGGCGGCATTTCTCTCATCAGCATTGCGGTAAATTTACTGGTCGTGCCTTGGCTGGCGGTCATCTTATGCCTGCTACTTGCCGCGCTTGTATTGCCCGCCTTAAGCGCCTTTGCCGCCGCTGCCTTAGACATCTATCTGCGCCCCATCGAACTTGCTGCGCAAATGCCTTTTGCCTATATCGAACCGATTTATCAAATGCCGTTGCCTAGCGGCGTACTGGCAAGCATTGCCTGTCTTTGTCTGCTTGCCGCCGCCAAACGCGCGGCACTACTGTCTTTGCTGCTCGCTCTTGCCTGCGCCCTGCCACCGCTGTTCTCGCGCAGCGACTATGTGCTGACAACATCGCGCATTCCCGCCGCTATTCTCTATCCGCCCAGCGGCGCGCCGATTCTGCTGAATACCGCCTATCAATATCGCGAACGCAATGATGCACGCCGCTATCTGCTGCCTGTTTTGCGCCAACGCTTTCAGCGTCCGCAAGCCATTATCATCAGCCACGATAGCCGCCACGCCCTCGGCGGCATTGCCGACCTGCTTGCCGCCTATCCCGATACGCCGATTTACACCCTCTCGCTCATGCCCGAACTCTCTTTTGCGCACCAATACTGTCCCGAACATATCCCCTCCGCCGACTTTTATTTCAAGCGCGGCGCAAGCTGTAGTCTATTTATCGGCAATCAGAGCTATACCGCCGCCACACTCAATACCGCATTGCGCGCCAAGGCAAATCATTAAGCCGCAAATTTTTGCGAAAACACTAGCTTTTTCGGCTGATTTCTTTAGCATATGCGCGCCTTAAGCAAGAGTGCTTTATTTTATCCACAGGTGTCGTATGCAAGCAGAACAACAAATCCCAGAAGAAGACCTTCTTCCCCTCACTCCGCTAAGCCAAATCCGCGAAGCCTTGCACGAAGAAGACTTGGCGGAAGTCGGCGAAATCGTTAATGAACTCAAACCGGCGGAAATCGCGCGTATGCTCGAATCTCTGCCGCCGATCGAGCGTGAGCAAGTTTGGGAAACGGTGGACGACGAATATAACGGCGAAGTCTTGGCGCATCTCTCGGAAAGCGTCTTGGAAGACATTGTCGATGAAATGAGCCATGAAGAGCTTCTGCAAACCGCCGAATCGATGCAGGAAGACGATTTGGTAGACTTCCTGCAGGACGTGCCTGAAGACGTTGCCATCAAACTGCTTTCCTCTTTGGACGAAGTCCAGCGCGCCCGCCTCACACAAATTCTTGAATACGATGAAGACAGCGCCGGCGGTATGATGAATAACGACGCCATTTCCGTGCGCCCCGAAACGCTGGTGGAAACCCTTATCCGCTACCTGCGCCGCATGGAAGAACTGCCGCGCATCACCAATAAAATCTTTGTCGTTGACCGCGACGAACGCCTGCTCGGCGAAGTCCTCCTCACCACATTGCTGACCGCCGACAACCAGCTTCACATGACCGACATCATGAAATACGACCCTGTGAGCCTGCACCTCAACACCACAGGGCAGCAAGTCGCGCGTACCTTCCGCGAACATGATTTGATTTCCGCCGCCGTCGTCAACGACGACAACCAATTAGTCGGACGGATTACCGCCGACGACGTCATGGACTATATCCAAGAAGACAGCGAACGCCTGCTCATGCAAACCGCCGGTATGGACGAAGAAGTCGATACCTTCGCCCCCATTCACAAAGCCGCCATCGGACGCGGCATCTGGCTGGGCGTCAACATGTTTACCGCCCTGATTACCGCCACCGTCATCAATGCCTTCGGCAGCACGATAGAACAAATCGTCGCCCTTGCCGCCCTTGCGCCCGTAGTCGCCAGCTTAGGCGGCAATGCCGGCGCCCAATCGCTGACCATCATCATCCGCGGTATCGCGCTGGGGCAAATCGAAGGCGCCAACGCCAGAGCGCTTATCCTGCGCGAACTGCTCATCGGCAGCATCAGCGGCATCGTCTGGGGCAGTGTTGCCGCCCTCATCGCCTACCTATGGTTCGGCGCCCCTGCCCTTGCCGCCGTCATGTTCGCCGCCTTGTTCATCAACCTCATGACCGCCGCCTTTGTCGGCGTCGTCATCCCGCTGATTCTCAACCGCCTGAAAATCGACCCCGCCTTGGCAGGCTCTATTTTCCTCATGACCTTCACGGACATTATCGGATTTTTAGCATTATTGGGATTGGCGACCGCATTTTTGATTTAAACCGCATTCCCTGTGAACTATTTACAAAATATACAAAAATAGTGCGTTTTTGCACAAAAATGACCGTAAAACATCACTAAACAAACCGCAAAACACTAGGCACAGACACGCGATTAAGCTACACTACAACAGCATTTTATCCGCTTGGCGCCTGCGTTTTGCCGCATAAAAAGCGCCGAGCGCAAATAAACATGCAGGATTAACGCATTTACCATCAGAGGTCACAATCATGTTTCAACACACAGAGCAACACATAAAGCGTCGCTCTGTGTGTTGCCCTGAATTGGAAGAGGTTACACCTCTCCCACAAGATTATCCTCCCTAAAGGGAGGGGTTTCAACCAATAAGGAAATTTTGATGAAATTAACAGCCGTCTCTTTTTCAATTGCTTCTGCCGTTTTAGCCGCCGGATTAGCGCTATCCGCCCCCGCGCAAGCCAAAGGCCGCCTAGTCGTTTATTGCAGCGCCACCAACGAAATGTGCGAAGCCATCACAAAAACCTTCAGCGAAAAACACGATGTAAAAACCTCATTTATCCGCAACGGCTCGGGCAGCACCTTTGCCAAAATCGAAGCGGAAAAAAACAATCCGCAAGCCGACGTATGGTACGGCGGCACGCTCGACCCGCAGGCGCAAGCCGCCGAGATGGGACTGCTGCAAGCCTACCGCTCACCGCTTATCGACCAAATCATCGAACGCTTCCAAGACCCTGCCAAAACCAAAGGCAATTACACCTCGGCGGTCTATATGGGCATTTTGGGCTTTGGCGTAAACACCGAACGTCTGAAAAAATTAGGCATCGAAGACATGCCGAAATGCTGGAAAGACCTCAGCAATCCTAAATTAAAAGACGAAGTCCAAATCGCCGACCCGCAAAGCTCCGGCACCGCCTACACTGCCATCGCCACCTTCGTGCAATTGTGGGGCGAAGAACAAGCTTTTGAATACTTTAAACAACTGCATCCCAATATCTCGCAATACACCAAATCCGGCATCACACCCTCCAACAGCACCGCGCGCGGCGAAGCTACCGTAGGCATCGGCTTCCTGCATGATTATGCCGTGCAAAAACAAGGCGGCGCACCGATTGAAATGGTCGTTCCCTGCGAAGGCACAGGCTATGAACTCGGCGGCTTGAGCATCATCAAAGGTGCGCGCAACGTCGATAATGCCAAACTCTTCGTGGACTTCGTCTTATCGGCGGAAGGGCAGGAAACCGCTTGGAAAAAAGGCAATGCCCATCAAATCCTGACCAATACCACCGCCGAACAATCGCCCACCGCCTTCGACCCGAGCCAGCTCAATTTAATCAATTACGACTTTGAAAAATACGGCGTCGCCGAAGAACGCAAACGCCTGATTGAAAAATGGGTCAATGAAGTCAAGCTCGCCAAATAAACGGGAGCGCAACATGAAAGCAATACCATTCTGCCTGCGCCTGTCGGCGCTGGCGATTACCGGTGCTCTGCTATCCTCAACTGCTGCTGCCGAAGGGCGGCTGGTGGTTTACTGCAGCGCGCAAAATACGATGTGCGAACAGGAAGTGCTGGCATTTGAGAAAAAATACAAGGTCAAAACCAGCTTTATCCGCGGCGGCACGGGCAGCATCTTGGCAAGAATTGATGCGGAAAAAGGCAATCCCCAAGGCGACGTTTGGTACGGCGGCACATTAGACCCGCATTCCCAAGCCGGCGAAATGGACTTGCTCGAGGCGTATCAATCGCCGAATCTGCAATATATTCCGGACGAGCTAAAAGACCCCGCCAAAAGAAAAGGCAATTACACCTCGGCGATTTATCTCGGCGTATTAGGTTTCGGCGTCAATACCGAACGCTTGGCGAAATTAAATCTTCCCGTACCCAAATGCTGGAAAGATTTAACCGACCCGCGCTTTAAAAACGAAATCCAATCCGCCGACCCGCAAAGCTCGGGAACCGCCTACACCGCATTGGCAACCTTTATTCAATTATGGGGCGAAGACGCCGCATTTAAATATTTAAGCGCCTTGCATCAAAACGTATCGCAATACACCAAATCGGGCAATACGGCGACGCGCAACACCGCCCGCGGCGAAGCCTCTATCGGCATCGGCTTCTTGCACGAACATTCCATCGAGCAAGAAAAAGGCGCGCCGGTCGAATTGGTCGTACCCTGCGAAGGTACGGGCTATGAAATCGGCGGCGTCAGCCTGATTAAAGGCGCGCGCAATCAGGAAAATGCCAAGCTGTTTATCGATTGGGCATTGTCAAAAGAAGCGCAGGAGCTTTCATGGCAAAAAGGCGAAACCCATCAAATTCTTACCAATTCGCAAGCGCAGCAATCGCCCTATTCTTTAGATTTCAAATCCATCAATTTGATTGATTATGATTTTGACAAATACGGCTCAAGCGAAGAACGCAAGCGTTTAATTTCAAAATGGCTGGATAACGTAAAATTAGCTAAATAATCGCTGCATCGGAAAGGAATATCGGCTTTAAGGCGATATTCCTTTCTTTTAATGAATATCTATCTGTGAGGAATCATGCACGCCAAAAAATCTTCCTTTTTCGCTTCGCCCGTTTTTTGGATCTCGCTTGCCCTGCTGGCATTTATGGCATTACCGTCGCGCGCATTGGACTATGGTCTGTTCGAAGCCACCGCCGACGAATTATACGAAGCCATGGGCTGGTCATCTCTTAATATCAGCATTCTGTGGTTTTTGCCCCTGCTCAGCTTTTTATTCACGCCCAAATTGAAATATGCCGTCGAAAAACAAGCGAAATTAGATTTGATACTGGTCGCCGGCATCAGCCTGTTTACCTTTATTTCCGCCACATGGCTGAAAGTCAGCATGGGATATGCCGTGATTGTTCAAATCATCAGTCTCACAGCCATTGCCACCGTCGCTTTAGCGAATTTAAAAATCATGCAGGGCGACAAATTCATCATCGCCTCGCTTATCTCTATCATCTTATTGATTTTTTTCTTTATCGTATATCCCACCGTCGCCATCTTGATTTCCATGTTTTACGACGGGGATAACTTCGCGCCCCAGCAAGTATTGCGCATATTGAACCAAAGCTATATTGTCCGCGTGATTAGCAACTCGCTGTTTTTATCCGCATTTGTAGGCATCATCTCCACCGTCTTCGGCTTGGCTTTCGCCCTCTATACCACTCGCATCGCGCAGCGCACGGCATTCATCGGCAAAATCTTCTCCATTCTTCCGATTGTAACCCCGCCCTTTGTAGTCGGCTTGGGCGTTACCCTCATGCTCGGACGCTCGGGCTATGTCACGGAATTTTTAACCGGCTTCGGCTTTACCAAAACCAACTGGCTTTACGGCTTTAACGGCATTGCGATTGCGCAAATCCTCGCCTTTACGCCGCTCTCCTTTATGGTGCTTGACGGCGCATTAAAATCCATTCACCCCTCCATCGAAGAAGCCTCTTATACCTTGCGCGCCAACCGCTACCAAACCTTCTTTCGCATCATCTTCCCCTTATTGCGTCCGGCATTGGCGAACTCCTTCCTGCTCGTCTTCATTCAATCGCTGGCAGACTTTAGTAACCCCTTAGTATTAGGCGGCAGCTTCGACGTTATCGCCACGCAAATTTACTTCTACATCGCCGGCTCGCAATTGGACTACGCCTCAGCCAGCACCCTCGGCTCGATATTGCTCATCTTCTCCTTACTGGTATTTATCGTGCAATATCTGTGGATTGGCAACCGTTCCTACGTAACCGTCTCCGGTAAATCCTACCGCGGCGACGTGCAAGACCTGCCGCCCAGCCTCAAATACCTCATCATCTTCCTGCTCGGTTTTTGGGTCATTTTCAACATGGTCTTATACGGCAGCATCTTCTACGGCAGCTTTACCGTCAACTGGGGCGTGGACTACAGCCTCACGCTGAAAAACTACAGCCTGCTCTTCGGACAAAGCCTCAGCGACGGCGCATGGCCTTCCCTGCTCAACACCCTGCTCTATGCCGGCATCGCCGCCCCGCTGACCGCCCTGTTCGGACTGCTCATCGCCTACATCGTGGTACGCAAAGACTTCCAAGGCAAAAAATCCCTAGAATTTTTGACTATGCTCTGCTTTGCCGTCCCCGGCACCGTTGCCGGCGTCTCCTACATCCTCGCCTTCAACAGCGCCCCGCTCTACATCACCGGCACAGGCGTTATCATCATCATCTCCATGGTCATGCGCGACCTGCCTATCGGTATGCGCGCCGCCATTGCAGGCTTAGGGCAACTCGACAAATCCTTAGACGAAGCCTCGCTATCCTTAAAAGGCAATTCTCTAAAAACCATTTACTACGTCGTCCTGCCACTCTTAAAGCCCGCCCTGCTCTCGGCATTAGTTACCAGCTTCGTGCGCGCCATGACCACCGTCAGCGCCATCGTCTTCTTGGTTACCGCCGACACCCGCGTGGCGACAGCCTACATCCTCAACCGCGTTGAAGACGGCGAATACGGCATCGCCATTGCCTACGGCTCGATACTCATCGTCGTCATGATGGCAATCATCTTATTCTTTGACTGGATCGTCGGCGATACCCGCATCAGCCGCTCCAAAGCCAAAACCATGAACTAAAACAGGTAAACAAAATGGATAAAGACTTCTTAGTACTGAAAAACATCAATAAAACCTTCGGCAAAAACGTCGTCATCGACGATCTCTCGCTCAACATCAAACGCGGTTCAATGGTTACCCTGCTCGGCCCCTCAGGCTGCGGCAAAACCACCGTCCTGCGCCTAGTTGCAGGCCTGGAAAGCCCCACAAGAGGGGAAATCTTCATCGACGGCGAAAACGTTACCAAAACCTCCATCCAACACCGCGATATCTGCATCGTCTTCCAATCCTATGCCCTCTTCCCGCACATGTCGATCGGCGATAATGTCGCCTACGGACTGCGCATGCAAAACATCGCCGCGCAAGAACGCCGCCAACGCGTCCAAGAAGCCTTGGAACTCGTCGATCTGGCAGGCTTTGAAAACCGCTACGTCGACCAAATCTCAGGCGGACAACAGCAGCGCGTCGCCCTTGCCCGCGCCCTCATCCTCAAACCCAAAGTCCTACTCTTTGACGAACCCCTCAGTAACCTAGATGCCAACCTGCGCCGCTCCATGCGCGAAAAAATCCGCCAACTGCAACAAAGCCTCGGCATTACCTCCTTATACGTCACCCACGACCAAAGCGAAGCCTTTGCCGTCTCGGACGAAGTCATCGTCATGGACAAAGGCAACATCATGCAAAAAGCTCCCGCTAAAGAACTCTATCTGCGTCCCAACTCCCTCTTCCTTGCCAACTTCATGGGCGAAAGCAGCATCTTTGAAGGCGAACTCAAACAAGGCGAAATTTGCATCAACAACTACTGCCTGCCCTTCCCGCAAGCCACCGGCTTCAACATCGAAGACGGCGAATGCCTCATCGGCATCCGACCGGAAGCCGTCCGTCTCAGCAACACGGGCGAAGCCGCGCAAGCCTGCACCATCAGCAGCGCCGTTTACATGGGCAACCACTGGGAAATCATCGCCGAATGGGCAGGAAAGCCCCTGCTCATCAACTGCAACCCTGAAGATTTCGACCCCGAAGCCAAACAAGCCTTTGTCCACCTTCTCACGCAAGGCATCTTCCTGCTGAAAAAAGAACCGTAAAACAAGCGCTACGCATGAGAAGAACTGATGCGCCAGCGTCCGCAATAAAGACACATCGGCAAGCGCCAAATTTGCTTGCCGTTTTGCTATAGTCGGAGAAGTGGAAAAGCAGTACAAGATAAGCCAAGGCCGTAATAACCTGAGTTCGGGATAAGCCACCTCTATTTAGCAGCCGCCAAAGCATTCTTCCCAAACATCTGCGGCTTATACGGAAACAAGCAATATGCCGTTAATCCAGAAATCAGATTCAACAAAAATCCCTTCTCTGAACGATGGCGAGTATGTTCAATTTGGCATAGATTCTTTAACTGATCAAAAATCGTTTCAACAACACATCTTTGTTTTAACAACCTTTTTTGTTCAGGACTTTGGGGCGGGGATTTCATATTCTTTTTCTTGCCTGTCAGTAAAGTGATGTTGTATCTCTTTTCTAAGCAATCGCTTAACTCTTTGCTGATATAGCCTCTATCCCCAACCAACAATCCAAACAGTTTGTTTGCCATTTGTCGTAAGCCTTTACGGTCATCAACATTGCCTGGCGTTAGGCAGAAATTGACTAGCTCTCCTACATGATTAAACACTGCATGAAGTTTGAATCCATAGAACCAACCCATGCTGCTTTTGCCACGTTGAGCAATGTTTTTAAACACTTTATGCCTATGAATTCGACGATTGTGGCAAACAGATAAGATGGTGGAATCCACGATACTGATGCCTGTACATTTCCCCATTTGAGTACTGAGAAAAACCAACATAGCAGGTAATGCACGTTGTGCTAATTCGATAAATCGATTGTAGCTTGGCATGGTGGGGAATGCTGTTTTCCAAATGGTTTTAATTTGCCATAGATAGTAGCTTTTGAAATCACGTATGCGGATATGATGGAAATAGATCCATACGGTAATGATTTCGCAAGTGCTGATAGAGGCTTTTCGGTTTCTGCTGTTGGGTTTGCTGATGAGTGTGCGGTTAAAGTCTGCTTCAAATGTTTTACAAAAATCATCTACTTGGCAGAAAAGTGTTGTAAGATATTCCATGTTAAAGGGCTTTTGTGATGGTTTGTTTTGTCAAAACAGTAGATTATCACAATTGCTCTTTATTTTTTAGTGGGGTGCTTATCCCGAACTCAGGTTACTTAGATTTGTAATACTGATACGGCAATTCACCATACATAGGAGCAGTACCATAAGTTTTTCCAGTAATGGTATGTAATACCACACCTGTCTTTCCATCTTGTTGCAAAGCTCCGCTTACTTTTTGAAAATCGGAAAATGCTTGTCCTAAAACAGCAGCATTCATACCAATTAATATATTTCCTACATCTTTTATGTAATATTTATGCTGAAATATAAGTCAATAAAATGGCTTTCCTTCGCACTACGGACAGGTTGCTTTTCATCACATACTCTATCAGTAAACTACCAATATAGTAGCGGAAATCATCATTAATACTGCATTTTTGTCACTTTGCAAACTCGGGTTTTTCTACCTTAGGCATATGGTCATAGGCTTTCCAGAGAATTTGTTTGGGTAACAAATCGGCTTGTTCATGAGCATAGACAATTTTCAGCCATATTGTGGCATATTTGGTTTGTCCTTTACACAGCCAATCATTTTCCATTTTTCTATTTAATAATTTTCTGGCAGCAGAAAATAGTTCATCATATGAAAATTGATTCTCAGCGTAATGCAAGCAATAAGCATAAGCCAGCTTCGCCTCCGACATATGGAGATGTTTTGTCGAAATATCAGCCGGATGATATTGGCGGTATCCTTCAATACCTTTCTCATATTCTTGCGCCAATAAACAACGCATGCCCCAATCAGCCAATTGGGCGGTGGGCATTTGGCTTTCAGGATAGATATCCGGATTCAAGAGACTTTGTTGATGAAAATCCAATATCCTATTCCACAAGCTTAAATCATCTTGATTATCGCGCAACCATAAACCCAAGGCTAAACTGATATGTAAATTGGTTTGATGAAAGGCGATACTTTCATTATGGTTGGGACCTATGCCCTCGTTGTGTTCAATCCCATGGCATAACCAATTGATGCCGCGCTCTAAAATAGGGGCATAGCGCTCCCCTAAATTAACCAGTGTGGCATTTAATACATCTGTTATATCATGAGAACCGTAATTACCTAAAAAATCATTATTCTCTGGATTTCTAAGGTTAAAACAAAAATCATACATAAAGCCGGTATAAAGCTCTATTTCTTCTGCAACTGAGAATTTCATTGATTACTCCTAAGGCTGTAATTTGCTGTCGATCACTTTACGGATTTCAGATGATTTTACCCCTCCTTGACCGACTGTATAGGTCGTCACGTTCCCTTTTTTTAAATTTTGCAATGCCATTGCTTTTATTCTAGGCGGTAGAGTATTCGATTTTCTAACCAATTTTTCTGCTTCGTAAACTACCAATATAGTAGCGGAAATCATCATTAATACTGCATTTTTGTCACTTTGCAAACTCGGGTTTTTCTACCTTAGGCATATGGTCATAGGCTTTCCAGAGAATTTGTTTGGGTAACAAATCGGCTTGTTCATGAGCATAGACAATTTTCAGCCATATTGTGGCATATTTGGTTTGTCCTTTACACAGCCAATCATTTTCCATTTTTCTATTTAATAATTTTCTGGCAGCAGAAAATAGTTCATCATATGAAAATTGATTCTCAGCGTAATGCAAGCAATAAGCATAAGCCAGCTTCGCCTCCGACATATGGAGATGTTTTGTCGAAATATCAGCCGGATGATATTGGCGGTATCCTTCAATACCTTTCTCATATTCTTGCGCCAATAAACAACGCATGCCCCAATCAGCCAATTGGGCGGTGGGCATTTGGCTTTCAGGATAGATATCCGGATTCAAGAGACTTTGTTGATGAAAATCCAATATCCTATTCCACAAGCTTAAATCATCTTGATTATCGCGCAACCATAAACCCAAGGCTAAACTGATATGTAAATTGGTTTGATGAAAGGCGATACTTTCATTATGGTTGGGACCTATGCCCTCGTTGTGTTCAATCCCATGGCATAACCAATTGATGCCGCGCTCTAAAATAGGGGCATAGCGCTCCCCTAAATTAACCAGTGTGGCATTTAATACATCTGTTATATCATGAGAACCGTAATTACCTAAAAAATCATTATTCTCTGGATTTCTAAGGTTAAAACAAAAATCATACATAAAGCCGGTATAAAGCTCTATTTCTTCTGCAACTGAGAATTTCATTGATTACTCCTAAGGCTGTAATTTGCTGTCGATCACTTTACGGATTTCAGATGATTTTACCCCTCCTTGACCGACTGTATAGGTCGTCACGTTCCTTTTTTCTAAATTTTGCAATGCCATTGCTTTTATTTTAGGCGGTAGAGTATTTGATTCATTAACTAAAATTCCTGCCTCTCTTATTGCTTTTCCTAATGCTGGTTCTTTAGTAAAGGTAGGGGAAACTTTTCCTGATGTTGGTGCCTGACGGAATTTACTATCCCATAATTCTACTTCAGCAGTTTTAAGATTAACGGTCAGTACATCACTGCCATGTGCGCCTATTTTGTCTCCATATTTCAATACAACTCTGTCGGAATTAGCTAATTCATTAGCTAAGCGCAATTCTGCGCGAAAGCCATTTATGTGTGAATTGACTTGATTGGGAGTACCATTGCTCAATAATTTTGGTGTGTAATCCCAGCCACTAGCAGGTTCTGGTAAATTGTGATGTAATTCTACTCCATTAAATACTCTTTGGCCAAATGGTTTGGTTAGTTTCGGTATAGATGTTGCAGAAACTTTTCCAACTACCGCTGTAGCAAGAGGAAAAAGATAAGTAGCACCTAGAAATTCTTGCTGCGTATTAGGCTGATATGGATTTTCTTGCTCATATTGGTTGTAGCTGAATGTGCCAACAGGCATGCCAAATTGTGCGCCACCTGTTGCAGCAGCACGATTATCCCAAGCAGTTGCCTTTAATCCAGTCAAAATTCCTTTAGCAAAATCTGAATTATTCCCTTTTGGCAAATTTTCTCCTGTGAACATTTCTCTGCTAAACGGATTTTTTAAATTAAACGGAGGTGACTGATATTGAGCTGCTTGAGAATATTTGTTTAACAAAAGACTCGTTTCTTCTACTTGCTTTGGAAAAAACTGCTTTGATTGTACATTGCCGACAAATAATTTAGCAGCATGAATAGCATCTCTACAAGCAATGCTTGATTGGCTTTTTCCGCATTGAAAATCAAGATTTTCTTTATTTGTTCTATAAATTTCCAAGGCATTTTGTATAGAAATTTTTCCTTTTTCTATTTTCTCTAAAGTTACATGAGTTAAATAATTATTCTCCACTGCTCTTCTTCCCGCACCAGCAGCCGCAGCTATGGCGGCGTTATCGCCCGTCATGCCGCCCAGACCCGCACCTATGAGTGCGGCGATGTCGGACAGTTGGCTTTTTTCCGTGCTACTGAGTTGGGCAGGATCGTTTCTGCCGTAGAGGGTCTGGGCGATGAGCGGGATGGCCGCTTCGCTGCCGCCTGCCGATAGGGCGGCGGCAAGCGGGTCGTTGTCGCCTAATGCCGCTGTCAGCGCGGCAAGGGCGGCATGAGCGCCGATATGGGCGGTGCTGCCAATGAGGCCGTTGCTGTTGGGGGTGGAGAGCCCTGAGGCGAGCATATCTAGGGCAACGCCGAGTTTTTGCAGTTGGGCGGCTTACTGCATCTACAATTTATTATCATACATCCCTTGTGGATCATATGTGTAACCCTTTCGATGTAGCATACATAGATCAAATTCACGAACTGCATTCAACTTGGGAAGTTTTCTCAACTGACCAAAAAGATCCTTTCTATAATCAATGCTATCGGCATATTCCCCTGCACAGTCTTTCATATCCATAATCTTTTCTTCATCACTAATGCCGCTTTTTTGATAATAATCAAATGGGCTTCTATTTTTATCACTCTTAACAGGACAATATACGGATTGTGCAGTATACCAACAACTGTCTTTATAATAACAAGATGTCATCATAAGGCATAAAGCCAAGATGCAGAATCTTTTCATGCTAATATCCTCCAATCTTCAAAAGAATCTGTAACACGTAAGGAGATATGATTTCCGATAATGCAAATGGAGCAGAAATAGGTATAGCTGCGGTAACAGATGAAATCCTTGCTTCATATCTGTTGGGATTGGCTGAGTTACTATTGTCTTTTATAATTTGGTGTCATCATATATGTAACCCTTTCGATGTAGCATACATAGATCAAATTCACGAACTGCATTCAACTTGGGAAGTTTTCTCAACTGACCAAAAAGATCCTTTCTATAATCAATGCTATCGGCATATTCCCCTGCACAGTCTTTCATATCCATAATCTTTTCTTCATCACTAATGCCGCTTTTTTGATAAGACTCAAAAGCACTTTTACGCTCAATATTACAATTTACAGCCTGTGCGGTATACCAACAGCCGTCTTTATAATAACAAGATGTCATCATAAGACATAAAGTCAAGACGAAGAATTTTTTCATGCTAATATCCTCCAATATTCAAAAGAATTTCTAACACATCAGGAGAGATTATATCTGATAATGGAAATGGAGCAGAAAAATGATCTATTATTTTATTTAGGGTGCAAAATAAAATACTATATGCATAACAAACTGGAAATACATATCGATTATCAACAATATTATTACTAATAATATAAAAATCCATATTTTCCAAGAAAAATATTCTGCTATTTTATATGTTAAAAAAAACGCAAGCAAAAGAAGGAAAGACGTACCTAAATATAAAAGATTGTAATCTAAGAAATGGTCGCTACCCCTATATAAAAACCTGTAATTCTCATAAACCTTTTGTGCTGAAAAAAATAAAAATGAATATTGAATTACTTTGTAAATTACGGCAGAGATTAATATTTTTTTCATAAGATATATTATTGATTATTTTGTTGTTTTTTATAATCAATCAGATTAAATGTTTCTATTGAATTTTGATTCGGATAGAACATAAACTCTCCAAAAATATTTCTATATGTCCAGTCGGTAGTACCCTTTCTAGAATCATAAGTTGTATTATCCCCATTGCCACTACCAAAATCCATCCAAGGGTCTACATCATAATCCATATGTAAGATTCCTTCATTTTTAGAGTAATAGTTAAAGGTTCCGGCACTGGACGGCAAGGTAACAATATTATTGTACCTATCAACAATCACTTCATACTGTCCGTTTTTATGCACGTATTTGGTATTGGCAAAAGAACCATCTGCATTTTTTAGAACACTTCTTCCATCTTCAGAGTAATTGTGAAAGGCATTTTCGCTATCAGAAGCTTTGTCCCAATTGCTATACAAATTATTGTTACGTAGATCTTCTTTAAAGATCTCTATGCCGGGAGCGTTCCATTGAGTGCGCTGGGTCACATGTAGGTAATAGAATTTTTCGCAGTCGGCCTTATTTCTGCAATTGTCATAGGCTTGGTTAAATTCAGCGTTTCTGCGCCGGTCAAGGTTTTCTATTTGAAGATATTCGTAGATGGCTGCTTTTTCTTCGTCTGTGCCAAAGGATTGATACCAGGCTCTTTTTGCCCTCGAATCCAACCATGAATGTTTTGCCAGTAGGGCGTTTCTTTTTTCTGCTTCAGGTACGTTTAGGTAATTATTCTCCACCGCCCTTCTACCCGCAGCGGCAGCCGCAGCTATGGCGGCGTTATCGCCCGTCATGCCGCCCAGACCCGCACCTATGAGTGCGGCGATGTCGGACAGTTGGCTTTTTTCCGTGCTACTGAGTTGGGCAGGATCGTTTCTGCCGTAGAGGGTCTGGGCGATGAGCGGGATGGCCGCTTCGCTGCCGCCTGCCGATAGGGCGGCGGCAAGCGGGTCGTTGTCGCCTAATGCCGCTGTCAGCGCGGCAAGGGCGGCATGAGCGCCGATATGGGCGGTGCTGCCTTCGGCTTGCTTGGCTTTGGCTATTTGGCCAAGTTGGTAGGTCAGCAGCGGGGCGCCGGTATTGGCAATGCTGCCAATGAGGCCGTTGCCGTTGGGGGTGGATAGCCCCGAGGCGAGCATATCCAGGGCGACGCCGAGTTTTTGCAGTTGGGCGGCTTGCTGTTTGTCGCCTGATTGCTCGGCGGCTTCGACTTTTGTATTGATGAGCTGGCGCACGGCGCCGCGGGTGCGGGAAAATTCCTGGCTGATGTCGCGTTGCAAGTCGAGACTTGCCTGTACGCTTTGGGCGTCAAAGCGGTTGATCAGCGCCCCACTGCTGCCTTGGGCGTCTTCCGTGTTGATGTCGCGGCGCAGTTCGGGGGCGGTATGTGCCGCACCGAGGTGCAGGTTGGCGGTGTTGATGCCGCTGTAGGTGGTACTGTGTCGGCGGTCTTGTGCTTCTCCGTAGCCGATGCTGCTGTCGCTGCCGCTGCCGGCGCTGCTGCTTTGCTGGACGGTATTCGCAGATGTTTGCTGCCCCATCTGCATCAACTTCATGCCGCCGATTTGCTCGGGCATGACGTCGCCGCCGCCGATGCTCATGCCGCCGGAGAGGCCGATGCTACTGCCTTCGTAGTGGCTGTGGTTGTGCAGGTCGCGGGCGGAGAGGGTGGCAGTGCTGAAGCGGTTGCGGCCTTGCGCTTCGGCAGCGGCTGTTGAGGTGATCAGCCCGCCGATAAGTTCGCTATGCCCGCCGATGTCGATGCGGTAGCCGCCGTCGCCGGCAAAGATGCCGCTTTGTTCGCTGACGGCGGCGTGGTCGGCATTGATTTTGCTGCGGTTGTAGTTGGCACTGCCCGAGACGCCGTAGCCGATGGTGATTTGGCCGCCGAGGTTTTCCTGTTTGCCGCTGTAGCGCAGGCTGTCTTGCAGGCTTTCGATGTTGAGGTTGGCGGCTTGGATGTCGATGCTGTGGCCGTGGATTTGGCCGCCGCGCAGGGCGAGGCTGTTTTGCGCTGTGAGCAGGGTGGCGCTGTCGGCGTGGCCGATACGGCTGTGCTGCCAGGTGTTGCTGTCGCCGTTGCCGTAGCCTTTACCGATATTGCCGCCGGCGGTGAAGCCGAAGGCCATGCCGCTTGAGCCGAAGCTGACGGCAAGGCCGGCGTTCCAGCCGCTGCTTTTGTTGCTGCTGCGTTCCCATCCTTCTTGGGCGGCCGCTTGGATGCGGATGTGGTTGGCGGCGGTGAGGACGGTGCCTTGTGCGCCGCCGATGTCGCTGCCGCTGATGCTGATGTTGCCGCTGTCGCCGCTGCCGGTGGCGCTCAGGAGGGTCTGCCCGCCTGCGTAGATGGTACTGCTTTGCGCCTGTGTGCTGTAGCTGCGCTGCTGTTGTTCGCTTTTTTGTTCGCCGTAGGTGATGGAGAGGCTGATGTCTTTGGCGGCTTGGGAGGGGTCTTGGGCAAGTTCGCCCAGGGTTTGTCCGGTTTGGTAGCCCTGCCAGGCCAGGTTGGCGGCCGCCATGGCTTGAATGCGGGCGTTGCCGCTTTGGGCGGCGCGCTTGCCGTTGGAGAGGGTGTCGGCCATGCCTTGCAGCATATTGATGACGGGCACATTGAGGGCGACGGTCAGGCCGCTTTGTTTGTAGGCGTGGCGGCTGTCGGCTTGTTGCCAGTCTAGGGCGGCGGCGATGTCGATGTCGGCGGCGCGGATGCTGGTGTTGCCTTGCGGGGCAGCGATGGTGGAGCCGTGTTGGCGGTAGTGATTAGCGGCTGTCAGGATTGTGTCGCCGTGGAGACTGCCGATGCTTGCGCCGCTGTGGCTGAGGCTGTGCTGTGCCTGTTCCAGTGTTTGCTGGCGCGAGCCGATCGTGAAACCGATGCCGCCGCTGCCCATCAGGCCGCTTCTTTTGACTTGGTGGTCGTAGTCGCGGCGGTAGCTTTCTTCGGCGGCGCTGACGGTCATGTCGTTACCGGCGCTAAGGACGGTGGCGTTGTCCGAGGCGATGTCACTGCCGCGGATGTTGAGGTTGTTCTGGGCCGCGATAAGGACGCTTGTGCCGCTGATTTGGCTGCCTTGGGCGTAATTGAAGGTTTCGCCGGCATAGGTTTGCGTGCGTTCGCTGGAAAGTCCCAGGTTGCTTTTGGTGCTGGCGGCTGCCGTTGTTTCGCCGCGGTAGCGCCCTTCGCTGATGTTGATGTCTTCACCCTGCAGGACGGTTTGTCCGTCGCGGCTGTCGATGTGGGCTTGGCGCAGGTTCAGCCTGCCTTGGCTGGAGAGCAGGATGTCGCCGGCTGCGGCGATGGTGCTGCCGATGTCGCGTTCGCTGTGTTCGCGGCGGTAGTTCTGCGCGTCGTTTTCCCGCTGCAGCTGCCGTTGCTCGCTCAAGGTGTCGAGGTTAAGGCTGTTGCCGGCGTGGAGAAGGGTGGCGGCGCCGGTGTTGTCGTTTTGCACGTCTGCCGCGCGCAGGTCGAGGCTGTCGGTGGCGATAATGCTTAAATTGCCGCCTTGTCCGCCGCTTAAGGTTACGCTGCTGCGCCGGTCTAAGCCGTTGTGTTTGCTCTGGGCGGTGGCGGTGGAAGCCGTGGTACTGTGCAGGTCGATGTTGGCGGCTTGCAGCAGCAGATTGTCGCGGGCGGCGATGATTCCGCCTTCATTGGCGATGCGGTTTTGCGCCCTCAGGCTCAGGTCGGCGGCGCTGATTGTGCCTTGGTTATGTATGTCGGCGGCGTTGATCTGCGCCTGATGGCGGGCGGTGATGCTGCCGCTGTTCTCCAGGCTTTGCGTTTGCAGATAGAGGTTTTGCGCGCTGATCAGCCCGGTGGCGGCGCTGCTGCCGCTTTGTCCGCCGGCGATATAGACTTTCGGCGCCAGCACGGTTTGCCTGCTGCCGTCGGGCAGGGTGAGGGTTTGGTTTTCCAGCCAGACGATGTCGCTAGTCAGCTGTGCCATTTGTTCGGCGCTCAAGGCGATGCCGGGGGTGAGGTTGAAGGTTTTCGCCCAGCTGATGCCGGCGTTCATCAGCGCTTTGAATTGTTCTTCGTCGTTGGCATAGCCGTCTAAGCGGCGTTGCCCGGTGAGGCGGGCGATTTGTTCGTTAACTAGGCGTTGTTCGTAAAAGCCGTCTCCCAAGCGCTTATGCATGCTCGCATCGATGTTGAGGGCGTCGAGCATATAGTTGCTGCCCAGCCATTGGCGGTAGTCGGTAAAGGCGGGGTCGGTTTGGATCAGGTAGTTGGGATGGTTGGGGCTGATGCGGTACAAACTGCTTTGCGGCAAGGCCGTATCAGTGGCTACTGCGGCGGTGTTTAAGGTGCTGATGTGTTGCCCTTGCGCGGCATTGGGGGCATTGACGCGGTAGATGTGAGGGCTGTTGTCAAATGCGTAGGTGCTGGTTTGGGAGTAGAGATAGGGGGCATGGTTGCTTTCATAGCGGCGGTCGCGGCGTTTTAGGGAATACCAGCCGCGCCGGTGCAAAGAGTCGTATTGGCCTCCGCTGTGGGTGAGCGTTTGAATGCCTTGGGTGGCGGTGTTTTTCAGCACGCCTTGTCCGATGCCGTACACATTGCCGCCGATGAGGATTTTGCTGTCATGATTGAGCCAGTCCTTGCCTTGGGCGTAGAGATCGCCGCCTAAGCGGATTTCTCCTGCTATGCCGGGATCGAGGGTTTCGCGCTGGGTGTGGATGTCATATTCCCATACATGCCAATATTCGCCTTGCACCGAGGTGCCGTCGTTTAAGCGGAAGTAGGCGTGTTTTTGGTCTTTGCTGCCCGAGCGGCGGTCCCAGTATCCGTCTGCGCCTTCGCGGTAACGTTGCAGGGTGCCGATAACGGCATATTCGCGGATGCCCTGTTCGCTGCCTGCCATATACGTCTGTTTGCTGAGCCCGGTATTGAGGTTATGCAGGGTGTCGATGTTGAGATGGCCGTCGCCCAGCGCTTCGATGACGGCGGCGCGGTTAATCAGGCTCTGCGCCGAGCCGACGGCATGGCCTTGAGCATCCAAGGCGCCACCGATGGCCAGTGTGTTGGCGCTAAAGATCAGGCTTTGCCCTTCGTTGCGGATGTGCTTGGCGCCGATATCCAGGCGTTCTCGGGCGGCGATGGTCGCCGTTGTGCCGTTTTCCGGCGCATTATTAACCTCGGCAGCGCCGATTGCCACATGGTCGCCGTAAATCCGCCCTGTGCCGAGGTTGTTGACTTTTCCGGCGTCGATGCGCGTGCTTTGTCCGTCAATCAAGCTGCGGTTATTGAGCGTATCTGTGCGGATACGGGTGTGTTGTGCCGAGAGGCTGTTGTAGTTGTCCAGGCTACGGCTGTCTAAGCTCAGCGTGCCGGCGCTGCTGAGTTGCGCGCGGTTTTCTATGTGTCCGCCGCTGCGCAGGCTGCTGCTGTTGCTGCTGGTGATGGTGCCGAAGAGCGCTTGGTCTTGCTTGAGCTGTAAAGAAAAATCTGCCGCGTTGATCTGCCCGCCGCGGTTGTTGAAGCTCAAGGCTTTTGCATTGAATTGCCCTGCGGTGATTCGGGCGTTTTGGTTGTCAAGGCGCAGGCCGCGGCTGTCAAGGCGGTTGAGGCGCAGATCGCCGCGGTTGTCCAAGCTTTGGCTGGTGCTGAGATTGATGCCGCCGGCGGCGCTGATGTCGCCGTGATTATCCAGTTGGCGGGTGGTGATGCGCCCTTCTGCCAGGGATAGCTTGCTGTTTGCAGGGCTTGCCGCGGCGCTATTGGCGGCGCAAGCGCCGCTGGCAGCGGAAGTGCTGCTGGCGGTGCTGCTTGTACCGCTGTTGGCGGCGCCGGCAGTGGCGCCGTTAAAGGTGGCGCTCGCAGCGTTGCTCAGGGCGGCGGTGCTGATCTCCAGCGCTTGTGCGCCGTGTTGTGCGATGCTGCCGCGGTTGTCCAAGGTGTCGGTGTCAAGCTCTAGGCGTTCGGCATTAATTTCTCCGCTGTTTTCCAGTTTTCCGTCGGCGGAAATTCGCACTTCTCCGCCATAGATTCTTCCGCCTTGATGGATGCCTACGCCTTCTTGGGTGCTGATAAGGGAGATTTTGCCGGCATACATGCCGCCTAAGGCGCCGCTGTCAATGGCTACTGTCTGCGACGAGCCTTGGCCCTGATGCTTTTGCACGCTCAAATCGCCGTTATTCAGTTTGATGTCGTTTTGCCCGGTGGCCAGCGTGATGTCTTTGCCCCAAATGCCGGCATTGACTTCCGCCGCCTGGGATAACACGTGGGTGTAATCGGCGTCGGCACTGTCCAGCCCCTGTCCGCTGATCGAGACCGTGCCGCCGCGCACGTGAAAGCCCTCCAAATGACCGGCATTGATTACCGCTTCGCCGGTGGTTAGGATAACGCCCGAGGCATTGATAAAGCCGCCGCCGTCAACGGCGATGCCGGAGGGGTTGGCCATAACGACTTCGGCTCGCCGTCCGGCAACTTCCACATAGCCCTGTAATTGCGATGGGGCGCTGCTGTTCACTTGATTGACGATGACCGCAGCCTCGCCTCCCGCCAGCCAGGGGTTGCCCTGCACCCAGCCGGCTGTCTGTGTGGCGGTGTTGTGGCGGCTGTTGTTTATGATTGCGCCTTGTCCGTCAACGTCAAAGCGCGTGTATTGGTTTACCGATACGCCGGCAGCGGTGGGGGTTTGGATATAGATTTGCGCCATGCCGCCGGCGGTTTGCAGAAGTGTGGGCTGCTGATGAAGCGGGGCGTTGGTATCTACGCTGATGTTTTGAGCATGGGAGAACATGGGCATCAAAAGCAGCAGAGCAAGCGCTTTGCCCGCTTGTTGGCGGCGGCTTTTGCCGCTGCTGCGGGCGGTTTCTCCTACGGCGATCAGCATGGAACGGGCTTTGCTGAAGATCACTCGATAAAAACGCTTGTTCATGTCCTGTCCTTAGAAAGAGTAGTTGAAGTAAAAACCAAAAACCGGGGATTTACCGGGAAATTGGGCGGGTTTGTGCAGAGGCGCGCCGATAAAGGCGTCGTAATAAAGCGCGCCGCCGGCTTGGAATTGGCCGCGAAAACCCAAAGCGCCTCCTGTCAGGCTGTTGCCGACTAGGTAGCGGGCCGATTGCCCGGAAACATGGCCGGTATCTACACCGAGATAAAGCTGATGCGCGGGAAGGTATTGCCAGGCCAAATCGTTGCGCCAATACCAGCCGCGATCGCCGGAAAGCGTGATTTCGCCGTCAAAACCACGCACGGTGTAGCGATTGCCGATAGAGAGCCTGTCTAGGGAGGTCAGCGGGGTTTGATTCCATTGGCTATGGATTTTGCCTTCGTAAACAAATGCTTGTCCGCCAAGGCTGAAGGGAAGGTTCAGCCCCACATCGGCAGTGAGTATGCGCATGCGCGAGGTGCCTTCACCAAAGGCTTCTTCGGGTGCGGGCAGGCTGTCGGCCCGGCCTGTGCCGCGTTTATAGGATAAAGCCAGGTTTAGCGTGGCTGGTCCGAGGTATTCTTTGTGTGTTAAATCCAGTGCCCAACCGGCTGTTTTGCGCCGTTGCACGCCGATTTCGGCATCGTTGATAAAGCTGTGCGTACTGCGCTGCCATAATCTCCCGCCCAAATGGGTTTTGCGCCTGGCATCGCGGTAAAGCAAGCGTTGCGTGCCCACTTCAAAGGTGCGGCTGATGCCGTTGTAGTCGTAGTTTTGCGATAAGCCCGCCACTGCCTGATGATAACGGTAGCGGCTGTGATGCCATGACCATGTCCAGTCGCCAAAGGGCGCGGAGTAGTGGAAGCCGTAGCTATTGCTGCCGCTGCTGGTGGTGTGGCCGTCGGCGTCGGTAAAACGGTCTTTATGCCCTAATTCACGGGTGTAGGAGGCATAAAACAGATCGCTCAAGCCCAGCGGGTTATCAAAAGCAAGAGTCGCCGTGCCTTGGTATTTGCCGGTAGCCTTGCTGCCGGCGTCATCCACGCCAAGCGAAACACGCAAGGGGAATTCGCGCTGCTGCCATTGCACCACTACATCACTCTGATTGGCTTGCTGGCCGGGAATAATTTGAATGTCGGCCTCCACCGTCGGCAGGCGTTTGTAGTTTTCCAGACCCTGCTCTAAATCGCGCAAATTGAGAATATCCCCAGCGGCGGCCGGAATTTCGTTTTGAAAGGCGGCAACGCGCCCGGCATGGGTGCGTTCTTTGGTGGTGCATCAAAAAGTATGCTGACATCAGACATACCCATTATTAATGTAAAAGAACGCTAAATTAAAGGCTTTAAAGTGATTTTTAGGTTTTTTAGAGAAGTTACAACTTCGCCTAAATGCCCGTCTAATCCTATGTCGAATACGACAATTATTGCCCTCAATGCCGACAGTGAAAAACTTACCAATCTTTTGAATAAAGCCTTTAAAGCCACTGATAAAACTGTCCCAAGTATCACTGGCTATAACAGCACAGGTTACACCGAGTGTTTGAAGTTTGGCTCGAAGTCGCTTTACGGTTTTAAGGTCTCGCTTTCCCCATACGTAGGCAACAATTTCGCCCGTGTCACGGTGGTAAGCATAAATTAGCCATTGTCTATTGCTCTTTTTGCCTACAAACGTCCAAAGCTCATCCACTTCAAGTCGGTCATAATGGCTTTGTTTTGGGATTATTTGATAGTTGCATTTTTCTAAGGTGGCTAATACTTTGCCTTGGCTGACTTTTTCAATATAAGCGATGTCTTTTATGCCACTACCTCGCACCATTAGATTGCGTATTTTGCTATCTTTTTGTGAGTGACAACCATTGTAGGTTAAGGCATAACCGCCAATAAATTGCCGTTTGCAATCTTTGCATTGGTAGTTTTGTTTGCCATAGTTTTTTTTGCCGTTTTTCTTTATACTGTCACCTAGACAGGCTGGACAGTTGATGTATAGTGTGATTTGCATTTCACTATTTTATCAATTTCTCAGCTTGTTTTGTATTAGCATACTTTTTGATGCACTACCCTCAGGTTAAGTAATATTTCGTCTATATTCAAACCGAGACTTTGCCGCCGCTTGAGCGGTGATGAGTAAAAAGCAAAGCAAGGTTTGAGCGCCTCTCCGCCGCCAAGCGGTTTTTACTTTATGAAGGAAATACCATGTTTCATAGCAAAAAAATTTTACAAGTACTTTCTTGTGCTTTGTTATTCAGTAGCTTAACTGCTCAAGCACAAACGCCCGGTCATTATCAAATGCTGCGCGTATTGCACGTCGAGCCGCTCAGCTATATGAGCGATGAAGGCAAAATTGCAGGATTTGAGAGCGATTTAATCGCCGAAATCAAAAAACGCTCCGGCTTGGATATTCGCGAAGAAGTGATTGGCAGCATCAGTCAAGGCTTTGATAGCCTGCAGGCAGGCAAAGCAGATGTGATGGCGGCAGCTTTGAGTATCACCGCCGAGCGCGAAAAAATCTTTCTCTACAGTGAACCGTATTTTATTGGCAGCCCTTTAACTATTGTCACCAAAGACGAGAGCATCAAAACCTGGCAAGATTTAAAAGATAAAACCGTGATGGTGCAAGGCGGTTCCACACATGAAAAATGGCTGAAAGAATTAAAAGCCGAGCATGACAACGACGGCAGCATTAAAAGCGTGCCTACCAGCTTTTTGGCGGTCAAAGACGTCATTCGCGGCAAAGCCGATGCCACCATTAACGACGATATTATCATTCTGGGCTATGTCAACACCTATAAAGAATATAATTTAAAAAGCGTGATTGACAATACGTTCGGACAAGATCGGATTGCTTTTCTAATTAATAAAAATCATCCGGAACTCAAAGAAAAAATGGATAAAACTATTAAAGAAATGAAAGCCGACGGCACCATTGATGCCTTATTGAAAAAATGGTGGGGCGATTTATTTGTGAAATAAGCATTGCCTATCCATTCAAAACCAAAAATGCACCTGAATTCGGGTGCATTTTTATTGCGTCGGGTATAAATACCAACCTATAATAACCTGAGTTCGGGATAAGCACCCCACTAAAAAATAAAGAGCAATTGTG
>ERZ1023499.12-NODE-12-length-73891-cov-106.908337_pt1 | contig 73891 bp, 67 predicted proteins | sample MGYA00380544_ERZ1023499 | MGnify/ENA primary metagenome ERZ1023499 (study PRJEB33173, sample SAMEA4830353) | metagenome | study: EMG produced TPA metagenomics assembly of the PRJEB25223 data set... | reverse complement strand
CTCCGACTATATTCCGCCCGTTTTAATTTGGGTATCGCTTTGCACTTTTTCCGATGCTTTTGATAGCTGCTGTGCGCCGAACTCGCTCGATATACTTTGAGTGCATGCCTTTTTAGCTCACGGGAAATGGTGCTGCAGCTCCGCCCTAATTGTCGGGCAATCTCGGACTGTTTTTTGCCTTGAGCGAGCAGAATCATTATGCTTTCCCGTTCTGAAAGTGTAAGATGTCGGTAAGAAGCGTTCATTTTAGAGTCCTTTTTTGTTTGGGAACAAAATGATACTCTATTATGAATGCTTCTTTTTTTTGCACTTGGATTGTAAATTCAAGCTCAAAAAACTTGATTCTATACGGATGATACCGTATGATTGCCGCACAAAAGACATGAAGTGTTTTGTGAAAACAGAAATTTTTTCTCATTTCTTTCCCCCTAATTTGCCGTACTTCACCATTTAAAGTACGGCTTTTTTTTGCAAGAATTCTACAATTTAAGTTTCTCCAGTTAAATTTCTTGGAATTTTTCTCTAAAAAACTTATACAATCTTTTTATTAACAACAGGGTAAATACATATAATAAAAATATCAAATCAAAGATAATAGTTTATTTTTTCATCTTATATATAATACAAATGCAGCAAGTATGAACTTAGCGGCTATATGATTAATTTTACCTATCTTAAATCGAGAATAAAATGTTACATCTTAAAAAAACTAAGTAAATTTGCTGCAATAACTCTTGTCAGCACTTGCTTCAACGCTGCAATACAAGCAGAAACTTTAAAAATGGGCGTAAACCATAATGCTCCGCCTTACATCTATATTGATGAAAAAGGTGATTTAACGGGATTTACTATCAAACTCGCTAACGCGATTGGTAAAGAAGCCGGCTTCGATGTAGAAGTCGTAGCCTTACCCTTTGTATCGGTTATCAAGGCTATGGAAAATAAAGAAATCGATATCATTGGTCATATGTATAGTTCTGCCGAACGCGCTAAAATTTACAATTTTGTAAATAGCTATGACGATCAATTTAAATTTATTCGACTAAAAGATAGAACTTCTGCAGATTTAGTCACGCCTTTGAACGAGAATACCAGAGTCTCTGTTATTGAGGGTTCGCCTCAATTTAAAGAATTGCAAGCAATGAAATCACAAGATTATCCTACAATCGAAATCCGTGATTTAGACACTAACTTCCTAGCATTTAAGGAATTATTTCAAAAAAAATCTGATATTATGTTCGCACCTATTTCTGAAATAAATTCATTACGCAATAATTACAAAGAATATGAATTTCAAATTTTAGACATACCTAGCCAGTATTCGCATATTCAAGCAACTTCAATCAATTACGCCATCCGCAAAGAAGAAGAGGCTTTGCACGAGCGCATATCAAAAGGTTTTGAAATTGCTAAATCTAATGGCGTGTATGATGAATTAATCAAAAAATACAATTTATAATTTTTATCAATGATATGGTATTTAAACTGCATCATTGATTTTTACATAAAAATCTCAATTTTATCTTATGGTTGCAAAATACTAATGAAAAAATTAAATACATACGCCGTCATTGCCATAACAGCTATTTGCTTTAATACGTCAGCACTAGCAGAAATCTTAAAAATGGGCGTGAATCATAACGCCCCTCCTTATATCTATCTTGACGGAAACGGTCATTTAACCGGTTTTACCATCGAATTAGCAGAAGCTATCGGTAAAGAAGCCGACTTTAATGTAAAAGTCGTTCCGCTGCCTTTTGCATCCGTATTGGCAGCAATGGAAAATAAAGAAATTGATATTATTGGTCAAATGTATGGTTCTACCGAACGTGCTAAAATTTATGATTTCGTTAATAGTTACAATGATGAATTTAAATTTATTCGCTTGAAAAATAAAGTACATGTCAAGCTGGCAGCGGTCTTAAGCGAAAATACGAAAGTTGCGGTTATTGAAGGCTCTCCGCAATTCAAAGAATTGCTAACTATGCAAAAACAAGATTATCCCAGCATTGTCATTCGCGATGCCGATACGAATTTTCTAGCATTTAAAGAATTATTTCAAGAAAAATCAGAAGTTATGTTCGCTCCGATTTCCGAAATCAATTCATTGAGAAATAATTATCAGCAATATGAATTTGAAATTTTAGATATTCCTCCGCAATATTCACATATCCAAGCAATTTCAATCAATTATGCCACCCGTAAAGGTGAGGATGATTTGCATCAACGCATTCTCAAAGGCTTTGAAGCGACTAAGGCAAGCGGCGCTTATACCGCCCTGCTTAAAAAGTACAATTTATGATGCAACCAAATCATACCGCTATTTATAGTTGAAGAATTGAAAAAGTATTACGGCGTTAGCTCGCCTTACCGTACGCTCTTGTACTACTTCTTCACTTCTCGACTATAACACAGCGGCTTTTTGTTTACGTTTGCAATAATCTCTTTTATTGAAACCCTTTTTTGATACTCGTATAATCTTGACGTTTTGTAGCTTGGCTACCGATTATTTTTTTATTTTAAATCATTTATGTAGGTTTTTATGATTCAAGCTGTGATTTCCTCTGCAAGTTTTGCAGAACGCCGCCAGCGTTTACTCTCTCAACTGTCTGAAGGTTCGGTCTTGGTATTGTTTGCCGCTCCGGAGGCTTTGCGCAACGGCGATGTGCATTATCCTTTCCGTCAAAACAGTTATTTTTGGTATCTTACCGGTTTTCCTGAGCCTGATGCGATTGTTGTGCTGCGCAAACAGGGCAATGGGGTGCATTACACGCTGTTTAATGCGGTTCGCAATCCCGAATTGGAGATTTGGCAGGGCAAAATTATCGGACAGGAAGGCGCGCTGGCAGATTACGAGGTCAATGAGGCTTATCCTCTTGAAGAAGCCGCACAGCGTTTGCCCAAACTCTTAGCGGACAGTACGAGAATTTATTCCGTTTTAGGTGTCAATTCCGCCAATGACCAACGCCTAAGCGAGTTACTGCGCGAAGTTCATCGTCTCATGGGACGCGGGGGGGCACCGATTGAGGGTTTGTTCGATATCCGCCGCGAGCTTGACGAAATGCGCATGATTAAATCGATTGAAGAACAAAATCTTCTGCATGAGGCGGGGCGTATTTCCGCCGCAGGACATCGCGCCGCCCTACTCGCCGCACGTCCGGGAGCCTATGAATATACCGTGCAAGCCGCGCTTGAGGCGGAATTCCGCCGCCATCAAGGCTGCCATTGGTCATTTGCGAGCATTATTGCTTCCGGCGCCAATGCCTGCTGTCTGCATTACCACGATAATAATGCGCCGCTTAAAGACGGAGAATTGATTATGGTGGATGCCGGTGCGGAATTCGGCGGCTATGCGGGCGATATCAGTCGTACCGCGCCGATTAACGGCAAATTCAGCCGCCAGCAACAGGCGCTGTATGAAATCGTTCTTAATGCGCAAAAAACCGCGATTGCCAATGCCCGCGCCGGCATTCGCCATCTCGATTTGCACCGCCAAACCAGTATTTTGCTCATGCAAGGCATTATTGATTTGGGCATTGTGGACGGCAATGCGGAAGAAATGGTCGATAGCGGTGAAGTCAAACGCTTCTATCCGCACGGCACGGGGCATTGGTTGGGCTTAGACGTGCATGATGTCGGCATTTATAAAATTGATGGAGAATCGCGCATTTACCGCCCGAATATGGTGATTACCATTGAACCGGGCCTGTATTTACAGGCAAACGATACGACGATTGAGGAATCTTGGCGCGGCATCGGTATACGTATTGAAGACGATATTATCATTACTGAAGGCGAGGCTGAAGTCACTACTGCCGACGTGCCGAAAGAAATCCGCGAGATTGAGGCTTTACTAGCCGAGCGGCGCTAAAAAATATAGTGCTCGGATAAGTGGAAAAGCAATATCGCTAGTAAGCAAGGCAAATAATAACGTCGTTTTTTCCACTTATCCGACTACAAGAAGATATAGAAAAATAAAATCAATTTTATCATTAAAAAAGCGGTAACAACCGCTTTAATTTATTGAAATTTAATTCACAAATTTTTCAAAATTACTTTGCATAACGACTTGGATAATTCTGACGCAGAAACATATCGTAGTTTGCTTTACTTGCTTCGCTGAGTAAGGTTTCTTTCATTGTTTTGGCTTCTCTGGGATTTCCGCCTTTCGCTTCAAAAGCCGAGATTGCTTTTTCTAACTGCTCTTTGCTGCTATCAATCCCAAGGCCTAGCACGACATAATAATCCGCCATCATAATACACACCCCGCTATTGCTTTTTGCATTTAAGATTTTTTCAACAATAAAAAAACAGCAAATAATTTGCTGCCCTAATAAATTTGGTGCCTAAGAAGAGACTCGAACTCTTACGGTGTCACCACCGGCGGATTTTGAATCCGCTGCGTCTACCAATTCCGCCACTCAGGCTAAGTGAGAGGCGCATTATAGGCGTTTTTCAGTCAATAGCAAGCGGATTTTTGATTTTTGCACTTAAACTCGTCTAAGCATTTTTAATTTCATCATATTTTCTTTGCCGTTTTTCGCAATTGAGCGAATAAATCGGCAAGATAGGCACCCGCTGTGTCGATATCCTCCATGCGTGTGTTACGCCCGAAACTCAGGCGCAAACTGCGTCGTGCCAAAGCCTCGTCCAGCCCCATGGCTTGCAAAACGTATGAAGACGCCAGATAAGCCGAAGCGCAGGCAGAACCGTTTGAACAAGCGATTCTCTCTATCAGACCCAATACATTCTCTTCGACAATGCCATGCAGGCTCAGATTCACATAATGCGGCGCGCCGCCGAACTGATGATTGCATTGCACATAGGATAAATCCAAATGACTCAGCAAACGCTGGCGCAGACACGCTGCGTGCTGCCAATCTTGTTCGCGCTCAAGAGCGGCAAGATAGGCCGCCTCGCCCATACCGACAATTTGCGCCGTCGGCAATGTGCCGCTGCGCAAACCCTGCTCTTGAGCGCCGCCGTGCATTTGTGCCAGCAATCGCAAATCGGTGCGCCGCCGCTTATATAAAACGCCCGCGCCTTTAGGCCCGTAGGCTTTATGCGCGGACAAACTCAGCAAATCAATCGGTATTTCTTGCAGATTGATTGCCACCTTGCCCAAGGCCTGCGCGGCATCTACATGTAAAAACACGCCGCTTTTCCGACAGATTTCCGCAATCCCTGCAATATCCTGAATAAAGCCCGTCTCATTATTGACCCACATGATGCTTACTAAGAACGTATCGGCGCGGATGGCATCGGCTAAGGTGTCCAATTCCAGCTGTCCGTCGGGACGCACCGGCAAATAACTGAGCGCAAAGCCGCGCCGTTCTAAGGCACGCGCACTTTCCAACACGCTGCTATGCTCTGTCGCTGCCGTGATGATATGCCCCTGCCCTTGCGCTTCAGCCAAGCCTTTAATCGCCAGATTATTGGCTTCTGTCGCGCCGCTGGTAAAAATCACTTCCGCCGCTTGGGCGCAAATAGCTTGGGCGATTTGTTTTCTTGCTTTTTCCACCGCCTCTTCCGCCCGCCAGCCGTAGGCATGAGCGGAAACGGAATTGCCGAATTGCTCTTTAAAATAAGGCTGCATGGCGGCATACACCCGATCGTCAAGCGGGGTTGTAGCGGCATAATCCAAATAAATCATTTAGTTACTCACTTTGATTTGCTGTGAAAGTGCTGTGCAATGATAGATAATTTTTGTGTAATAAGTAAATTTTTTCTACATGACTTAGACAAGACTTATGATAAGCTAGGCATGAGGCAAATTAATAAGTAAGGCTTAATAAAAGTCACTCGCATTTCATCGAAATGCGGCAAAAAACTAATGGCGAAGCCATTAAAGGACATCATCATGAAGGTTACACGTAGACAATTTTTTAAGGTAACCGCTTCAGGTGCAGGCGCTTGCACCGCTGCGGTCATGGGAATCATGCCGGCACCGGCTTTTGCAGAAGTGCGGCAATACAAACTCAGCGGAGCTTTTGAAGCGCGCAATAACTGCACTTATTGCTCGGTAGGTTGCGGTACGATTTTATACAGTTTGGGCGACGGCGCCAAAAACGCGAAAAAGAAAATCTTTCACATCGAAGGCGATCCCGACCATCCGGTCAGCCGCGGCTCTCTCTGTCCCAAAGGCGCTTCTTTGCTGGATTTCGTCAATAGCGAAAACCGCCTGCATTATCCTGAAGTGCGCGAACCTTTCAGCGACGAATGGAAACGCATTTCTTGGCACGAAGCCTTACAACGCATCGCCCGCCATATCAAAAACGACCGCGACGCCAATTTCATTGAGAAAAATGCCGAGGGCGTTACCGTTAACCGTCTGCCTTCTTTAGGCATGCTGACCGCTTCCGCCTCTTCGAATGAAACGGGGATTCTGACGCAGAAATGGATGCGTTCTTTAGGCATTATCGCCACCGACGCGCAGGCGCGCGTCTGCCACGGTCCGACCGTTATGGCATTGGCTTCCACCTTCGGACGCGGCGCGATGACCAATACTTTCTGTGATATGCAAAACGCCGATTTCATCATGGTTATGGGCGGCAATGCGGCGGAAGCTCACCCCGTCGGCTTTAAATGGGTGATTGAAGCGAAAAAGAAAAAAGGTACGAAGCTCTTTGTGGTCGATCCGCGTTTTAACCGCACCGCCGCCGTCGCCGATTTCTACGCTCCCATCCGTTCAGGCAGTGACATCGCCTTCTTAGGTGCATTAATCAATTGGCTGATTGAAAACGACAAAATCCAATGGGAATACGTCAAAGCCTATACCAATGCCAGTTTTATCGTCAAAGAAGGCTATGATTTCCATGAAGGCTTGTTCTCCGGCTACAATCAGCCCGATACCGAACGCACCAAGCAAGGCGAAAAACAGCCGGAAACCAGCAGCCGCACCGATATTAATCAACCTACCTATAACAACGAAACATGGTTCTATGAATTAGATGAAAACGGTCATGCCAAAACCGATCCGACCCTACAAGACCCGCGCTGCGTTTTCCAGCAACTGAAAAAGCATTATTCACGCTATACGCTGGATATGATGAACCGCATTTGCGGCACCAGCAAAGAAGACTTCCTCAAAGTCGCAGAGGCTTGGGGCGAAATGGCGGCGCCCGATAAAGCCGGTACGATTTTATACGCACTCGGCTGGACGCAGCACACCACAGGCAGCCAAATCATCCGCACCATGGCGATGGTACAATTATTGCTCGGCAATATCGGTATGGCAGGCGGCGGCGTCAATGCCCTGCGCGGACACTCTAACATTCAGGGCTTATCCGATTTGGGTCTGCTCTCCACCTCCCTGCCGGGTTATCTGACCCTGCCCAACGAGACCAATCACAAAACCTTCCAAGACTATCTCAACAAACAGACGCCTAAAGCCCTGCAAGCCAATCAATTGAACTATTGGCAAAACACACCGGCTTTCTTTGTCAGCTTCCTCAAATGGATGTACGGCGACAATGCCACCCAAGAGAACAACTGGGGCTATGATTGGCTGCCCAAATGGGACAAGATGCGCGATATTTTGCAATTGACCGAATCCATGTATCAGGGCGAAGTGCAAGGTTTGTTGGTGCAAGGCTTTAATGCCCAAGGTTCTTTCCCTGACGCGCATCGCGTGACCGAAGCCTTTTCCAAACTCAAATACATGGTCGTGATGGATCCCATCAAAACCGAAACCGCTTCTTTCTGGGAAAACCACGGTGAAGCACATGATGTTGATCCCAGCCAAATCGGCACAGAAGTCTTCCGCCTGCCGACACCCTGTTTTGCCGAAGAAGCCGGCTCGATTGTTAATTCCTCGCGCTGGCTGCAATGGCATCATCCGGGCGCGGAACCGCCCGGCGAAGCCCTGCCTGATTTGGACATTTTGGGCGAACTGCACCTCTTGCTCAAAGAAATGTACGAACAGGAAGGCGGCGTTGCGCCAGAACCGATTACCAAACTGTCTTGGAAATACGCCAAACCGCATGCGCCCACGCCTGAAGAAATGGCAAAAGAATCCAACGGCTACGCGCTGGCCGATTTATTCGACCAAGACGGCAAACTCATCCGCAAAAAAGGCGAATTATTAGACGGCTTCCATCAATTGCGCGCCGACGGCAGCACCGAATGCGCCACATGGATATTCTCCGGCTCTTGGACGCAGGCAGGCAACCAAATGGACCGCCGTGATAACACCGATAGCGGCTTAGGCAACACGCCTTACTGGGCATGGGCATGGCCGGCGAACCGCCGCATCGTCTATAACCGTGCCTCCTGCGATCCGAGCGGTAAGCCTTGGGACCCGAAACGCGTCCTTATTAAATGGGACGGTGAAAAATGGGGCGGTGCGGACGTTGCCGACTTCAAAGCCACCGAGCCGCCCGGCTCCGACATGAACCCCTTTATCATGAACGAAGAAGGCGTCGGACGCCTATTCTGCGCCCGCAAAATGGTGGACGGACCTTTCCCGGAACATTACGAACCGATGGAATCGCCGATCGGCACCAATCCGCTACATCCGAATGTGGTGCAATCGCCTGCGGTACGCCTCTTCGACAGCGTCAAAGACCGCTTCGGCACACATGAGGAATACCCCTATGTCGGCACCACCTACCGCCTGACCGAGCATTTCCAATTCTGGACGAAATCCGTCAAATTGCTGATGATTGCGCAGCCGGAACAATTCTGCGAAATCAGCGAAGAATTGGCGGCGGAAAAAGGCATCCGCAAAGGCGACTGGATAAAAATTTTCAATAAACGCGCATGGATACGTGCTAGAGCAGTGGTAACCAAACGCATCAAGCCGCTGCAAATCGACGGCAAAACCGTGCACCAAGTCGGCATCCCCCTGCACGGCGGTTGGGAAAACGTTTCAGGACAAAAACAATTTATCGTGAATTCGCTCACACCCTTTGTCGGCGATTGCAACACGCAAACCCCTGAATTCAAATCCTTCCTCGTGAATATTGAAAAAGCATAAATATAAAGGAACATCATCATGGCACTGCAATCATTAGACATCAAACGCCGCTCGGCAACCTCCGGCATCATGCCGCCGCCCGCCGCGCGTGACCATCAAGTAGAAGTGGCAAAACTCATCGACGTAACCACTTGTATCGGCTGCAAAGCTTGCCAAGTCGCCTGCTCGGAATGGAACGACATCCGCGACGAAATCGGCACCAACCACGGCGTCTACGACAACCCCATCGACCTGACCTCCAAAAGCTGGACGGTCATGCGTTTTGCCGAAACCGAAGAACACGGCAAATTGGAATGGTTGATTCGCAAAGACGGCTGTATGCACTGTAGCGAGCCGGGCTGCTTGAAAGCCTGTCCTTCGCCCGGCGCGATTATCCAATATCACAACGGTATCGTGGATTTTCATCAGGAAAACTGCATCGGCTGCGGCTACTGCGTCTCGGGCTGCCCCTTCAACATCCCGCGCATGGACGCTGACGACCACCGCGCATACAAATGTACCCTCTGCTCCGACCGCGTCGCCGTCGGACAAGAACCCGCCTGCGCCAAATCCTGCCCGACAGGCGCGATTCAATTCGGCAGCAAAGCCGACATGCTGCGCGTGGCGGAAGAACGCGTCCGCGATTTACAGGCGCGCGGCTATGAAAACGCCGGCATTTACGACCCGCAAGGCGTGGGCGGCACGCATGTAATATATGTGCTTCATCATGCCGGCGAGCCGGAACTCTACAGCAATCTGCCTAAAGACCCGAAAATCAGCACCACCGTCAAACTATGGAAAACCCTGCTTAAACCGTTAGTTACCTTGGGCATTGTGGCAGCCACCGCTTCAGGCATCTTGCACTACCTCACCATCGGCCCGAACCGCACGCGCGAAGACGGCGAAGACAATCCCGAAGTCATCAGCAAAGAAGGCAAAGTCTTATCAGGACAGGAGGAAGCCTAATGAAACGCCCACTCATCCAACGCTACAACAAAGCCGAGCGCATCAACCATTGGTTCGTCGCCTTTTGCTTTATCCTGCTCGCTGTCTCCGGTCTGGGCTTTTTCTACCCCTCCTTCTTCTGGCTGACCCACATTTTCGGCACGCCGCAATTGGCGCGCATATTGCATCCCTTGGTCGGCGTACTGATGTTTGTCGGCTTCTTTATCCAATTCTTCCGCTATGTGCGCCTGAATTTTCTCGATAAAGAAGACAAAAAATGGTTAAAAGGCATCGGCAAAGTCATGCAAAATCATGAAGTCGGCGATGTCGGCAAATACAATGCCGGACAAAAACTGATGTTTTGGCTGATGACAAGCTGCATGGTCTTGCTGCTGCTCAGCGGACTGATTGCCTGGCGCCCCTATTTCGCCCCGCATTTCCCCATTCCCATCATCCGCTTTGCCTTATTAGTGCATTCTGCCGCCGCCAGCCTCTTAATCATCGGCATTATCGTGCATGTCTATGCCGCCTTGTGGATTAAAGGCACCTTGCGCGCCATGGTAGAAGGCGTGGTCACTCAAACATGGGCGGAAAAACATCATCCGCGCTGGTATCGCGCCGTAATGGAAAAAGCGCGGCAATCCCAAGCGGATAAGGCAGACGCGTCCGCCACGCCGCCCTCTCATTTCTAAACCCTTAAGCAATTGCCTCTCAGCGGGGCAATTGCTTCATCAAGACTCCGCCATATGCAGCCGCTTTCCAGCCATCCCATTCTCCGCCGCCAAGGACAAACGCTCAGTCCTTCCCAAGACATACTGGCGGAAGAAGTACCGATTGCCCTCGTCTATAACGGCATCTCGCACGCCGTATTGATGGCAAGCCCGCAAGACCTTGCCGAACTCGCCATCGGCTTCAGCCTCAGCGAAGGCATCTTAAGCCGCATCGAACAACTCTACGACCTGCAAATCGAGGAACAGCCTCTTAATGCTTACAGCCAAGCCCTGCGCATAGAACTGCGCATTGCCGGCGAACGCTTTCACCTCCTCCAGCAACGCCGCCGCCACATGAGCGGACGCAGCAGCTGCGGACTATGCGGCATCGACAGTTTGCAGGCCGCCTTGCCGGACATCGCCCCCGTTGCGCGCCGCAACCCCCTGCCGCTCAGCGATATTCAGCGCGCCCTTGCCGATATGGACGCCGCACAAATCCTGCGCCGCCAAACAGGTTCGCTGCATGCCGCCGCTTGGGCGGTCAAAGGCGACATTCTCGCCCTATACGAAGACGTCGGCAGACATAATGCCCTCGACAAACTGCTGGGACATCTTGCGCAGACAGGCTTCAATCCCGAAGACGGCGCCGTCCTTATCTCCAGCCGCGCCAGCTACGAAATGATTGCCAAAGCCGCCGGCATGGGCATCTCCTGTCTTGTCGCCGTTTCCGCCGCCACCGCGCTTGCCCTGCGCCTTGCCGAGCATAGCGGCATCTGCCTGATTGGCTATGCCCGCCCCGAACAGCAAAACATCTACACCCATCCGGAACACATTCAAGCATGAACACTCTCCCAAGCCCTGAAGAAATCAAAGCCAAGCCCTTTTTTCACAAGCCCTTTTTCATCGCACCGCCGAGCGACGTCTTTGCCAAACGCGCTGCTCGCTTCAGCGCCCTAGCGCAGGAAGAACAAGACCTCAGCTGGCGGGCCTATCTCAACCTGCTGGCGGCACTCTGCCAAACGCAAGACCAATTCCTAAGCCGACAAGAAAAAATCCGCGACATCCCGCCGCAATTGCCGCGCGACGAAACATGGCTGTCAGACAAGCTCGCCGCACAACTGCCGGATTTCTGCCAAGCCCTCCTGCAAAATCCCGCCCTGCCCGAAACTGCCCGCCGCCAAATCCAAAGCCTTGCGACGAATGCGGCGCAATTATCCGCCATGCCGGCAGAAGCCGCGCAAAACAACATCTGGCTGCAAGCCCTTGAGCAAGTCCTATGGACGGCATGGAGTAGCCAACTGGCGGAAGACGATGTGCCGAGCGTAAAGGAACGCAGCCATTGCCCCTGCTGCGGCGAAGACGCCGTCGCCTCTATTATTCTCAGCGGCGGCGATGATGACAATCTGCGCTACCTGCATTGCCCGCGCTGCAATAGCCGCTGGAACGCCCTGCGCGCCAAATGCACCTTCTGCAACCAGCAATCCGGCATGCAATTACAGCAACTCAGCGCCCCGAACGCGGAAAAACACCATCTGCCTAGCGCGCTGCGCGGCGCACGCGCGGAAAGCTGCGACCGCTGCAAACACTACCGCAAATTCTTCTTCCTGCGCGAACAAGCGCTTGCCGACCCGATTGCGGACGATCTTGCCAGCCTCGCCTTGGATATTCTGATTGGCGAAAAAGACTACAGCCGCGGCGGCTACAATCCTTTTTTAATCCGCCAAAACTGAAAACATTTTATAGTCGATTAAAATAAAAATGAGACAACACCGTATCATTACAATGTTAATCGACTATACAAAGTCCATCCGATTGTTCCTGCAAACCATGGCAAAATAGCGTCTTTTTCTTGCAAGCTATAGTCTCTTAACTTCAAAATGAGATTATTCTAAGCGCTTCTTAAGCGCTTCTCCTGACAAAATGTGTATTTCTAAGTCTCATTTTGAAGTTAAGGTACTATAGTCAAAGAATTGAAAAAGTATTACGGCGTTGGCGCGCCTTGCCGTACGCTCTTGTACTGTCTGCGGCTCGCCGCCTTGTACTACTTTTTCACTTCTCCGACTATATATAAAGACAACATGGCAGCCAAACCCTCGGCGGGACTCATGCACTTTTCAATAATAGCCTTGAAGCTGCCTACATCAGCCCCATATTTGTTTTTATTTTCGCCATTAAACGCTTCATGACTACCAGCCTTCCCCAAGATTTTTCCCATATTCTTTGCCAAGACCGCCATGCTTTGCGTAGTTTGGCGTATAAAATCCGCCAACGCGAGCGGCGTGGATTGCCAGCCGAGCAGATGCGCGAGAAATATCTCAAGCAATATCAATCCTCAAATACCGCTTATCAACAGCGGCTGGCGCAATTGCCCAAGCCTGCATTAAGCGCGGATTTACCGGTGCTTGCCAAGCAGGCGGAAATCCGCCGCCTGATTGAGCATCATCAAGTCGTGATTATCAGCGGCGAAACAGGCTCGGGCAAAACCACGCAATTGCCGCAAATCTGCTTGGATTTGGGCTTGGGCGCGGCGGGCATGATTGCGCATACGCAGCCGCGGCGTATTGCCGCGCGTTCGGTTGCCGACCGCATTGCCGAAGAATTGGGCGTGGCTTTAGGCAGCAGCGTCGGTTATCAAGTGCGTTTTGACGAGCAAATCAGCGAACAGACCGCGGTCAAACTGATGACCGACGGCATGCTGCTGGCAGAAACCCTGTCCGACAAATTTCTCTCGCAATATGAAGTTATTATTGTTGACGAAGCGCATGAACGCAGTCTCAATATCGATTTCCTACTCGGCTATCTACGCCAATTACTGCCCAAGCGCCCCGATTTAAAAGTCATTATCACCTCCGCCACCATCGACACGGAAAAATTCGCCGCCCATTTTAATAATGCGCCGATTATCAATGTCTCCGGACGCAGTTATCCCGTAGAAATCCGCTACCGCGAAGCACTGCCCGACAGCGATATGCAGGACAATATCCTGCAAGCGGTGGAAGAACTCGACCACGAAAGCCGCGGCGATATTCTTATCTTCTTCCCCACCGAACGCGATATCCGCGAGGCGGCGGACAGCCTGCGCAAAGCCAATCTGCGCGATACCGAGATTCAACCCTTGTTCGGACGTCTCTCGCTGGCCGAACAAAACGCCGTCTTCCACCCCAAAGGCAAGCGGCGCATCGTCTTAGCCACCAACGTGGCGGAAACCTCGCTGACCGTGCCGCGGATTAAATACGTCATCGACACCGGCACCGCGCGTATCAGCCGCTATTCCCTGCGCAGCAAAACCCAGCGCCTGCCGATCGAAGCCATCTCGCAAGCCGCTGCCAATCAGCGTGCAGGGCGTTGCGGACGCTTAAGCGCCGGCATCTGCATCCGCCTCTACAGCGAAGAAGATTTCAAACAGCGTCCCGCCTTTACCGAGCCGGAAATCCTGCGCACCAATCTTGCCGCCGTCATCTTGCAAATGCTGGTCTTGCATCTGGGCGACATCGCCGCCTTTCCCTTTGTGGACAGCCCCGACCAGCGACAAATCAACGACGGCTACCGCCTTCTATTCGAGCTACGCGCCGTTGATGAAGATAACCGCCTTACCGCCCTAGGCAAGAAAATGGCGCATCTGCCGGTCGATCCGCGCTTTGCCCGTATCGTCTATGCCGCCGAAGACAATGCCTGCCTGCATGAAGCCCTGATCATCATTGCCGCGCTCTCGATTCAAGATCCGCGTGAACGCCCCTTTGGAGCCGAAGCGCAAGCCGATATGCGTCAAGGGGAATTTGCCGACAAACACAGCGATTTCCAAACCCTGCTCAATCTCTTTGTCGCCTATTCCAATGCGCGGCGCGAACATTCCAACAATAAGCTCCGTGCTTGGTGCAAACACTACTTCCTCAATGCCCAACGCATGCACGAATGGCGCGAACTCACCAATCAACTTATGCGCGATGCCCACCAGCAAAAACTACGCATCAACGACTTCAAACCTGCGCCCAACCGCCGCCAACAAGACAATCTCGTCGAAGGCAGCAAAGGCAATCTCGGCTTCGACAATCCGCATCTGCCGCTCCTGCACCGCAGTTTACTGGCGGGCTTTCTCGACCAAGTCGGACTCTGGGACGAACAAAACAAAGACTACACCGGCCCCCGCCACCGCAAATTCTCCATCTTTCCCGCCAGCGTCTTGGCAAAACAGCGCCCGCAAGCCATCATGGCGGCAAGCATTGTGGAAATTAACCGCGTCTTTGCCCGCCACTGCGCCCCCATCGAACTACACGAACTCGAACACCTCGCCGCCCACATCACCAAACGGCAATACAGCAATCCGCATTGGAGCAAAAAAGCCGGCAACGTCATGGCGGAAGAAAGCCTGCTGCTCTACGGTCTGCCGATTGTGGCAGGACGTAAAAAACCCTTTGCCAAACAAAACCCCGCCCTTGCCCACGACATTTTCGTACAAGAAGCCCTAGTGACCGGCGAAATCCACAGCCGCCTCAGCGTCATTACAGAAAACATCGCCCTTTGGCAAGAACTGCAAACCTTGGAAGATAAAACCCGTAGTCGCGGCATACTGATTGACGAACAAGCCCTTGCCGACTTCTATTTCCAACGCCTGCCGGAAAAAGTCCATTCCGTCGTCAGCTTGGAACAATGGGCGAAGCAAAAAGGCGAAGCCGCGCTGAAAATGCAAGCCTCCGACCTGCTGCAAAACGAAGCCGACATCTCGGCACAAGAATATCCGGAACATATCAACATTCGCGGACAACGCTTCCAACTCCAATACCAATTCGACCCCGGCAGCGAAGCCGACGGCGTAACCGTGCTTGTGCCGCTGACCGCACTCAATGCCTTGGAAGCCGAAGATTTTGAACGCCTTGTGCCTGCCATGCTGGAAGAAAAAATCGAAGCCCTGCTGCGCCGCCTACCCAAAGTCTGGCGGCGGCAACTCGTGCCCATACCCGACTTCGCCCGCGCCCTGCACGAACGTCTGCAAGACAGCGCCGCGCCCTTGGCGCAAGCCCTCTCGAACGGCATTTGGCAAATGAAAGGACTGCGCATTCCCCTAGAAGACTTTGACGAAAGCAAACTCGAAGCGCATTACCGCATGAACTTCCGCCTCCTCGATCCACGCAAACGCCTCCTTGCCGAAGGACGCGACCTAGCCGCCCTCAAAGTCCGCTACCAAGCGCAAGCCGCCGCCCAATTCCAAGAACGCAGCCGCAGCAAACTGGCAGACGGACAGCCCGTACAAGACTGGCAATGGACGCAACTGCCCGACAGCGAAAAAATGGCAGGCGGCATTATCGGCTACCCCGCCCTCACGCTGGAAAAAGGACAACTCTTCATGCGTCTGCATGATAACCCCGAACAAGCCGCCCGCGCCCATCATGAAGGACTGCGCCACCTACTCGCACAAAAACTCAGCAGCCAAGGCAAATACCTCAAAAAAAACCTGCCGCAACTCAATACCATGAGCCTGCACTACCGCAAAATCAGCCATGACAATCTGCTGGCTGACGACATCTTCATGGCGCTGATTGAACGCGTCTGCCTCAGCGAGGGCAAAGCCCTGCGCAGCCAAAGCCAATTTGATGCGGCGCTGGCGCAAGGCGAAAAACACCTCATCAGCGCCGGCAACGAACTCGCCGCCCAACTCAGCCAATTATTAAGCGAATACAGCCGCCTGAACGAACGCCTGCGCCAATGCAAACACAAAAGCGCCAAAGCCGACATCAGCGCACAAATCGCGCGTCTCGTCTTCCCCGACTTTATCCGCCAAACCGCCGCCGCCAAACTGCCCGACCTCTTGCGCTACATCAAAGCCGCCAATCTGCGTTTGGACAAACTCGAACGCGAACCGCTGAAAGACGCCATGCGCCAATCCACCCTCAATCCTTGGCAAGCATTACTGGATAAAAGCCTGAGTCAGCAGGGCATCAGCAAGCCGAGCGACAGCCAAAACGCCGCACTGCTCGCCTATGCCTATGCCTTAGAAGAATACCGCATCCAAACCTTCGCCCAAGAAATCGGCAGCAAAGGCAAAATATCGGAAAAAATATTGGCGGACTTGGCAGAAAAATTGCCGCATGGCAAGGAATAGCAGGCGGCATAGACATTGATTTTATTGACCGCTAAATTCATTCAATATATAGTCAATTCATGGCAAATACGAACATTATATTTTTAACCTTAGTTTAGGCGTTCATGCCTGAAGGCATACGCCATGACAAATTGTATTGGGTATAAATTCCTAATCTGCTAATTTATAAAGAAGTAGGTCGGATTCTTGAATCCGACAAATTGATATTTTAAGTAATGTCGGATACAAGTATCTGACCTACCCGATTGAAAAATGATTAGCTTTGCCATGAATCGACTATATATGTTCAAAACATATTACACGGTATGAATGAAGCATAGAGCTGCTTAAATCTCCAGCATAAAATCCGGACGATAACCGCTCGAGGGACGATAGCGGTTATATTCGCTAAAATAGCCGCGCTGATTGCTGATAAAGCGCGTATGCTCTAGCGTGCATTCGATATTTTCATGGCTATGCCCATATGCCCAGACATCGGCAAGGGCATATAATTCCGGCAAATCGCTGCTCCAATAAGCACTTTTCATCAATGCCTCTTGACTGTAGCCGTATTGCTTGCCGACCAGCTCTTTCGCCGGCAGAAAATGACTGAACACGACTTTTTTGCGCACGCTCTGATGCTGCGTCAAGGCATCATGCAAAAATTGCCGCGCCGCCTGATGTTCCGCCAACATGTCTTCTGGCGAGAACGCACTGAAACCGCATTGAATCAAATGAAAATCCGGTATGTTATCCCGCGCCCAATCCATGCTGCTCGCCGCATCGCCGGCTAGAGCGAAATCCGTCCATAAGGTTGTGCCGCAAAACAGCACATCATCGATGATGAGGAATTCGTTTTCCAATAGGCGGATATCATAGTCGGCGGCAAGGCGGCGGTACTCCGCCAATCCCTGCTCCCATTGCAGATACCAATGTTCGTGATTGCCCAAAATATACAGCACCGTGAGTTGCGGCGCTTGTTTGCGCAGCTTGTAGAAAAACTGCGGCAAGGTCTGCATATCGCCGATATCGCCTGCCAACAGCAATACATCCGCCTGTGCCAAGCCTTGCAATTCGCATAGGCTTACTTCGGTATGCAAATCGCTGTGGAGTGCGATTTTCATTTAGGGCAAAGCGGCGAATTGCGGCAGAATTTGCGCCAGCCAAGCTTCAAGACGCTCGTCGGTCAATTCGGGCTGCGAATCTTCGTCAATGCCGAGCCCTAGGAAATTGCCGTTTTTCAACAAGGCTTTAGAAGTCTCAAATTTATAGCCCTCGGTCGGCCATTCGCCGATAAAGTTCGCGCCCTGCGCAGCAAATTGTTCCGCCAGCATGCCCATGGCATCAAGGAAATATTCCGGATAGCCGACTTGATCGCCCAAACCGAACATGGCAATGGTTTTGCCGTGCAAATCGGCAGCAGCGATTTTATCCACCACCATTTCCCAATCGTCTTGATATTCGCCGTAATTCCATGTCGGCTGTCCGATGATAAGCTTATTGTATAAAAACATATCGTTAGGATCATCCAAATCAATGATATTAATCGGCGTGAGTGTGATGCCGTGTTTTTCTTGGGCAATTTTCTCAATTTTAAACGCCACGTCCTCGGTCATGCCGGTAGTGCTGCCGTAGAAGAGTCCGATTTCTTCGCTCATGGTATTCCTCTGTTTATTTACATCTGTGTTGATAATTGCTGCAATTGCAGGGTGTTGCGTAGCAGACAGGCAATAGTCATCGGCCCGATGCCGCCCGGCACGGGCGTAATTGCGCCTGCAACCGCTTTGGCGGCGGCGAAATCGACATCGCCGACCAATTGCGCTTTACCGTCTCGCTCAATGCGGTTAATACCCACATCCAACACTATCGCTCCTGCCTTAATCCAATCGGCTTTGACTAATTCCGCTCTGCCTGCCGCCACCACTAAAATATCCGCCTGCCGCGCCACTTCCGGCAAATTCGGCGTTTTGGAATTACAAACCGTCACGGTGGCGCGCATCCGCATCAGCAAAGCCGCCATCGGTTTGCCGACAATATTGGAGGCACCGATAACCACTGCTTTTTTACCCTCCAAATTGCTGCCCAAATGATACTCTAAAATCAAAGAACAGCCGAGAGGCGTGCAAGGCACGGGGCAGTCTTTTTCGCCCAGCCATAATTTGCCGACATTGTGCGGATGAAAACCGTCCACATCTTTATGCGGCGCAATCGCGGCAATCACGGCTTCTTTATCCAGATGCGCCGGCAAAGGCAATTGTACCAAAATGCCGTGAATGGAGGACTTATGATTTAATTCCTGAATCAAATCCAGTAATTGCTGCTGCGTAGTCTCGCCGGGTAGACGATGAGTTTCACTATAAAAGCCTGCCGCTTCCGCCGCAATACCTTTATTGCGCACATAAACATCGCTGGCGGCATCGTCGCCGATCAAAACCACCGCCAAACCGGGGCGAACACCGCCTTTTTGAAGATTTTCTTCTACTTGCAAGCGCACTTGTTCGCGAATATCTGCGGCAAATGCCTTGCCGTCAATGATTGTTGCTGTCATAGTTCTTCCTTATGGCATCAAAGCGATATGTTGCAAACCTAGGGTTTCGGGCAAACCGCAGACAATATTCATACATTGCACCGCCTGCCCTGCCGCACCTTTGACCAAATTGTCTTCCACCACCGTAATCACCGCCATGCGCTGATCCACGGAACGATGCACCGCCATACGCACCATATTGCTGCCGCGCACGCTGCGCGTACTCGGATGCTCGCCGGCAGGCAAGACATCTACAAAAGGCTCATTCGCATAAGTATCGACATATAATTGCTGCAAATCCACATGCGGATCTTTCAGCACCGCATATAAGGTGGCTTCAATGCCGCGAATCATCGGCAGCAAATGCGGCACAAAGGTAATCGCCAGCTCTTTTTCTGCGATTTTTGACAATTCCTGTTCGATTTCAGGCTGATGACGATGTCCCGAAGCCGCATAGGTCTGAAAACTCTCGCCCATCTCGGAAAACAGATTTGCCACTTTCGCCGCCCGCCCTGCACCGGATACGCCCGATTTGACATCGGCAATCAAGGGATAGGTTTCCACCAAATCATGCGCCAATAAAGGCTTAAAGCCCAATTGCACCGCGGTCGGGTAGCAGCCGGGATTAGCAATCAGACGTGCATGGCGAATCTTATCGCGCTGCAATTCCGGCAGACCGTACACCGCCTGCTTGAGCAATTCGGGCGCGCTATGCGCCATACCGTACCAACGTTCAAAACTTGCCGTATCTTTCAAACGGAAATCACCCGAAAAATCAATTATCTTTATACCGGCATCTATCAGGCGCTGCGCCTGCGCCATGCACACGCCGTGCGGCGTGGCAAAAAAGACCACATCGCATTGCAATAAAGCCTCGTCGTCCAAAGCGACAAAAGCCAAATCCACCACACCGCGCAAATGCGCATACAATTCCGAAACCGCTTTGCCGACTTCCGCCCGCGCCGTAATGCAGGCAATCTCAACGGCAGGATGGGCGGCTAAAATGCGCAGCAATTCCGCGCCCGTATAGCCTGTCGCCCCGACAATACCGACACGAATCTTCTTTTCGCTCATGATTTACGCCTCTAAAGCTGCCGCCAATTGCGCGGCTTGGGCTTGCAATTCCGCCAAATCTGCCGCTTTGTCGCCATGCTGTTCTTCTTTTTGCCCGGCATAGACAGGCAATAAATGCATATGGTAGTAAAACACGGTTTGCCCTGCCGCCTCGCCGTTGAATTGCATCACGCGAATCCCTTCGGGAGCAAAGACTTGCCGCTGCGCACGCGCCAAACGGCGGCTGAAACGGATAATATGCGCCAAAGGCTCTTCCGGCATCTCGAACAAATTTGCCGCGCCCTCTTTGGCGATAATTAAGGCATGACCTTTTGCCTGCGGAAAAGCGTCCATAAATGCAAAAATATGGGCATCTTCATAAATTTTGGCGCAAGGAATCTCGCCGCGCAGAATTTTGTGGAAAACCGTATCGCTCATTATTCTCCCCTGATATACAAAAGGCGCATTCTAGCAGTTTTACCCGCACCGTGGCGAGCAGAAAACGCGAAAGACTTGCATTTAAAGCAAAGAAAAAGCCGCTGAAAAGCGGCTTTTTCACATATCTCAATTAACGCAGCGGTGGTGCATACATAATCCCGCCGTCATTCCACAATTTATTCAAACCACGCTCGATTTTCAGCTCGGAATCCGCGCCCACGTTTTTCGCAAACACTTCGCCGTAATTGCCGACTTTCGTCACAATGCGCTGGCAGAAATCTACGCCGACACCCAATTTTTCCGCACCGTTGGCTTCCAAGCCCAGCAGACGGCGCACATCAGGATTGTCGCTCTTGAGTTTTTCCGCCACATTTTGCGAACTTACGCCCATTTCTTCGGCATTGACCATGCAGAAATGCGTCCAGCGCGCCAAATCGGCAAAATGATTATCGCCATGGCGCACCAAGGGACCTAAAGGCTCTTTGGAAATCACTTCCGGCAAAATCACATGCTCATCAGGATTTTTCAGCAATTTTCTTTGCACATACAAACCTGAAACATCGGAGGAATAAGCATCGCAGCGTCCATTGTCATAAGCGGTTTTCACCTCTTCAGATTTTTCAAAAATCACGGGCTTATAGCTCATACCGTGAGATTTGAAATAATCGCTCATATTCACTTCTGTAGAAGTGCCGGTATTGGTACAGATAGAAGCACCGTCTAATTCTTTAATGCTTTTGATGCCTAAAGATTTTTGCACCATAAAGCCTTGACCGTCATAATAATTCACAGCGGTAAAATCAAAGCCCAAATCCGCATCGCGCGACAGCGTCCATGTAGTAACGCGGGCAAGCACGTCAATCTCGCCTGATTGCAAAACGGTGAAACGCTCTTTGGAAGAAGTCGGGCGGAAAGTCACTTTATTCGGATCGTCAAAAATCGCTGTGGCAATCGCGCGACAATAATCCACGTCCAAACCCGTCCAATTGCCCTTATCATCGGCAACCGAAAAACCTGCCAAGGCTTGAGTTACGCCGCAGCGCAATTCGCCGCGCTGCTTAATGTCGTCAATCGTGGCGGCTTGAGCCGTCGTATGCCAAGCGGCTAAGCATAGGGCAAGCGGTAAAATTTTCTTCATAATATCCTCCTAGACAATCGAGGTGGGCATTGTGCCATATTCTTTGCACCTTGCCTGATAAAAATAGAGGCTTATGCCTATTTTTCATAAGCTTTGTGAATGCACGTGCAAAATCGTTCATTCTTAATCTGCTTTTGATAAAACAACAAATAAAGCCTCAAAGAAAATATTTTTATTTAACAAACCGATATTTTTCCAGAGCTTTATTTGACTATTTGGTTTGGAAAATTTTGCTTGTGAATAATAAAAAGCTTTGCTACTGTAAAGTCTGTTTTCACATCAACCTAAAGGAGCATATCATGCGTAAAATTTTATCTGTATTGGGCTTGGTTTCCGTACTGGCTTTAGCCGGCTGCAACGCTGTCAAAGGTGTGGGTCAAGACGTGCAAAAAGCCGGTTCAGGCTTGGAAAACGCAGCCGAAAGCACCGGCGGCACCGGCCGCAGCATGTAAGCCAAGCCCTGATCTTTTTTCAGGATGAAATAAAAGCGCGCTCGCCGCGCTTTTATTTTTGCCTGTTGATCCTGCGCGTATAATGCGCGTTTTTGCCCGAAACTATGGACATTATTTTTGAAGACGCCGACATTGTGGTCGTGGACAAACCTGCAGGTTTGCTTTCCGTACCCGGACGCGGCGCGGACAAGCAAGACAGCGTGGAATGGCGGATTAAGCAGCAATATCCCGGCGCAATGGCGGCGCACCGTCTGGATATGGCGACCAGCGGCGTGCTTCTCGTTGCCAAGCATAAAGATGCCGAACGCTATTACAAACAATGCTTTGCCCAAAGAGAAACCGAGAAAACCTATCAAGCCCTTTGTCATGGACATATTGCCGCGTCACGCGGCGAAATCGATTTTCCCCTGCGCTGCGACTGGGAACGCCGTCCGCGGCAAATGGTTTGCTACGAACAGGGCAAAAGCGCACTCACGCGCTATGAAGTTTTAAATTACGAAGGCGAAAGCACCCGCGTCGCGCTCTATCCCTTTACCGGACGCAGTCATCAACTGCGCGTACATTTGGCGGAAATCGGACATCCCATTATCGGCGACAATCTATACAGCTATCCGCAGGACGCGCAGCTGCCGCGCCTTTTGCTCCACGCGCAGCAATTAAGCATTACCGACCGCAAAGGCAGGCAGCGGCATTTTTACGCGCCCCTGCCTTTTTAATCTTACTTGCAGATGAGCATTTGATAATAATCGGCTATAATCAGCACTTTCTTTTCTCTCGGAAAATATCATGCTCAATAAACTATTTGCGCTTGATGCGCACAAAACCACGGCTCGCACCGAATTTACCGCCGGTTTGACCACCTTCCTGACGATGGCATACATCATCTTCGTCAATCCCAGCATTCTGGCTCAATCGGGTATGGACAGCGGCGCCGTATTTGTCGCCACCTGTATTGCCGCCGCAGTGGGTTGTTTTATCATGGGATTTGCCGCCAACCTCCCTGTCGCCCTCGCCCCCGGTATGGGATTGAACGCCTTCTTCACTTTCACGGTCGTTTTGGGCATGGGCAAAAGCTGGCAAATCGCCTTGGGCGCGGTATTTCTCTCCGGAATTCTCTTTATCCTCATCAGCCTGTTTAAAATCCGCGAATGGCTGATTAATGCCATTCCTAATACTCTCAAACGCGCGATTGCCGCCGGTATCGGGGGATTTTTGATGCTGATTGCCTTCAAGCAAACCGGCATTATCGTCGATAACCCCGCCACGCTCGTTTCGCTGGGCAATCTAACCCACTACACGCCGCTGATGACCTTTTTCTGCTTCTTCCTCATCATCGTTTTGGAATCCCGCCATATCCGCGGCGGTGTCTTAATCGCCATTCTTGCCACCAGTGTCATCAGCATTCTCTGCGGACATACCGAATTTAACGCACAAATCATCTCCGCACCGCCATCGCTTGCCCCTACTTTCATGCAAATGGACATCATGGGCGCACTGAGCATCAGCATGATTTCCGTCATTTTCGCCTTTTTCTTCGTCGATTTATTCGACACCGCCGGCACGCTCGTCGGCGTTACCAATCGCGCGGGACTCATCGCCACAGACGGCAAAATCCCCAATCTCAAACGCGCTTTGCTCGCCGATAGCGGCGCGACCATCGTCGGCGCAGCGCTCGGCACATCCAACACCACCAGCTATATCGAAAGCGCTTCCGGCGTTGCCGCCGGCGGACGTACGGGCTTAACCGCCGTAGCGGTCGGCATCTTCTTTTTATGTGCCATCTTCTTCTCGCCTTTAGCGGGCATGGTACCGATTGAAGCCACCAGCGGCGCGATTTTATACGTCTCCGTACTGATGATGTACGCCCTCGGCGACATCGATTGGAACGACATCAGCGAAGCCGCTCCTGCCGCCATTACCGTCATGGGCATGACCTTGACCTACTCCATCGCCGATGGCATCAGCCTTGGCTTTATCGCCTATGCGGTGATTAAATCGCTGACCGGCAAAATGAACCAAGTTTCTATCAGCGTTTGGGTCATCACACTGATTCTGATTGCCCGCCTCGTGCTGATGGCGACGCAATTTGCCGCTTAAACAGAAAAAGCCCTGAATCTTCAGGGCTTCTTTATGACTATATTCATATGTTTCAACACACAGAACGACACATAAAGCGTCGCTCTACGTGTTGCCCTGAATTGGAAGAGGTTACACCTCTCCCACAAGATTATCCTCCCTAAAGGAAGGGGTTTCAACCAGTAAGGAATTTTTGATGAACATTACCGAACTCATTCCCTTTCGCGCCCAATTTCTTGCCGAAATCCGCGCCTTTTTCGCCGCCGCCCAAGTGTTTGAAGTCGATACCGCTCTGCTGCGACCCTATGGCGTCAGCGATGCACAGCTGCATAATCTTGCTGCGGATACGGGCTATCTCATTACCTCGCCCGAATACGCCATGAAAACCTTGCTCTGCCAAGGCGCGCCCGACATCTATCAACTTAGCCACGTTTTTCGCGGCGAAGAACTGGGACGCAAACACCGCCAAGAATTCATGCTCTTGGAATGGTACCGCCTAGGCTTCGACCTCCCGAAGCTGATGCAGGAAGTCGCGGATTTATTCGCGTATCTGCTCAAACGTCCGCTGCATATCCGCCGCCGCAGCTACGGCGAACTGTTTCAACATTATCTGCACATCGACTGCTTTGTCATCAGCGATGCCGATTTAGCCGCATTCTGCACCGAAAAAATCCCCGAAAGCCGCGCATGGCAGCTGGACCGCGACGGCTATTTGGATTTGCTATTCACGCACTATATCGAAGCGCAATTGGGCAAAGACTGCCTTGAATTCGTCTATGCCTATCCTGCCTCACAAGCCGCATTGGCAAGACTTGAACGCAATGCCGCGGGGCAATGGGTCGCCGCCCGTTTTGAAGCCTATATCGACGGCATCGAACTGTGCAACGGTTTTCACGAACTCGGCAATGCAGCAGAACAACGCGCACGATTTGAAGCGGATAACCGCGAACGCGCCGCGCTGGGATTGCCGCCAATCGCCATTGACGAGGACTTTTTGCAAGCCCTCGAACAAGGCTTGCCCGATTGCGCAGGTGTGGCGGTGGGCATCGACCGCCTGATGATGATTGCCGGCAATGCCGAGCATATTCAGGAAATTCAATATGTTTCAACACACAGAGCGACACATAAAGCGTCGCTCTACGTGTTGCCCTGAATTGGAAGAGGTTACACCTCTCCCACAAGATTATCCTCCCTAAAGGGAAGGGTTTCAACCAGTAAGGAAATTTTGATGAAAAAAGTCCCTAGTCGGGACTTTTCACAGCGTTTCAGCGCGGCAAAGAATTTATTGCTCCGGCCATTCGATTCCGCTCAGCAAGTCCGCCAATTCGCCGTTCTCGTGCATTTCCACGATAATATCGCAGCCGCCTACCAATTCGCCTTTCACCCATAATTGCGGGAAAGTCGGCCAATTGGCATATTTAGGCAATTCCGCACGAATTTCAGGGTCTTGTAAAATATTGACATAGGCGAAAGGCTGTCCTTCGGCCTTCATGCACTGCACCGCGCGGGCGGAAAAACCGCATTGCGGAAAATCCGGCGTGCCTTTCATATAGAGCAATACGGGCATTGAGCCGATTTGCTCTTTAATTCTTTCGATCGTTTCCATAAGATACCTCTTGATTTACACAATAAAGCGCATACTATACCTTCTTTTCGCCCTAAAACCGACACTATGAATACAAAAGCCACCGCCCTCATGAACAATTATGCGCGCCTGCCGATTGCTTTTACGCACGGCGAAGGCGTTTATTTATTTGATAGCGCAGGAAAAGCCTATCTTGACGCCCTTGCCGGCATTGCCGTCTGTGGACTGGGACATGCGCATCCCGAATTGGCGCAGACCCTCAGCGAGCAAGCGGCACGCCTCTGGCACGTCTCCAATTTATTTGAAATTCCCGAGCAAGCGTCCGCCGCCGAGAAAATCGCCGCCCTTTCCGGCATGGATAAAGTAATGTTCTGCAATTCCGGCGCGGAAGCCAATGAAGCGGCGATTAAATTAAGCCGTCTACACGCGCGGCAAAAAGGCATTGACCGCCCTGCCATTATTAGCTTTTACGGCGGTTTTCACGGACGCACCTTCGCCGCCATGGCGGCGACCGCCAATCCCAAAATCCGCCGCGGATTTGAACCGCATCTTAATGATTTTATCCATCTTCCCTTTAATGACATTGCCGCCGTCGAAGCGCAGCGCTACCGTCCCGATATCGTGGCGGTCATGTTGGAATGTTTGCAGGGCGAAGGCGGTATTCATCCTGTAGATAAAGACTATTTGCGCCGTATCCGCCAACTATGCGACGAACGCGGCTGGTTGCTGATTTGCGATGAAGTGCAAATCGGCATCTGCCGCAGCGGCAAATGGTTCGGCTATCAGCATTACGACATTCAGCCCGATATCATCACGCTTGCCAAAGGTTTAGGCAACGGGCTGCCGGTCGGTGCCTGTGCGGCGCGCGGCGCAGCAGCGGAATATTTCCAAGCAGGTTTACACGGCTCGACCTTTGCCGGCACGCCGCTGATCATGTCTGTCGTCAATAAAACCCTAGACATCTATCAGCGCGACCGGATCGCCGAGCATGTGCAAACGACCGCCGACTATTTGCGCCGTCAATTACAGCGGCGTCTGGGCGATTTGCCTCTGCTCAAAGAAATTCGCGGACAAGGTTTGATGATCGGCATCGAGCTACAACAGCCTGTGCCGCAATTAGTAGAAAAAGGCTTGGATAAAGGCGTCATTTTCAACATCACCGCGGAAAAAGTCATCCGTCTTCTGCCGCCGCTGATTTTCAAGCTCGAACACGCAGACGAATTAGTCGAAAAACTCTATCAAATCCTCAGTACATGCTAAGTTACCGCCATCATTTCCATGCCGGCAATGTTGCCGACGTTCTCAAGCACTTCTGCCTATATGAAGTGCTGAACTATTACAAACGCAAAGATAAACCCTTTCTTTATCTCGATACCCATGCCGGCGCGGGACTCTATCAACGCCAAGACCCGCGCTTAGGCGAAAACCGCGAGTACGCCGGCGGCATGGACATTTTATTCCAAGCCGCATCCCTAGCCGCGCCATTGGCGGCATTTGCGCAAGACATGCAAAACTGGCTGGCACAAGCCCCTGCCCACAGCGTGGCGGGCTCGCCGTGGATTGCCGCGCAGATGCTGCGCCCCGGCGACAGTCTGCGTGCCTGCGAATTACACCCCAGCGACTATCCGCAATTAGCGGCCAATATCCTTCGTCTACGACCGCGCCGCAATCTCATCGAGCAAAGCGACGGCTTTCAAAGCCTGATAGCGGCATTGCCGCCGCCGCAACACCGCGCCGTCGTTCTAATCGACCCGCCCTATGAAGACAAAAACGACTGCCAACGCCTTGAACACAGCCTGAAAAAAGCCTTTGCACGCTTTCCGCAGGCCTGCATCTTGGTCTGGTATCCGCTCTTAAGCCACCAAGGCACGCATCAGCTCATTCACAGCCTGCCCGCCCTTGCGCAGCATTATCAACTGGACTATCTCCAAGCCACGCATTGCGTCTGCGCGCCGAGCGACAAAGGCTTTGGCATGTACGGCAGCGCCATGATGATTTACAACCCGCCCTACACCCTAAACCAAACCCTTGCCGACTGCGCCGCCGATTTGAAACAACACTTTGCTCAAGACGCCGACGCGGATTTTATTCTTCAGTCCCACAGCCGCTAAACATGAACCCGAAACGCATTCAAATCCTTCTGCACAATCCGCAAGGCTTCACGGGGCTGGTCGGCGAAAAACTCTCCGCCGCAGGACATCAGCTTTCCATCTGCTGCCCCCTGCACGGAGAAAGCCTGCCCGAACTCGACAGCTACGATGCCGCCGCCGTCTTCGGCGGCAAAATGAGCGTCAATGACTGCGACACCGTTCTGCCCGCCCTGCATGAAGAAATCCGCTGGATACGGCGCAGCGTGGAAGCCGGAAAACCCTATCTCGGCATCTGCCTCGGCGGACAACTCCTTGCCCGTGCCTTCGGCGGCACCGTTACGCGCCATCACAAACACTATGTAGAAATCGGCTACTACAATCTTTATCCCACCCTTGAAGGCTTTGAAGACATCTTTGCCAATGCCCCTGAAAAATTCTTTCAATGGCACAATGAAGGCTTTACCATTCCTGAACACGCCGTCAAACTTGCCGCCAGCGATTTATATCCCAACCAAGCCTTCCGCCTCGGCGAACGCGCCTACGGCTTCCAATTCCACCCCGAAGCCACGCCGGAACAAATCCAATACTGGCACCAACGCGACCCCGAAGAACTGGCAGGACCGGGCGCGCAAACCGTTCGCGCCCAAATCCGCGACATCGACACCTACACCCCCGCCATCAGCGCATGGCTAGACGATTTCCTCGCCCACTGGCTACAAGACCCCAAGGACCATTCATGAACACCCAACTCGCCAAACGCATCATCCCCTGCCTTGACGTAGATAACGGTCGCGTCGTCAAAGGCACTAACTTCGTCAATATCCGCGATGCCGGCGACCCCGTCGAAGCCGCCCAACGCTACAACGAACAAGGCGCGGACGAACTGACCTTTCTCGACATCACCGCCACTTCCGACGAACGCCGCACCACCTTGTACATGGTCGAACAAGTCGCCGGTAAAGTCTTTATTCCGCTGACCGTCGGCGGCGGCGTACGCACATTAAAGGACATCCGCCAATTGCTAAACGCCGGCGCGGATAAAGTCGCCATCAACAGCGCCGCCGTGCAAAACCCTGAATTTGTGCGGGAAGCCGCCGAGCATTTCGGCAATCAATGTATCGTCGTTGCCATCGATGCCAAACAAACCGCGCCCGAACAATGGCATATCTTCACTCACGGCGGTCGCCGCCAGACCGAGCTCAATGCAATCGAATGGGCAAGCCGCATGGCGGCATACGGCGCCGGCGAACTGCTTGTAACCAGTATGGACAGAGACGGCACCAAAGCAGGCTTTGACAACGCCCTCTTAAGCCGCATCGCCACCGAAGTACAAATCCCCATCATTGCCAGCGGCGGTGTCGGCAATCTGCAACATCTTGTGGACGGCATCACTATCGGCAAAGCCGATGCCGTACTTGCCGCCAGCATCTTCCATTTCGGCGAATACAGCATTGCGCAAGCCAAAGACTATATGCGCGCGGCAGGCATCAGCGTACGCTAAGATTCAAGCGTTTTTGCCCTGATAAAATCGACAAAAGTCCGCACAATGCTGGAAGGATAACGATGCACCGCATACAGCATCGACACATCGTAGCTATAGTCGGAGAAGTGAAAAAGTAGTACAAGGCGGCGAGCCGCAGACAGTACAGATAGTACGACAAGGCGAGCCAACGCCGTAATACTTTTTCAATTCTTCGACTATAGCAATCGGCACGTCCAAGCGCGCGGCGGTTTTGGACAAACTGCCGTCTTGGCAAACACTGATAAATAGGCGTAGGGCGTTTAGGTTCATGGATTTTCTCCAATAATGGTAGAACGAATAATCCATTTAAGAATTAACCACCAAGCATATACACTAAAATAAGAATTGCTGGTATCATCATCTAACAATCCATGACCCACCATATTTCTTAAATTAGCACTTAATGAGCTTGTAAATATTGCTTGTAATTCAAACCATAATTCATCACCTAAAATCCCCTTTGATTCAGATTTATCCAGTAAGGAGGACAGTCCGATTTCATTTTCTATACCCTCTTTATCGGTATGAGTCGTTGTTATTCCTTGTTTTTTTAGTAATTGCCTTACCATGTTTTCTACCTGCGGAGCAAGTAAATGGATGCAGGTTGAAAAATCTCTTTCAAATCCATAATATAAAGCAGTCGCAATCAAATTTTCTCTTTTTTCAGGAACGATAGGAGAACAATGGCATAGTTCTATTAAAAAATCTTTAGGAATAATAAATTCTTTCTGTATTTGATTTAGGGCAGGTAAAATACAGCCAGATACAGCAAGTTGAACTCGAATACTACCGAAATTTTTAATTGCTGTTTTAAAAATGATTTCATCTTGATTACTATTGTCAAATTTTAAACTATCTATTTTGTCAATCGCTCTTCCGTCTTGTGATATGGCTGTAAAAGGTGCTATATGATTAATAATGAAATTGTTTATCTGATTTTTAGTTTCTTCTAAGATGGATTGGTAGTTTTTGTATCTAAAAACTACCGAAAAATAACATATTGCCTCATATAAAGTCTTTTTATTTTTAACATGATTGATGCTTTGATCTTGTAATAGTGAAATATCTATAGGTACTGTTTCTAATAGTTTGAGTTCATTAAGAATTTTATTACCAGATTGAGTGATTTTATTTTGAATGGAATTTAATTTTTCTTCTATGTTATATGTTTCACGATGTGAACTTGGTATTTGTCTATAAATTTGTAGAGCTAGTTTATAAAAGTGATTAGAAGCGATATTGCTTTCAGACTGAAAATCACCATACTCTTCCGTTGCTTGTGCCAAAAGATAAATGCAATCTATTTTCTTATCTGTATTATTCGCTTTATCAAATATTTTTTGGGCAATTCTTAAATATTTTTGTGCTATGTTAAAATCATCTGATTTTGCATCAAATTTATTTCTTTCAGATAGCATTTTGTTTGCCAAATCTTCAAAAATATTTTTGTCTATTTCTGTTTCTAGGAAAATTTTTGCTATATGGTATTTATGAAATTCCCAATCACTTGTAGGGTTGTCAATTTCCTGCAGTAAGGTATTTTTAATTTTATCCAAATATTGTTGGTTTTTTATAGACTTAGCCAAAAAAGTAGCTCTATGCCAACAATCATAATTACCAGTAGAAAATTTAGTAAAATCTACCAATATATAATTTTCAATTGCAATATTGGCATATTCTATTTTTTTGGGTTTATGGTATAGCCATAGAATATCAGCAATTCTGGATTTTATAATTGGATGATTGATATATTCAAGAATTTTAATTAATAGATTAAAATCATTTTGGGTTAAATCACTAGGGATGAAAGAGTAATAATTATTAGGTTTGAAAATTTCTTTGCTATTTAAATCCAAGGTGTAGAAGCAAATTGTTTCTAACAACTCTAATTCTTGCTTTATTTCTGAATTCTGTGCATTTTTTGCTAAACGATGAAAAGTGTCAGCTAAATACCATATATCAACAGCATAACCATTATTTTCTTCGGCATACTTTGAGAATATTTCATCGCATTCTTGAGCTAAAAGCTTATCTAATATCGGATTTGCTGTGGTCATAAAAATATATCTCCTTAAAATTTTTTATATTAATTATAACATAATCTTTCCAAAAATAAAAACTAAATTCCCAAAAATCGCCATTCCCAACCAAAATTAAAATTTTTACAATACACCCACATTGAACAAACAAGAGACACCACCATGCAAAACCGCATTGCCCAAATCTTCAACATCAAATACCCCATCGTTCAAGCCCCGATGAAGCTGGCTGACGGACGCTCATCTGGTGGCAAGCGTTGCCGAAGCCGGCGGATTAGGTTTTTTAGCCCCGCACGCCAGACAAAGCACTAATCCCAATCAAGAAGTGCTGGATCGTATGCGCGCTGAAATCCGCAAGGTTAAAGCCTTGACCGATAAACCTTTCGGCGTGCCCTTCATTGTGTCTTATGATTTCTCATTGATTTCGCATATGGTGGATTTGTTCATCGAAGAAGGCGTGCCTGTGGTGCTGGATAACGGCTTACTTTATGAATCAAAAAAGCATTATTCAAATATTCGGCATAATTTTGTACCTGAATATTAGACATATTGATTTTTTGTGATTTGAGAAAATCGCTGATTTTTTTAGCCGAAAACAAATTACCGATATTATCCGCCAAAAATTGTGTCAACTGCTCCAAAAACAATCCGTTACGAATATTGTAGCGGTTAACGATATCGCGCACGACAATAGTCGAATAAATATTTTTTAAATATTCGAAAATCACATCATCCTGTAGGGGTAATTCTTTCAAAAACGGCAATCCGCCGTATTTAAAATACAAAGCCAAGGATTTATTATTATTTTCCAATTGCATAAATTCTAAAAACTCGAAATAAGACAGCGCATACACTTGAATTTCTATCGCACGGCCGCTTAATGTACCTGCAATATCGCTTGATAATAATTGGGCATTTGAGCCCGTGCAATACAAATCCAATTCATCGTCTAATAATAGTGAACGCAATGCCTGTTCAAAATGGATAATTTCCTGAATTTCATCAATAAAAATATGATTTTTAAGACCTGTTTTTTTATTTGCCGAGATAAAATCCGCCAAATCTTGGGCGCTTTTGATATGGCTGAATTGCAAATTCTCTTTGTTGATATAAATGACATGGGCGGCATTATCTGCCTGCTTGATTTTTTCAATCAGCTGAAACAATAAATAACTTTTACCGACACGGCGCTGCCCTGTGATGACTTTAATCACTTGCTTGCCCATAAAGGGGGTGATTTTGTCCAAATATTGCTTACGAAAAATGAGATTTTGCATGTTTTTCAATTCGTTTCTTAAAGTATGGTAAAAATTTTAGCACAAAGGCATAAAACTTTCTATCATACTTAAAACTTTTCTAAAAAATAGCTGGAGTTAAAAGTATGATAAAAACTCACTTTGCAAAAACGGAAACCAAGTTCCCAAAAATCGGCATTCCCTAGCAAATTCAGTCACTTTACAATACGCCCACTGTATCAGACAAAGGCAAACGACCATACAAAATCGTATCTCCCAAATCCTCAAGATCAAACATCCTATCGTTCAAGCGCCCATGAGTTGGCTTACCGATACGCATTTATAGTCGATTCATGACAAAGTTGCACACCTAAAAAATATCAAGCTTTACTATTGTGCGGGCTAACATATAAAAACTGTGTTTTTATTTGAGCTGAATTGACTATAATTTCCATTTTCCCGATTATCGCGTTGGAAATTCCTGCGAAGATTTCAGCTTAGGCAATAAAAAACCACTGCATTGCAGTGGTTTGGCAATCTGGCGCGCCCGGAAGGATTCGAACCTCCGACCGCCTGGTTCGTAGCCAGGTACTCTATCCAGCTGAGCTACGGGCGCGTTTTGAAGGCGCGCATTATGCAGAACTTGCCGATGCCTGTCAAGCAATTTTCTTGCACAGTCATCTTTACTTAAAGGTAGACAAACTGCTTGCACCGCAAACATCAAATACAACAAGTATTTTACTCTTCGCGGCGAAGGCGGTTTGGATATGCCGCTTAAACAATCGAGAAATGCTCGTATTGCAGGCTGTTAAGCGGATTACTCAAGGTGGCAAAATGAATCGCATCCGTGATGCCCTTGCCGTCGCTATCGTAAGTCAGTTTTCCGCTTGTTTTATCATATTGAATATAATCTTCAAATTCCGACTGCGTGATGTTCGCCAATGCGGTAAAAATCAGCTTGGATAATTCGATACGGTCTTCATTCGGATTGAAATCCTCGATGATATCGACCTTGCCGTTTAATGCCGTTTGGAAAACAAAGGTATCCGCGCCGTTGCCACCGACCAAGATATCCGCCCCCAAACCGCCGATTAAGCGGTCATTGCCGTCCATACCCTCCAAATGCGCGCCGACATTATTGGCAATTAGGATATTATCCAATTCATTGCCGATAGCGGATTTAGCCATCGTGCCGATGAGCGTCAGGTTTTCCACATGCTCCGGCAGGCGGTAATCAATCAGGCTTAAGACGCTATCTTTGCCCTCATTCGCCAATTCAATCACTTCATCGCCGGCATCATCGACCACATAGGTATCGTCGCCGCCCTCGCCGCGCATGATATCCGCACCTTCGCCGCCGTCGATATAATCATTGCCCAAGCCGCCTTTAATCGTATCCCTGCCTTTGCCGCCGTAGATATTGTTATCGGCTTTATTGCCGGTCAGGGTATCGTCGTGCGCCGAGCCGATGAGGTTTTCAATTTGCGTGCCGAAGCCGATAAAGGCTTGGTTTTCGGTGTAGCTGTTGAAAGAAGCCAAGGCATTATTATTGGCAACTGCAGCATCGTCCGCCAAATCAAAGAATTCGCGCAGGGTATAACTTTCCTTGTTCTTAATGGTCAGGGTTTTGGCAATGGCGCCGCGATAGCTCCAAGAACCCGGGGTTAAATTCACGTTCACCGCCATCTTTTCATTCGAAGCGTCGAAGGTATCCACGCCCGCGCCGTCCCAGATATAGACGCCCGCATCAGAGCTATGCACATTGTATGTGCCGAAGGTATAAACATCATCGCCGGCACGCGCATTCGGATTCACGCCGTAGCGGTACTGCAGTCCGGCAAGCTGATAAATGCGTAAATCATTCTTCACTAAATCATAATTGTAAGAATAAGACATATAAGAAAATTCGCCGTGATCCTCCAAACTGCCCGCGCCGACACCGTACTTTTCTTTCATCTTGGCAAAATCATTGGAATGCCCGAAAGTATGACTCATGGTCAAAGAATGTCCGACTTCGTGCAGTCCAAAATAAGCCACTGCGCCGTCAAATTTACTCATCGGCTTATTCCAGAACACCCAACCGCCGTTAACCGCCCAAGCGATCGCACTTGAATTCTGCTGCGCCATGCTCACATTGATGCCCGAGCTATCCAGAATATAGCTGCTGCTTTCTACAAATTCGACGTTCAAATAGCTGCTGAGCATCGCAAAGGATTCGCGCATAATCGCCTGATTAGTCGGCGAGAGTTGCTCATACGTGCCGGCAATCGACAAATTGCCGTGTTTGACGCCGTAAGTCGCCTCATCTTCCGCCGTGACGAAATAATAGTAAATCTTATGTCTCTGCTCATTGCCGCCGACGGCGATTTTCGTATTGTAGCCGTAGCTGCCGCTCACGCCTTGTGCATTGATAAAATAGGGGAAATTGTAATCGGCTGCGGTGTGGTCTAATTTACGCTCCGCCTGCTTAATATCCCCATGCTTAGCCACAAAATCGCCGCTCAAGGTCTTAAAGCCGAGATAGGCTTCCGTGTCCTGCACGCTGATGGCATTGCCGGCGCGGTCATGGCTGTGCAAAGTGGCGATCAGCGATTTCTCATCATTCTGCGCCAAAACATCGCGCGCCACTTCAAGGCTGAAGGAATGATCCGCCTGTACGGTGGTTTTAAAATGCTTATCGCCGATTTGCACCTCAACCGTATCGCCGGCGCTCGCCCCTGTCGTTTGCCCGCTAATCTGGGTATTATCTAACAAGGCTTTGGCATTAAAGGTTTGCACGCCGTTCGCATCGGTTTGGATAAAAGCACTGTTAAAATTAATGCTTTCATACTCAACATTTTCCACCGTCACTTTTCTGGCGGAATGAACGCCTTTATTGGCGACCAATTCAAAGGCTTTCTTATAATTTCCATCCGCCGAATTTGCCGCGCGGTTGAATTCCACACTGATGGCTTTGCCGTCTAGGGCTTTCAAATCTTCGGCGGAAAGATTAAATGTGAAAGTTTTGCCGCTATGATCCAAGCCGATTTTGTAGCTTTTATCGCCTGCTTTAATCACTAATTCGCGCACAAACATGGCGTTTTTACCTTGGGCATAAATGCCTGAATACGTAATTTCGCCATTCATGCGCAGCATTTGCGCGCCTGTGCTGGAAAAGTTTTCCCCAATCTTTGTCACATCGATGGATGCCGCCGCATCAGGCGCAACGGCATAAACTTTTGCCGCCGATGCCTGCGCGCTGCCGCTGCGTGCCTGCGCAACAATGCGGTAGTCTTGATTATTCAGCAAATCCTGCGTTTTTACGTTCAGACTAAATTTGCCGCCCTGCACTTGTGCTTCAAAGGATTGCTGATTAATCAGCAAACTAACCTTGCTCACAGCGTCAGCATCCGCGCCTGAAACCGTACCGGAGATTTTGGTCATCGTCGCCTGCGCTTCGCTGATATTAAGCAGATTATCCGGCGTGATATTATCCAGCTGAATGTGAAGGTTTTGGCTCACGATCCGATAAGCCGCTTGGCTTTGTACGGTCTGGCTGTTGCCCGCCGTATCATGGCTTTCAATACTGGCGCTTACCGTCAAATCAGGATTGTCCGCCAAGACATTCGCCGCCACTTCAAGGCTGAATGCACCGCCGTCTTTGATGTCGACTTGATACGTGTCTTGATGAATCCGAATGCTAACTTTATCGCTAGGCTGGAATTCGCCCGACACCTGCCCTGTCAACAGCACCGTATCTGTGCTGTCGGCAGAGACATCGCCAATCGTCTGCAACTGCAATTGCGTTTTCGGCGGAGTCAAATCCACTGCATAATCTAGGCTGTTTTCGGCTTCGGCAAGATTGCCGTTCACACCGAGCGCCTTTGCATAGACTTTCAGCGTTTGCTCGCCATGGCGGCTTGCCAAAGGATTCTTGGCATTATCGGTAGCATTGAGCATCAATTGCCAGCTTTGACTGCTTTCATCTACCACCGCCTGATAGCGCTGACCGTGAATTTCCACGCTGACTTCTACCGTGCCGCTGCGCACCGCCGCGCTGTCATAGCTCAGGCTGCCGCTGATTAAGAGATTCTCGCCTGCCTGCGCAATATTAATCGCATTACCACCGTTGATGTCTTCCGTGCTTAAAGCTAATGCCGGCGGGCTTAATTCAATCGCAAAACTTTGGCTGTTGGAGGTCTTGCTCAAACTATTGCCCACATTATCGAAACGCGTAGCTTCCACGCTTAAGGTATTTACGCCCGCGGCAGCGGCTTTTTCCAATTCCGCAAAAGGCACATAGAATAAAGCGCCTAATTTCCGCTCGAGACCGACAATCGCATCGGCGGCACTGTAAGTCTTACCGTTCAGGCTTAATACGGCTGTTCCGATATTGCCGTTCACCACATTGCTATACAACGCCGTGATTTTCACCATGCCCTGCTCTTGATGACTTTGATTTAAATAGCCCTCAATGCCGATGCTTTGCAAAGTAATGTCGAACTTCGGCAGGCTGGCTTTCCAGTTAAGATGGTAAATACTCTGTTCCGCCGCCACATGGATGCCGTCGCCGTAATCGGCGCTATAGTCCGCCGTAAAGCGCGATTGACGGCTGCCGTTAGCGCTGCCAAAAGTGTTAAGCTGATGAAATACCGAAGCGGCTGTAGCTTGAAAACTGAAACTCAAATCCGCTTGAATCACGGCTTCATGATCTTGGGTTTTATTGTCTGCAAGGGTCTGTTTAATCCGTAACACTTGCCCTGCCACGCCGTTTTCAACGACGCCGCTAATCGTTACCATCTTATCGCCGCTGAAATTAGACAAATTCAAACGCTGATCACTGCCGATATAGCCCTGCAATTCCGTTTGGCTGATGCCCAATATCTCTGCGATTTCTTGCGCATTGAGCAGATTATCGCCGCTAATCGCATTAAAACGAATCACCGGTTTGCTATTGCTGTCGATGACAGCGAATGTCTGCGTATGCGTATAAAAAGCCTCATTTAATGCCGCATCTTTGACCGCAACCTCGACCCCGATTTCCGCCTTGCTTAAGGCCGTGAGTTTATTGGCGGCAAGATTGAGCGACCAGCTGCGGCTTGCCGCATCCACCTGAGCCGCCATGACTTCTTCGCCGACCTTGACGCGCACCGCAACACTGTTCCAATCCACATCATTATCTACACTCAACTGCCCCTTAATCGCCACCTCGCCGGCGGCTTCGACTGAATTAATCACATTATCTTCGGCAATCACAATACTGGTAACAGGCTGAGACAGTTCCGTATCGATGGCATAGGTTTTTTCCTTGCTAATCGCCTCATTATTTTTCAGCACCGCCTTAATCGTCGGCACGGCATTATTCGTCAACAAATCCGCGCCTTTGACGTCCAGACTGAATTTGCCGTTCTCATCGACCTTTGCCACGCCCTCCAGCGTCTTCCAACCACCCGAACAAGCCTCACAGGCGCAAAGGAACACCAGCTCATCGCCGGTTTCGCCCAGCACCACATTGCCCGATAAAGTGACCGTGCCTTTGCTTTCCGCATCGTTCAAGACATTATCTGCGGTCACATGATCGACATTAATCACTTTACCGTCGGAAAAATCGATTTGATACTGATGCGAGACTTGCGCCGTATGCGTATTCTGCGCCGCATCCTGCGTACTCAATTGCAGGATAAAATCGTCTTTGTGATTGATTAAGGCGACAGTCCCTACTTCTATCTCAAAACCTAAACTGCCGTCTTGTTTTGCAATCAATTGCGTGCTGTGTTGGGTCGTGCCTAAGCGGATAATCACGCTGTCGCCGACTTTCGCCGCCGAACCCTCGACATTTTCCACTTGACCGGAAATCAGGGTTTTCGGATTTTGGCTTTCCAGATAGCTGATGACATCATCATCCGTAATCGGATTGATGCGAATCTGCGGCGCTGTAATCACGGTATCCACCGCATAATGAACCGTCTGCGTCGCCTCTGTCGAACCGGCGGCATTGCTCGTTATCGCCTGCAATTGCAATACATTATCGCCTTGTGCCTGCGCTAATTTCGCACCGGCAACCACCGCCTGCCATTGATTGCCGCTAATCTGCGCGGCAAAAGTTTCGCCGTCCAGCATAAGATTCAAGCGCACATCGCTGCCGCTGTCATAAGCAATACTGCCTTTCAAAACAATATCTTCGCCCGCTTCCTGCCGATTAATCACATTATCGTCGGTAATGCTATCCATACGAATGCTTGCCGGCGACGGCGGCGTAAGAGGCGGGGTTTGCTCTTGCGTTGTCGGCTGAGTCGCTTGCTCTTCTTCCGCTTGTGGTTGTGCGGGTTTTTCTTCTTCTGCTGTGGGTTGCGCAGGTTTTTCTTCTTCTGCTGTGGGTTGCGCGGGTTTTTCTTCTTCCGCTGTGGGTTGCGCGGGTTTTTCTTCTTCCGCTTGTGGTTGCGCAGGTTTTTCTTCTTCCGCTGTGGGTTGCGCGGGTTTTTCTTCTTCCGCTGTCGATTGCGTAGGCTTTTCTTCTTCTGCTGTGGGTTGTGCAGGTTTCTCTTCTTCTGCTTGTGGTTGCGCGGGTTGCTCTTCTTCCGCTGTCGGCTGTGCAGGTTTTTCCGCAGGTTTTTCTTCTTCCGCTGTGGGTTGTGCAGGTTTCTCTTCTTCTGCTGTGGGTTGTGCAGGCTTCTCTTCTTCCGCTGTCGATTGCGTAGGCTTTTCTTCTTCCGCTTGTGGTTGCGCGGGTTTTTCTTCTTCCGCTTGTGGTTGCGCGGGTTTTTCTTCTTCCGCTTTAGACTGTGCAGGTTTTTCCGCAGTATCGGATTGACCGCCATTGCTTAAAGAGACTGCGGCAACCGCGCCCAATGCCGCCGGTACCGCCACAAGACCTGCCGAAACACCTGCTTGAGCAGGTAAGACTTGCGAAGCCAGCATGGGCTCGACGCTTTGAGCGGTGGCAAAAGTACTTTCCAATTGCTGTAAATCCTGCCAATCTTCAATCACGATATAGTCCGAATAATTTTCTAAAACCAATTCGGCTTCGGCATCTTCATCAATAAAAACAAAAAGATCATTTCCTAGCAATTCAGTGCGCGGCTGCGCAATCAGCTGTCCTGCCTCATCGAGAATTTGATAACGCACATTAGCCTTTGTTTGTAAGCGCAGAGTTTCAGCTGACAATACATGCGTTTGCACTTCAGCGTTTTGAATTACGAGTAAACGATACATTGATAATAATTTTCCTTTTGAAATAAGATAGATAAACTTTCCGCCTTCAGGCAGGCAAAGGCGGCGGATTATAGCGGATTATGGAAGATAAAACACTGTTTTCGGCATGATTTTTGATGTTTTTTATCACTCTTGCAATAAATTTATTTAATAAAAACTAAATCAAAAGCCATTTTTAATGAGTTTTGCCAAACAAAAAATATAATCTCACTGTCATCAGTGAGATATCTCATCTCTTGCTTTAATAAATTTAAGAAAAATGTGTCTTATGAATAAGAGAATCGATTGCCTGATACAGGGAATCGATTAAGAGAATAAATACTAGCTAAATTTCATGCGGTAGGCGCGGCGCACTTGACCTAAGCCATTGAAAGTACAATTGGTATCGATAATCCGCCCACTGTGCATATCAAAAACCCAGCCATGCACCGCCAATTGCATTTTGCGATGCCAAGCGCGTTGCACAATCGAAGTCAGCGCCACCGAATGGGTCTGCTCGACCACATTCAGTTCCACCAAGCGGTTCACGCGTTGCTTTTCATCGGCAATCGCCTCAAGCTCTTCCTGATAGCGGTCGTACACGTCTTGGATATGGCGCAGCCAGTTATCCAAAAGCCCCACCGGTTCGCGCACCATTGCCGCCTGCACGCCGCCGCAGCCGTAATGCCCGCAAACGATAATATGCTTCACCGCTAAGGCATTGACCGCATAGTCTAAAACGCTCAGCAAATTGGTATCGGTATGCACCACCACATTGGCAATATTGCGATGCACAAACACATCGCCGGGCTGAGTATCGATAATGCGGTTTTCCGGCACGCGGCTGTCCGCGCAGCCTATCCATAAGACTTGCGGATTTTGTCCCGCCGCCAGTTTGGTAAAATAATCAGGATCTTTGCGCAAACGCCGCTGCACCCAGTCGCGGTTGCGTTGCAAGAGCTGATGATATAAATCTTCCGCCATGTTATTTACAACGCAAACTCAAGACGGTGCCGGTTTTGCTGATGACCGCATCGCACTGCTTATTTGCGCCGGTGGCGAAATAAGTGCGACACCAGCCGGCATCCAGTTTTTGCCCATTGATATGACAATGGTTTTCCCCGCCGGTATAGACCAAAGTACCGCTCACGGTAACAAAATTGCCTTTGCGCACGCCGCCGCTGATGCTGCTGCGTATGGCGGTTGCCGTGGCATTGCCGCTGACCGTCGGCGCGGTGGAAGTGCTTTGCAGACGCGTTTGCCGTGCCAAAGCCTCTTGTTTGGCGCGCTCTTCCTGCGCACGGCGTTCTGCCGCCGCTTTCTCCGCCTGCGCTTTGGCGGCAGCTTCCTGCTGCTTGGCACGTTCGCTTGCCAAACGCGCAGCTTCGGCTTGCTGCCGTGCAATCTCCGCTTGACGCGCCGCCTCTTGCTGCTGCGCTAATTGTGCCTGACGAGCGGCCTCCGCCTGCTGTGCCGCTTGGGCGCGTTTTGCCGCTTCTGCGGCTTGCTGCTGTGCTAATTGCGCTTGACGTGCCGCCTCCGCTTGTTTAGCTAATTCCACCTGACGTACTTGTTCGGCAGCTTGTGCCTGCTGCTGCGCCAACTGCGCCTGATGAGCGGCTTCCGCTTGCTGTGCCGCTTGGGCGCGTTTTGCCGCTTCTGCGGCTTGCTGCTGCGCTAATTGCGCTTGACGTGCCGCCTCCGCTTGTTTAGCTAATTCCGCCTGACGTAGTTGTTCGGCAGCTTGTGCCTGCTGCTGCGCCAATTGCGCCTGACGTGCCGCCTCCGCTTCTTTGGCAGCCAATGCGGCGGCTTTTTCTTCCGCTTCGCGACGCGCTTTTTCCGCAGCTTGCGCTTGGCGGCGGCGCTTCTCCGCTTCCTGCTTGGCTTTTGCCTGCGCCGCCAAAGCGGCTTTCTGCGCGGCAAGCGCTTCTTTTTCGCGCTGCTCAATCGCTACTTTGGTGCGCTCATTATCGGCAATCATCAATTGATACATCAGCTGATAATCGATTTGCCCGAATTCCGGATGGTCCAATTTCTCGCGCGTGCGGAAAGCGCGCATGGCTTTTTGCGTATTCGCACCGATGATGCCGTCCGCCGCACCGCCGCCAAAGCCTAAGCGGTTCAAATCTCTTTGCACTTGCTTGGTAATTTGCACATAAAAAACAGACAGCCAATCGCCGGAAATACCGCCGCTTTGCTTCATGCCCAAGCTTTTTTGATAGGCTTTGACCGCTTGCTGGGTCGTTTGATTAAATACGCCGTCAATCGGGCCGGCATCATGGTCGATATAGCGCATACCTGTTTGAATCAGGCGGATTAAGGCAGGGCTGTATTTGCCTTTTTGCGCGGCATGACCTTGTTCTAATAAGCTTTGTAATGATGTGTTGCCTGTCAATGCCGCCACATCATATAGACCCAAGCCGCGTTCATTGCTGATGTCTAAGGGGCATTGCGCACTTTGATAAGCTTCAATCACATGGTTATCGCGCTGATAAGCGGCGGCGAATAATGTCGCCGTATCTGTACAATCAAGGGCTTGCGCCCACTGTGCCGACAGCAAAGCCAGCAGCAAAAAAGGATAGCGTAAAGGCATTATCCACCTCTTTTTACATAAAATATTGCGAGTATTTCAAAACAAAGGCCTGCAAAGCGATGAGCAGGGTGGAATTATCCGCCTGCCCCGATTGCAACAGCACATAAGCCTCGGCAAAGGATAGGCGCACAACACGGATATCTTCGCCTTCGGCACGTAAACCGGTATAAGCGGCGGTTTCATCGACATCGATGCGGGCAAAATATAAAAGCGTCCGCCCTGCGCTGCCGCCCGGACTGCCGTAATATTCATAAACAAATTCTAAGTCTTGAGCTGTGGTGCCGATCTCTTCCGCCAATTCGCGCTGCATAGCCGTCTCGGGGCTTTCACCGGCCTTGTCCATAAAGCCCGCCACCACTTCTTTCTGCCAAGGCTGATCGCCCGCCGCCATGGCACCGATGCGAAATTGCTCGACCAAGACGAATTCTTTGCGTGCCAAATCATAGGGCAAGGCGGCAACCACCCGCCCTTTCTTGCCCAAACATTCGCGGATGAGTGTACCGCTGCGACTGCCGTCATAATATTCGATATCGACCGCGTAGCGGCTGACGTGGAAAAAACCGCTGTAAACGCTTTCCTCTTCTAAGACAGTGTATTGATATTGCATAGGATATTCCTAATAACGCGGCGTGGTGCCGATGTAGCCGTAAGGATTGACCGCCTTGCCCTGTTTACGGGTTTCAAAATGCAGAGTCGGCATATTTTGCGAGCCGATGCCCATGGTGCCGATTTGCTGTCCGCGGCTTAATTTCTGCCCTTCGCTGACGTTTACGCTGTCCAAATAACCGTAGGCGGATAAAACACGGCCGGGATGGCGGATAATGACCATGCGTCCGAAGCCGGATAAGCCCGTGCCGGTATAAGCCACTTCGCCGGCTGCCGCCGCATGAATGGCTTGTCCACGTTGGCCGCGCACACGTATGCCCTGCCGTCCCGGTTGATTGGCGGAATATTGCTGCACCACGTCGCCGCGCGTCGGCCAAATCCAGCCGGGCAAACCGGCACTGGTTACCGTCGGCGCAATCACTTTTGCCGGCATTACGCCGCTTGGCGGTGTTAAACGCAAACGCTGTCCCGCTAAGATGCGGTCTTTGTCGGCAATGCGGTTCCAACGCGCCAGTTCGTTGATATCCAAGCCATAGCGCCAAGAAATGCCGAATAAGGTATCGCCGGCTTGTACGATGTAGTCGCCGCTAGGCTTGAGTGCGCCGCGTTCGCCGTGCAATTGCTCAGCGGTGGGGCGGTGCGGATAAGAAGAGCAGGCGCTCAGCCACAATAAGGGCAAAGATAATATTAAACAATGTAAGCTATTAGAAATTTTCATTTTTTACTTAATCCAAAGCTAAGCAGCGCTCGATAGCGGCAAGCTGTGCGCAGTGAGTTAAATCAAATTGCAAGGGCGTAACCGATACATAGCCTTGCGCCACTGCGGCAAAATCCGTATCCGCCTGCGCATCGTCTGCCATGCCGAAAGCGCCGATCCATAAATATTCGTCGCCGCGCGGACTGTTAACGCGTTGTATGGGCTGCGCCGGCAAACGTCGCCCCAAAACAGTCGTTTTAAACCCCTTAATCTCCGCATAGGGTAAATCCGGAATATTGACGTTTAAAAACGTTCCCTGCGGCAGGGTATGTTTTTGCAGACGTTTCAGCAAATCCACAACGAGTAAAGCAGAATCGGCAAAATGCTGCGGACGATGCGAAACATTAGACACCGCCATTGCCGGAAAGCCCAAATTCCGCCCCTCATAAGCCGCCGCCACCGTACCAGAATACATCACATCATCACCTAAATTCGCCCCGCGGTTGATGCCTGAAACCACCATATCGACTTTATGTTCAAAATAACCGTTTAATGCCAAATGCACGCAGTCGGAAGGCGTGCCGTCCACGCTGAAGACATCGTCACCGTGCGTCTGCACGGACAAAGGACGCGAGAGCGTTAAAGAATGACTGGCGCCGCTCATATTGCGATCAGGCGCCATAATCAGCACGCGGTCGGCATAGCTGCGCAAAGCCGATGCCAAAGCCTGCAAACCGGGCGCTAAATAACCGTCGTCATTTGAGAGTAAAATTAACATAAACACCTCAGCAAAAATTGCTCGTCAATTTACCTTAAGCTAACCCCCTTTATCAAGCCGAAAACATAGAAAAACCGAATTTGCTCAAAGGCGATGCGATACATGCCCTGCAGCGGAAAAAGCAATTTTTTCCGCTTATGTTATTATCCGCCCTTTCAATCATCTTGCAGGAAAGAATTCTATGAAAGCCGTTTTTCTACTGATAGCGACCAATTTAGGCGTCATGGCAGTACTCAGCCTTGTCTTACAAATACTCGGCATCAATCAAATGCTGAATCAATCAGGCATGAACATGCAGAATTTGCTGATATACGCCAGCATTTACGGCTTTGCCGGTTCATTTATCTCTCTGCTCATATCGAAAAGTTTGGCAAAGCGGCAAATGCGCGTGCAACTGATTGATGCCGGCACGTCCAATCCTAGCGAACGCTGGCTTTACGACACCGTCAAACGCCAAGCGGAAAAAAGCGGGGTCGGCATGCCGGAAGTCGGTATTTTCCAGCAGCCGGCACCCAATGCTTTCGCCACAGGGCATAATAAAGATGCTGCCTTGGTTGCCGTCAGCACCGGCTTGCTGCAACACATGAACGCCGATGAAATCGAAGCGGTTCTGGGGCATGAAATGGCGCATGTGAAAAACGGCGATATGGTAACCTCTGCTCTCATTCAAGGCACGATTAACGCCTTTGTCATCGTCTTTGCCAGTCTTATCAGTAGCCTGCTTGCTCGCGGCAACCGCCGCCAATCCGGCGCGGCATTTCACGGCACCTATATGCTCTTGCAAATGCTATTAGGATTCTTAGGCTCGATGGTCGTCATGTGGCATTCGCGCCACCGCGAATTTGCCGCCGACCGCGGCGGCGCCGAACTGGCCGGCAAACACAAAATGATTGCCGCCCTGCGCCGCTTAGAACAAACCCAAGCCGCCGGCGCACAAGGCGCTTTAGCGAAAGACTTCAAAGCCTTCGGCATCGTACCGATGAGCGGACTCTTTTCCACCCATCCGCCGCTGGCAAAACGCATCGCCGCACTCGAGCAAAATCTATGATTACACTCAACCAATTACGCCTAAGCCGCGGCAGCGACATCCTCTTCTCACAAGCCGATGCCGCTATTCACGGCGGACAAAGAATCGGCTTAGTCGGCAATAACGGCTGCGGCAAATCCAGCCTGTTTGCCCTGCTGCGCGGCGAAATCGAAGCCGATAGCGGCGAACTTATCATGCCGCCGGATTGGCGTATTGCTAGCGTCCGCCAAGAAACACCCTCTCTACCGCAATCCGCGCTTGATTACGTACTTGACGGACATCAGCCCTATCGCCAAGCGCAACATGCGCTCAAACAGGCAGAACAAGAAGCAAACGGACTCGCCATCGCCGCCGCGCACGAGCAATTAGCCGCCATTCACGGCTATGCCCTGCCCGCCCAAGCCGGCGAACTCCTCAGCGGCTTAGGTTTTCTGCCTGCGCAGCAGCAATTAGCGGTCGCCGAATTTTCCGGCGGCTGGCGTATGCGACTGAATCTTGCTCAAGCCCTCATCGCGCCTGCGGATTTATTACTGCTTGACGAACCCACCAACCACTTAGACCTAGATGCCATCATCTGGCTGCAAGACTTCTTGAAAAGCCACCCCGCTACGCAAATCATCATCGCCCACGACCGCGAATTTCTCGACAGCCTCTGCCAACACATCTGGCACATCAGCGGCAAACAGCTTGAAAGCTACCGCGGCAACTACAGCCAATTCGAGCGTATCCGCCACGAACGCCGCCTCCAAGCCGACGCCCAATATGCCAAACAAGCCGCCCAACGCGCCCATTTACAAAGTTTCGTCGACCGCTTCCGCGCCAAAGCCAGCAAAGCCAAACAGGCACAAAGCCGCTTAAAAGCGTTGGAAAAACTAGATGCCGCTCCGCCGCCGGCGCAAGAACAAGGTTTTCAGCTCGAATTCGCTACGCCCGAACATATTCCCGCCCAATTGCTCAAATTGGAAAAAACCGCGCTCGGCTACGGCGAGACTAACATCCTTAAAGCCTTCAGCCTTGCCATTGAACGCGAAGACCGCATCGGACTACTCGGACGCAACGGCGCAGGCAAATCCACCCTCATGAAAGCCCTTGCCGGACTTGAAGTTATCCAAAGCGGCGAACGCAAAATCCACCAATACTGCCAAATCGGCTACTTTACCCAACACTCGCTCGACCGCCTCGAAGCCACGCAAAGCCCCCTTTGGCATATGCAGCAAATCCTGCCTGCACAAAGCGAACAAGAACATCGCAACTTCTTAGGCAATTACGGCTTTGGCGGCGACCGCGCCTATGATGCGATTGCGCCCTTTTCAGGCGGCGAAAAAGCGCGCCTTGCCCTTGCATTGATTATCGCCATGCGTCCAAACCTGCTGCTCTTGGACGAACCCACCAACCATCTCGATCTCGCCATGCGCGACAGTCTCAACCTTGCCTTGCAAGCCTATGAAGGCGCAATGGTCATCATCTCTCACGACCGCAACATGCTGCGCAGCACCTGCAACCGCTTCTTCCTGATCGATCAAGCCCAAGTCAGCCCCTTCGACGGCGATTTGGACGACTACCGCCGCCATCTCCAACAATCCCTGCAAGCGCAGCTGGAAGCGACAAAACCCGATAAAGGCAGCCCAGCACCACTTAGCCGCCAAAGCCAAAAACGCAATGAAGCGGAAATCCGCCGCCTATTGCGCCCTTTCAAACAAATCTTGGAAAAAGCGGAAGCCAAAGTCACCGCATTAGAGACGCAAAAACAAACGATTGAAAATCGACTGGCGGATGCCGACATCTATCTTGAAGAAAATAAAGACAAACTAAAGCAAATACTTGCCGAACAAACTAATCTCCAACAAGCTCTTGCGCAAGCAGAAGAGGCATGGCTGAAAGCGGCAGAAAATCTGCAGGCAGAAGAAATGAAATATACTCCCGAATCTTAGGAAACTTAACTTCTGCAGCTTCGCACAATATTCTTTTGAGCCGCAGAAGCCGTACAATCAACAGGGAAATAAAAGCGGAGCAGGCTGCGGAATACGATCTTCTGCCGGATAGTCCACGCGATAAAAATACAGACCATAGGCAGGCGCCGTCGGGCCTGCTTGACGACGGTCTTTGCCGGCAAGTACATCGGCCAACCATTGCTTTGAGCGTCGACCATCGCCCACCATCAGCAAAGAACCTACAATATTACGCACCATATGATGCAAAAAAGCATTGCCCACAATATCAATTAGTAAATAATTGCCACACTGCCTAACATCCAAACGATGCAAAAAACGATTAGGACTGGCCGATTGGCATTCCGCCGCTCGAAAAGCGCTGAAATCATGCTCGCCTAATAATTGCTGGCCGCCAGCTTGCATCAGTGCTGCGTCTAATGGATAGCAATGCCAATAAGCACGCATACGCCATAAAGCGGAAGCATAAGGACTGTTTAATACGATATAGCGGTAATGGCGCCGATAAGCATCGTATCTTGCATGAAAATCTTCGCGCACCGCCACAATCTGCTGCAAACGTATATCGGGCGGCAAATAACGGTTTGCCCCTGCAAGCCAAGCATAGTCCGAACGCCGGGCATGGGTGTCGAAATGAATGATTTGCCCTAAGGCATGTACGCCGGCGTCGGTTCTGCCTGCGCATACGATTTCTATCGATTCGTTGGCAATTTGTCCCAAAGCAAGCTCTACTTGCTCTTGAATCGTCGTCGATAAAAAAGGCTGGCGTTGCCAGCCTGAATAGGCACTGCCGTCATATTCGACAAGTGCCGCATAGCGATGATAAGACATTATGAGGGCAATTTAGCCATGAGTTCTTGTGCAATTTTTCCTTGTTCATCATTGCCTCTTTCCAGCACTTCTTCTAGCCAGGCGCGAACTTTTGCCACTTTCTCAGGTTTGATGCCGCTATTGATATAGGCAGCTGCCAAATCCAAATTAATGCTCATTGCTTCAATATCAGCCTCAGAAACGCTTGCTTTTTCTACAGGCGCCTCTTCTTCAGGCGCATCAAAATCAGGCACTTCAAAAGCGGCTATATCTTCAGAAGCATCTTCTGTTTCAAGCCTTGGCTGCTCATCAATAAGCAGACCGCTATCTTCGTCCATAAAGGACAAAGCATCCAATACTGCAGAGTCTTCTTCTACCGCCGGCGCTTCCTCTTCAACCGCTTTCTCTTCATCTATAGAAGAATCGGCAAAGAAGTCGAGCGATTCTGTATCAATAGCAGCAAAATCATCTTCCATAAGAGCAGGAGCTTCATGGGTATCTTCGCTTGATGTGTCATCTGATAAGAAAAGATCCAAATCATCAAAAACTTCGTCATCTGCTGTTGCCAATGGACTGCTTTGACCGGCTTTTGCATCCGCATCGGAGTCGGTGTCGATGAAAAAGTCTTCCACATCATCAAAGACATCTGTTGAAACATGGACAGATTCTTTTTGATGCGTTTGGCTTGGCTGCGGATCTTGATCAACATCGGCAAAGAAGTCATCCAAACCTTCAAATGATTGGCTGTCAATCTGAGTGGCGCTCATTTCATGCTGATTGTGATTTTGCACTTGCGCATCGGCATCGGCAAAGAAATCGTCTAAAGCATCAAGCTGCGTTTCATCATTATTGTCTTGAGAAGATTTGTCTAAGCTGAGTGGCTCAAGATCTGGCGCAGTATCGGAGGACTCGTCATTTGCAAAGAATGTATTGTCATAATCTGACTGTTCGACTTTATTTAGCGACAGGGAAGAATCATTTTCCAATTCATCTTCCTCAATCAATGCCGCAAGACGCTGTTCTTCCGCTTCGTCCATGCTGTCGGCTAAAGCCTGAATTTCTTCTTCGCTCATATCAGTACCGGCAGCGGCTCTGCGTTTTTTCGCTGCCGCCAATCCTGCCAAAGCCAATAGCGCGATCAATAATCCCCCAATCGAGGCAAACGCCCATAATGGCAGACCGAATAAAAAGCCTTCATCTTCTTGTATAGGAGCAGCAGGAGGCGGTAGCGGCAGGGTATTTGCCGGCTTTTGCGATTCTGCCGCTGCAGTTTGCGGTTCAGCTGTCGCTGCTGCGACGGGCTCGGCTTCCTGTGCCGGCATTTCACTTACGACCGCTTCTTCTACTTGAGCAGGCGGCACAGCAGGCTCTGGCATATTTGGCGTTTGCGGATTGAGTTCTTGCTCGGCAGTATTTTCAGCGGCTTCAATAGGCTCGTTTTGCGCCTCTTGAATCAATTCTTCTGTACTCGTTACGATAAGGTTTTCATTAGTATCATCGATGCTATTGACATCATCCAAAGCCATTATCGTATTAGCATCTGGTGAAGGCGCTTGTTCCGCTGCCAAATCGTTTTCTGCTTCTGTTGTCTGCGAACTTTCTGTGATGATTATTTCTGCCGTCTCAGCTGTTTCGGCATTTGGAGATTGCTCGGCTGCTAATTTTGCCGCCTCGGCTTCGGCAGCTGCAATTTCCTCAGCGCTCATCTCAACAGGACGCACATCCTCTTCATTAGCGGCTGAAGTAATCACATCTGCAATTTGTGCGCCTGTTTTTGCCTCGGCTTGGCGGCTTCTCTGATCTGCGGGCCGGGTTTCTTCGCTATCGGCATTGGCGCTGCTGCGTCGGCTGCTGCTAGAAGCACTGGGATTACTTGGGATAACTAAGGTTTGTCCTGCCATCAGGCTATCCATGCTGTTGTTTGCAAATGCGCGGCGATTGGCATTAAAAATCGCGCGCATCATTGTTTGCACGGATACGTTGCTAGGACGCGTTGCATTAGCAATCGAATATAAAGTTTCTCCGCGTCCTACCGGTCCGTAACGATTGCCGCTGATGCGCGCGCTATTTGCATGCGTTTGCTGCGTGGCAGCTGCTCTGGCTTTAGGCGCTGAGGCAGGTTGAGCGGAAGCGATAGGCTCATTAGCAATCGTCTGTCCGTGTAGGGCAACACGCTGCGCGCCCGGAGGAACGTCTCCCCAGCCAGAGCTATGCGGCGATGCTGCTTGAATAGTAGGATTGGGCGCCGCCATCGGTTGGGCTACCGCTTGTGCGGGCGGTACGTTCATCACTGCCGGTGCAATACCTGCTTTTGCCGCCGGATCTGGATCTAAAAATACAGAATATTCGCGGGTATGGACTTCTGCGCCACTTCTAAATGTCAGAACAAAGTTTACGAAAGGATCATTCATGCGTGCGGCGCTCGATACGGCAATCGTATAGGCATTGCCGCTAGGAACTAAGCGGAATGCCAAAGAAGATTGCTCAGGAGTTTTGACGACGCCGCGTTTGCTGTATTCCGCACCATCGGCTAGAGTCACACTGGCGCCTTGCGCTTGGGCAGGCGTGAGACCGTTAATGCGAATAGCTGCATTTAGAGGTTGTCCCATGTATGAATTCACTTGAATAGGACCTAAAGAGGCAGCATAAGTAAAATGCGTTACTCCCACTCCTAATGCTAAGCCAATAAGTGCCCGAATTGTTTGGGGGCGATGTCCTTTCATATTCTCTCCTTAGAAAAAAATCCTACCATGCAGGCATGATGCGCGAAATTATAAGCAGACTGCTCTGTTGTGGCAAGTAAAAAGAGCATTTACGACAGACTATTTGATAAAGCTCGTACCAATTTCATTTTCCCATAGCTGTTCATAAGAATCACGGCGACGAATTAAGTCGGCTGTGCCGTCTTCAATCCACACTTCCGCTGCCTGCAAACGACTGTTGTAACGGCTAGCCATCGACATACCATAAGCGCCTACCCCGGCAATGGCGATTAAATCGCCCGCTTGGGCGGCGATAGACACGGCTTTTCGCAGCGTATCGCCTGTTTCGCAAACAGGTCCGACAATATCGCTCTCCTGTTCGCCTTCCATGCGATCAAGATTGCGCACAGGCGGCTGCGCTTGATATAGAGCAGGACGCATGTAATCGTTCATGGCGGCATCGATAATGACAAATTGCTTTTCTGATTGCTGCTTGACGCTCAGCACCCGACTGAGCAATATTCCCTGATTGCCGACCAATGAGCGCCCCGGCTGCAAATGCAGGGCATAATCGCTGTTTGCCAAAACCTCGCTATATAAGGCAAGCAAATCCTGCGGCGCAGGCACTTCTTGCCCGGCCTGCATTTGAATGCCCAAACCGCCACCCATATCAATATGAGAAATGGCGATCCTCTGCGCGCGCAAACGGTCTGCTAATGATTTAATGCTTTCTACAGCTTCCCGAAAAGGCGATAATTGCGTAATCTGCGAACCGATATGACAGCCCAGACCGATAATTTCCAAATCGCTGCATTGCGCCGCCGCTTGATAAAGCCGCTCGGCATTTTCGATGGCAATGCCGAATTTATTATCTTTCATGCCTGTTGAAATATAAGGATGCGTTTTGGCATCGACATTCGGATTGACGCGCAAAGCGATTTTCGCTCTTTTCCCCATCTGCTTAGCCACATCTGCCAATTGCCATAATTCCGCTTCGGATTCCACATTAAAACAGCCGATTTCCGCGGCTAAAGCATAGCGCAACTCTTCTTGCGTTTTTCCCACACCGGAAAAAACAATATCCGCCGCCTTACCGCCTGCCATTTGTACCCGCCGCAATTCGCCCAATGACACAATATCGAAACCGGCGCCCCATTGCGCCATTTTGGCCAACAAACTCAAATTGCTATTGGCCTTAACCGCATAATGGATTTTCGCTTGAAGCGCCGCTTGCTGATAAGCAAGCAAACGGGCACGAATTTCATTGCCGTCATACACATAGAGCGGCGAACCGTATTGTTCGACCAAATCATGTAAAGCGATGCCCTGCACCTTTGCGCCGTCCAGCCATGCCCAATAAGCGGCCTTACTCATTAATATTCTCCTGTGCTTCTTGCGCAGGCGGATTGGCGCTTAGCGTTTCAGGCTCGGCTAAGTATAATGGACCTTTCTGACCGCAGGCACTGAGAAGCAGCGCCAACACTACAATACTTACTTTCATTAACTCTCTCGCTAAAAAAGGAAAATTATGACACAAGCACTCACACAAATCATACGCGGCGCAGATAAAAACGCGACACACTGCATCATTTGGCTACACGGACTGGGTGCGACAGCCGATGATTTTCTGCCCATTCTGCCTTATTTGTCCTTACAAAACAGTACGAAAATCATTTTCCCACAAGCCCCCTCGCGCGCGATTACCGTCAATAACGGTATGTATATGCCCGGTTGGTACGATATCGTCGATTTTACTTTGCGCGATGCAGATACCGCAGGCATCGAGCAAAGCGCCGCTCAAATCCGTGCAATTTATCAAAGCCAAATTGACGCCGGCATTCCTGCCCGACAAATTTATTTCGCAGGCTTTTCACAAGGCGGCGTGATTGCCCTGCATCTTGGCACGCGGGTTCTCTGCGGCGGCATTTTAGCCCTCTCTACATACCTTGCCCAAGCGCAAGAATTACCTGTCGCCGGCGATGCCGCACCGGCAATTCTGCAAATGCACGGACACCATGACCCCATAGTGAATTACCAATTGGGAGAAAAGGCTCATGAAATCTTAAAATCTAAAGCTTATGCGCCAGTGTGGAAAAGCTATGACATGGGCCACGAAATCATAGCGCCGCAAATTAGCGATATGGCGCAATGGCTTAAAGCGCAGGGCTTGTAAAACACAGCCGTATCCGACGCATAATTTAAGGCTCTTAGCAGCATCAATGCCAAGAGCCTTGTATTTTACCAACAATGACGCTCAGGATTCCTGCGTATTAGCCTCTGCAAGCGCCGCATCAAGCGCATCTGCCAAGCGCTTTGCCGACTCGTTAACAATACGGACTTCCTTAGTCAGAGTTTCTCTTTCCTGCTGCAAATCAAAAGCCATTTGAATCGCCCCCATCATCACCAAGCGATCGATGGGCACGCGCGGATTATTGCGGCGCATTTCCGTTAATTGCATATTCAAATTATCCGCCGCTTCAATCAAGGCATTGCGCTCATGTGCTTCACACATCAATTGATATTCGCTTTCCAAGACTTGCAAATTGACTTTTATTTTCTGCTTACTCATGATCCACCCCTCTTACGCGCGCAATCAAAGCGGCTTTGATATTTCTTTCTTGTTTTAATTCCTGATGCAGCGCGTCAAAGCGCAATTGATTTTCCGCCTGCTGTTGCTGAAAAGTAATATCATGTTTTTGTTGCAATTCCTGCAACTGCTGATTCAGCGCGGCGACATCTCGTTCATAGCGCGTATTCCATTGCTGCTCCAACACATTTAAAGATTCGCGATGCGAATCGCCCTGTGCGGCAAGCACTTCTGCATTCTTATCCACGGTTAAACGGAATTCCTCTTGCAATTTGGCATGTTGATTTTGCAAATCGGCAAAATCTTTTTGCAATTTCCGCCATCGCTTTAATACATTGCTGGCTTGTTTTTCAATTCTTTTTAATTCATCAATTGGCAATCGTTCAACTGACATCGCATTTAATCCTGTTTTTCGTCTTTAACACTCCGCTGCTCATGCTTTTTAAATCCCAAAAGCCCGACATCAGACTTTTTATATTTAAAATCATATGATTAATCACCATAATTTGATTTAAACCGCTACCGCAGCCGAAACTTCGCTTATACTACCATTTTTTTCACATAAGGACACATAATGCCCACACTAAATTATGCTGCTCTCGCCGCTTTAATCGCTCAAGAAGGCTGGTGGTTTGACGGCGCAGAATTGCACGGCATACTCAGTGCATTTTCCGCCTTCAATCAAGCCGCCCTCGCTCCCAACCTGCTGGCAGAAGCCGATGCGCAGCAGTTAAGCGAGGAATTGCTGGCGCATTGCGACAGCAGTTTGCAAGACAACTCCCTGACTTATCAACTCTTGCTCAGCGACGAAGAGCCGCTGTTCTTGCGCGCCGAAAGTCTCGTGAATTGGTGTCAGGGATTTTTGCTGGCTTATCAATTCATGCAGGAACAGGGCAAATTAGAAATCAAAGACGAAAGCATCGGGCAATTCATTGCGGAACTGCGCGAAATTGCCGAATTAGATACCACCTTGGAAGATAATGAAGACAATGCTCGCCAATTAACCGATATAGAAGAACATTGCCGTCTGGGGATGCTGATGATTTATGCGGAATATCACCGCTGATTAGCGGATAACATAGCGCCACAGGTCGTTGAGTAAGACCAAGGCCATAAAACTCAACACAAGGCTTGCACCGATCCGATAGCACCAAGTCATGGTTTTTTCCGACAAACCTTTACCGCGAATGGTTTCCAGTGCAGTAAAGACCATATGCCCGCCGTCTAACATCGGAATCGGCAATAAATTGATTGCCGCCAAAGACAGGCTCACAATGCCGAGGAAATTCAAAAATTCTTCCCAACCGATTTTTAAGGTTTTACCCGCCGCATCGCCGATAGTAATCGGGCCGCCCATATTGTCAAAAGAGATTTGACGCTGAATCAGGCGCCCGAACATGGCAAAAGTCATGCGTACATAGCCAACTGTTTTTTCCACGCCTTTGCCCAATGATGTCAGGGGAGAATAGCGCTCCACAATTTCATATCGGGCGAAGAAATCGCGGTTAGGCATCCGCATCCATGCCACGCCTAAGAAAGGATAAGTTTTGTCCTCGACGATTTGCCGCCCCAACTGTCCGCTTATGCTGAATTCCTGCCCGTCGCGCAGAATATGCAGGGTAACCGTATCCTGCGGTTTCATCGCAAACAGTTTATCCGAGATGCGGAAAGCGCCGTCATGTTCCTGCAAGGCTTCGCCGTTAATCGCCAAAATCTGATCGCCGGCCTGCAAACCCATTTGTGCGGCGGCAAAAGTACTGCCTTCATGCAGACGGTAAACAGCGCGATCTTTTTCCGTCAGCACCGCACCCACTTTCGCCGGCCACCATTCATCAGCCAAATACATGCCCAAAACGGGTGCCATATTCAGCTCATCGCCCGCTTTCAGCGCCGATAAATCCAATTGCACCGCTCCTTGCTGTCCGTCGCGCTGATATTGCACCTCTATCACGCCGCGATCGGCGGTCGCCAATGCCACATGGGCGTCGGTGGCCAATTTAACCGTCCGCCCGTCAATTTTCGTAATCACATCGCCTGCTGCCAAGCCGGCATTAGCTGCCAAACTCTGCGGCGCAACGTGCAATACCGTCGGCGAAATTCCTTTCACACCCAGCATAAACAAGAGCGCAAAAGCCAAAATGGCAAACAACAGATTAACCGCCGGACCGGCAAAGGCAATCAAAAACCGCTGCCATGCCGGACGACCGAAAAAGGTCCGCGCCTTATCTTCTGCGGGAATCTCTTCGCCATCTTTTTCGCCGTACATTTGCACAAATCCGCCTAGAGGAATCGGCGCCAGCGTATATTGCGTGCCGTCTTTTTTACCCGTCCAACTTAAAATCGGTTTGCCAAAACCCAAAGAAAAACGCAGAATTTTAACGCCGAAAAAGCGCGCTACCGCAAAATGTCCCCATTCGTGAATCGTAACCAATACGCCGATGGTAATCAAAAATCCTAAAATTCCCCAAATCATTATTTATCCCAATGAGTTAAATCATACGCAGCCATTCGAAAGTCAGCGCCCATATGACGATGGCGGGCAGCCAACTGTCGATGCGGTCGTAAACGCCGCCATGTCCCGGCATGATGCGCCCGCTATCTTTTACTCCGGCGCGACGTTTTAATAAACTTTCATACAAATCGCCCAAAGCGGCATAGACCAATGCCGCAAGGCTCGAAACAAAGAAGAGTATTTTTGCCGAAAAACTCTGTAATAAAGGGTGATTGGAAAAGCAAAACAGCCACAAAAGCGTGCATAATGCGGCTAAAAGCAAGCCGCCGACAAAGCCTTCCCAGGTTTTATTCGGGCTGATTTGCGGCGAGAACGGCGTTTTGCCAATCTGTCTGCCGATAAAATAAGCCCCCGCATCGCTTGCCCAAATCAAGACCAATAAAGTTAAGAGTCCGATACCTGCTACCGCCTGATAGACCCGCATGACTGCCACCGCAAAAGCCAAATGAAAAATAAGGCATAGCAGCGCGAAATAACGGTCGCGCCCTTTGGACAAGACTTGAAAACGGTAGGTTTTCAATACATAGGGAACCGCCAACAGCCACAGCAAGGCACCGATATATAAAATCCCCGTCGCCGCCGCAGTCAGCGGAAAAAAGAACAATAAGGCGGCGCTTAATAAACCGTTCAAGCCTACATACATCCACAAATTGCTCGGACGCAGGGCGAAATCAAACATTTTGCCCGCCTCATACGCCGTCAGACCCAAGGTCGCCAGCCAAAACAATTTAAACAGCCCGACAGGCGCGAGCAATAGCATGCTAATAAACAGCGGTATGGCGATAAGGGCAGAGATAATACGCTGTTTCATAAATCATCCTTTAAGTCGTACATAATGCGCCGAAACGCCGATCGCGTTGCGCATAAGCGGCTAAAGCGCGTTGAAATTCCTGTTCGTCGAAATCCGGCCATAGGGTTTCTGTGAAATACAACTCCGCATATGCCAATTCCCATAGTAAAAAATTGCTAATCCGCATCTCGCCGCTGCTACGAATCAGCAAATCCACCGGCGGCAAATCCGCTATCGGGCGTGCCGCCTCAAAATCTTGCAGCGACAATTCTTCCGATAGTCCGCCGGCTTGCGCCTGCGTCAATAAATTGCGGCAGGTTTGCAAAATTTCCCATTGCCCGCTGTAATTCAGGGCAAAAATCAACTGCATGCCCGTACAATCCGCCGTCAATGACTCCGCTGCGTCAAATTGGCAGCACATCTCTTCGCTCAATCGCTCTCTTGAGCCTAAAATCCGCATGCGGATATTTTGCGCTTTCAGGCGCTGCGACTCTTCGGCGATGCTGCGCCGAATCACGTCCATAATCAGCTCGACTTCCGCCGCCGGACGATTCCAATTCTCGGTGCTAAAAGCAAATAAGGTCAGCGTGTCGATCCCTGCCTGCACGGCGGCGGCAACAATCTTATCGACGCTCTTGCGCCCTGCGCGATGCCCGAAGCTGCGCGGCTGCATTCTTTGCTTTGCCCAACGTCCGTTGCCGTCCATAATGACGGCAACATGCGCAGGAACGGCGGATAATTCCGTCATTACATTTCCATCAGTTCTTTTTCTTTTGCCGCCAAAGCCGCATCGATTTTCTCGACGTGCTTATCGGTCAGCTTTTGCACTTCGGTTTCGCCGCGGCGTTGATCGTCTTCGGAAATCTGCTTATCCGCAAGCAGTTTGGCAATCTCATTATTGGCATCGCGGCGGATATTGCGCACCGCGACTTTGGCATCTTCGCCTTCTTTTTTCACGACTTTAACCATCTCTTTGCGGCGCTCCTCGGTTAAAGGCGGCAAATTGATGTGAATATTCTGCCCGGCGGTATTCGGCGTTAATCCCAAATCGGAATTGATAATGGCTTTTTCGATTTTGCTGACCATATCGCGCTCCCAGATTTGAATCATCAGGGTGCGGTAATCGCTGACGCTCACATTCGCCGCCTGCGACAAAGGCACCATCGCCCCGTAATATTCCACTTCGATATGATCGAGCAAGCCCACATTGGCGCGCCCTGTGCGGATTTTGCTTAAAGCTACGTCCAATGACTGCAAAGACTTATTCATACGCTCATCAGCGTCTTTAAAAATCGGATCTAACATTTTCTCTCCTTAAGAATGAATTACGGTTCCCACAGCCTCGTCAAAGACCGCGCGGATAATTTCATCAGGTTTCGTCATATCGAAAACCAATAAAGGCATTTCATTATCGCGACACATCACGATGGAGGTCGCATCCATCACCTGCAAATTCTCTGTCAGCACCTGCTGATAGCTCATTTCATCATATTTTACCGCATCGGCATGTTTTTTCGGATCTTTGGAATAGACGCCATCAACTTTTGTTGCCTTAAACATGGCATCGACTTCCAATTCAATCGCGCGCAAACTCGCCGCCGAATCCGTAGTAAAGAAAGGATTGCCCGTTCCTGCGGCACAGATCACCACACTGCCCTTTTCCAAATGGCGAATCGCGCGGCGGCGGATAAACGGTTCGCAAACCTCGTCCACGCGCAGAGCCGACATCACGCGCACCGGCACTTCGAGCTGTTCCAAAGCGTCCTGCATCGCCAAAGCATTCATCAGCGTCGCCAACATACCCATATGATCGCCGGCAACGCGTTCCATGCCTAAAGCCGCCAATTGTGCGCCGCGGAACAAATTGCCGCCGCCGATGACAATGGCGACTTCCACACCTGCACGATTTAATACCGCAATCTCGCCGGCAATGCGGCGCACCACATTGGCATCCAAGCCGAACTGCTGCTCGCCCATCAAAGCCTCGCCGCTCATTTTCAACAAAATACGGCGATATTTCGGCGTTTTATTCTCTACATTCATGCGAACCTTCTTTTACTACTCTAGGATATGGCGCGCTATTTTACACACTCTCAGCCATGCGGCATAGACCGTGGGAAAAAAGCCTTGGCAGCGATAAAAAAACCGCCGGCAAGCGGCGGTTTCGGCAAGCGAAAAGTCTTATTGACCTTTTGCCTGCGCCATGACTTCGGCAACGAAATCAGATTCTTCTTTTTCAATGCCTTCGCCCAGTTCATAACGGACATATTGAATGACTTTGGCATTTTTGCGCTTCAGTAATTCTTCGATAGTAATATCTTGATCTTTGATGAATTTTTGTCCGAGCAAAGTGACTTCGCTGAACAATTTTTTCATCGCGCCTTCCACCATTTTTTCAATCACATTCGCCGGTTTGCCGGAATCTTGTGCTTTGCTGCGGTGAATTTCGTTTTCACGATCCAAGAAATCCTGCGGCAGAGATTGCGCATCTAAAGCAATCGGATTGCCTGCGGCAACCTGCATCGCCAAATCTTTTGCCAATTCCGCGTCGCCGCCTTCGATTTCCACCAAAACGCCGATTTTCTTGCCATGCAGATAAGAACCCAAAATGCCTGCGGCGGTTTTTAAGGTAATTACACGACGCACCGACATATTTTCACCGATTTTGGCAATCAGCTCGCGGCGGCGGTCATCAATGCTGATGCCATTGGCAAATTCAGCGGCAGACAAGGCTTCCACATTGGTCAATCCTTGCTCGCGCGCCACTTCCGCCACACGTTTTGCAAAGGCTTGGAATTCATCGCCCATGGCCACGAAATCGGTTTCGCAATTCACTTCAGCCAAAGTGATTTCTTTGTTATCGGCACTGGCCGAGAATACCAAAGTGCCTTCGGCAGCAATACGGCCGGCTTTTTTATCTGCTTTCGCCAAACCGGTTTTACGCATATGGTCAACGGCCGCTTCAATATCGCCATTGGTTTCGACGAGCGCTTTTTTGCACTCCATCATGCCTGCGCCGGTACGCTCGCGCAGCTCTTTCACTAATTGTGCAGAAATAGACATACTTTCTCCTTCAAAAAGACGGCGCTGCAAAAAACAGCGCCTTAGATAATTATTCGGCGTCTTCTTGTGCCGCTTCTTCAGCTTCGTTTACGCTTTCTTCCAGTTTCTCCGCCGCATCTTCTTGACCGCGGTTGACTGCAGTGCGTTTTGCCGCTTCTACCGCATCGGCGACAGATTCGACATACAGACGGATAGCACGCACAGAGTCGTCATTGCCCGGAATGATGTAATCCACGCCGTCGATATTGCCGTTGGTATCGACTATACCGATAACCGGAATGCCCAATTTGCGCGCTTCTTGAATGGCGATGTCTTCATGACCCACGTCAATAACGAACAATACGTCGGGCAATTGCTTCATGTTGCGGATGCCTGATAAGGCACGCGCTAATTTTTCGCGCTCGCGCTCGATAATGATGACTTCTTTTTTCGCTAATTTGGCATAAGTGCCGTCTTCGCTCATTTTTTCAATTTCTTCTAAGCGGCGAATCGATTGGCGGATGGTTTTGAAGTTTGTCATCATGCCGCCCAACCAGCGGAAATTGACATAAGGCATGCCGCAGCGGCTGGCTGCTTTTTCAACGGCTTCGGAAGCGCTGCGCTTCGTGCCGACAAACATGACGCGTCCGCCGTTAGCGACAACCGTGCCTAAGAAATTCAAGGCATCGTTGAGCATCGGGACGGTTTTTTCCAAGTTAATGATATGAATGTCACCACGCTTGCCGTAGATGTAAGGTGCCATTTTCGGATTCCAAAAACGGGTGCGGTGACCAAAGTGAGCGCCTGCTTCAAAGAGTTCTCGCATGCTAACTTGACTCATTAAATACTCCATAATTAAAGGGTTAAGCCTCCAAACGCCTGCCCTACTCAACGCGTTTTACGCGCACCCAAGCAGAGGATTTCAGCGTTTGTGTGTTTTCGATTTGCCTTTCGGCGGCGTGCTTTATACCATAGCCGCTTGTTTTTACCAAATTCTCTCGCATTCGGGCAGAGAGCATAGCGGCGCAGTCGGATATTTTTTCTCTTAATAATCATCATCCAAAGCGCCACTCCGCCCACACGAACAACAGGTCTTAACAGACAAAGGACTTTTATGAGTATCATCATTAAAAACGCGGACGAAATTGCCAAAATGCGCGTCGCCGGCCGCTTGGCAGCCGATGTATTGGATATGATCGGCGCGCATGTCAAAGCCGGTATCAGTACGGAAGCCTTGGACGACATCTGCGCGCAATATATTGCCGAGCGCGGTTCCGTCTCGGCTTGTCTGGGCTATGGCACGCCGCCCTACCCCAAACATACCTGCATCTCGGTCAATCATGTGATTTGCCACGGCATTCCTAATGAGAAAAAGCTCAAAAACGGCGATATTTTAAATATTGACGTTACCGTCATCGTCGATGGCTTTCACGGCGATACCAGCCGCATGTATATGGTCGGCGAACCCAGCATTCTTGCCAAACGGCTGGTGCAAAAGACTTACGAAGCCATGTGGGTGGGCATTAAGATGGTCAAACCCGGGGTACGCTTGGGCGATATCGGACATGCAATTCAAAAATTTGCCGAAGCCGAGCGTTTTTCCGTCGTGCATGAGTTTTGCGGACACGGCATCGGGCGCGGCTTTCATGAAGAGCCGCAAGTTTTGCATTACGGCAAACCCGATACGGGAGTGGTCTTGGAAGCCGGCATGACTTTTACCATCGAGCCGATGATTAATGCCGGCGCAAGACATTTGCGCATTCTGCCCGACGGCTGGGTCGCCGTGACCAAAGATCGCTCGTTGTCCGCACAATGGGAACATATGCTTGCCGTCACCGACACAGGCTACGAAATCTTTACCCTCAGCCAAGCCGAACGTGATGCAGGCATCAGCGCCGTCAATTGATTTTCCTTGTTTTTCGGCGGCAGAAGCGCCGCTTTTACCCTTAGACTACTGCCGCTTTGCCAAAACTTTCTTAGACAATCTCAGTCATCAACAAACCGCCGCGCTCTGCGCGGATTTTCCCGTTGCGGCGTGGATTGCGCATCGCAGCGAACAAATCGACCGCATCTTGCAGGGGCTGCATGCCCGTTATCCGCAGCGCGACAGCATCAGCCTCATCGCCATTGGCGGCTACGGGCGCGCGGAACTCTTCCCTCATTCCGACATCGATTTGCTTATCCTCTGCCCTGAAGGACAGCAATCCCAAGCCGAAGATTTCATCCGACTCTTATGGAATTTAGGCATCGATATCGCCCACAGCGTGCGCAGCCTCAGTCAATGTCGGCAAGACCTTGCCGCAGACCACAGTTTTCTTACCGCCCTGCTGGAGCAAAGATTTCTCTGCGGCGATGCCGAGCTTGCCGCGCATATCCGTCTGCTCTCGCCGACAACAGCCGAACAGAAAGGCTTTCTTGCGGCAAAACTAAACGAACAGAAACAACGCGATGCGCGGCAAATTTCCCTAGGACGCTTGGAGCCGAACATTAAAACCGATCCCGGCGGATTGCGCGATATTCATATGATTGGCTGGGTACAGCGCTATTGCTTGGGGCAACAAAATTGGCAGGAGCTTCTCCGACCTGCCGAATATCGGCAACTGATGGACAGCCGCGACATACTATGGCGCATCCGCTTCAGCCTGCATCTATGCATCAAGCGTCCCAAAGACGTACTGTCCTTTGAAGCGCAAAAACAGCTCGCCGCGCAATTCGGCTTCAAAGGCGAATTAGCCATTGCCGTTCAGGAATTTATGCGCCTGTATTACATCAGCGCCCTGCATATCCGCCGCCTCAACCGACTAGCGATAAAACTCTGCGACGAAGCCCTGAACAGCCCCGTCCTCATTCAATCTTTGGACGCAGATTTTATCCTGCGCAATCAGCGCTTAGCTCTGAAAAACCCACAAAAACTCTCTGCCGAACCCGCATTTGTTTGGCAAATCTTCCTGCGTTTGCTCGCCCGCCCCGACATTGACAGCCTCTCGCCGCAACTGGGCAGGCAATTGCGCGAAGAATATGCGCAATATTTCATGCTCGAACAAGACATGCAATCGCATGCCGCCTTTTTGCAACTTCTCAGCCAAGACGGCAATCTCTACCGCGAAATCCGCCGCATTCACCGCTACGGCTTGCTCAGCCGCTATTTACCGCCCTTCCGCCACATCGTCGGGCAGATGCAATACGATCTCCTGCACGAATACACCGTTGACCAGCACAGTCTGCGCCTGTTCTATTTTCTCGACCTTTTCAAACAAGCCTGCCCGCAATACCCCGAAGCACAGCGCATCATGCACAGCCTCGAACGTCCTGCCATCCTCTATCTAGCAGCCCTCTTGCACGACATCGGCAAAGGGCGCCAAGGCGATCACAGCCAGATCGGCGCAGACATTGCCGCCGACTATGCCGCGCACAATCCCTGTCTCAGCACCGAAGAAGGCGAACTGCTCGTTTTCCTCGTCCGCCAACATCTGCAACTCTCGCTCACGGCACAGAAAAAAGACCTGAGCAATCCGCAAATCATCGCCGATTTTGCCGCCCTCTTTCCCCGGCCTGAGTATTTGGACTATCTCTATTTGCTCACCTTGGCGGACATTTCCGCCACCAACGGCAGACTGTGGAACAGCTGGCGCGCCGGACTGATGCACAACCTCTATCGCCTGACGCGCGAACATTTGCAGACAAAGCACCCCAGCCACGACCGCCATATCCAGCAATTACAAGCCGCCGCACTCGCGCTGGCCCCCCAACAAGCCACCGACTTAAAGCAACTGTGGACGACACTGCCCGCCGCCTTTTTCAGCAATGAAAGCCCCGCCATCATTCTTGCCAAAAGTCGGGCATTGCTCAATCCCGAAGAAGAAAACACCGTTATCGCCCTCGACAGCCCCAACCAACGCTTGTTTATCGCGGCGAAACAGCCGCCCGATATCGTTTTCGCCCATACCAGCCATTATTTGGAAAAAGAAGGATTTGATATTGTAGAAGCCCGCCTCTACCGCCAAAACCAAGCACAGGCGCGCACCTTGCAGCAATACAGCTTAAACGGACAAACACCGCTGAACGCGGCAATGATTCAAGCCTTGAAAAACAGCATTCAATCCGATGCGCCGCCGCAAGCGCCGAGTCCGCGCCTGAATAATCCTGCGCTCAAACATTTTGCCGCCGCACCGCGCATCAGCTTCCGCCATCATGCGCGCCACAGCGAAATGGAGCTTATCTGCACCGACCGCCACGGACTGCTGTCCTTAATCAGCCGCGTGCTGCTCGAACAGCATATCCATCTCAGCCATGCTAAAATCGCCACTTTCGGCGAACGCGTGGAAGACAGTTTCTATCTCAGCGACCGTCACGGCAACGCCTTGGGCGCGCCCGCCGCAGAAGCCCTGCGCCGCCGCCTCTTGCAACTCTTAGAATAAGGAAAACCCATGGATGCACTTGCCCTCGTCTCGATTTTCATCATCATTGTTTATCTGTTCAGTCGCGTCAAACAACACGGCAGCATCAAAGCCCTATTTGAACACAGCCGCAATCAACCGCAGCATTGGGACAGCTTCGCCCTGCTGATGGGCGGCGTATTATTATTTACCTATATCCTAATCAAACTCTAAAGCGCGGCGGATTAAACCACCACCTCGGGCAAATAGCCGGCGCGGATGAAAAACGGCACATTCACAATCAATAAACCCAAAACAATAATCAGCCATAACAGCCAATTGCCGCCCCATAGGCGATAAGGCAAATGCGGATACTGACGACGCGCCTTCCACACCAAAGCCGCCGGCAACACGACCGCGTAAAAGACGAACATTTGGCTTGCATACTGCAAAGCCTGAATAAAGCCTTCCGGATAAAAAAGCGCGAACAGCAAAGGCAGAGCGAAAGTCAGCACGCCCAATAACAGGCGCTTGGCTTTAAAGCCGAAACCGTGCCGCAACATGTCTTCAATCGTTTCAAACAAGCCCAATGCCACGCCTAAAAAAGAAGTCACCAAAGCCAAGATCGAAAACATCTGCAAAATCTTGGCGATTCGCGCGCTGCCGGTCATCTCTTCCACCGCGCTCAACATGCCGCCTAAAGTGGGATCATTTTTCAAAATCTCGACAAAGACCGCCTGCGTCAGCACGCCGTGCGTTCCCAATTGCCAAAGCATATAGACCGATAAAGTGATGCTTGTGCCGGCTAAAATTGCGATACGCAAAGCCTTCACATCGCCGTTCAAATATTTGTTAAAACTGGGAATCGAGCCATGAAAACCGAAAGAGGTAAAAAAGACGGGGCAGGCGGAAATTATAAAAGCCTTATCCAAAGGCATGGCGGATAAATTCTGCATCGACACTTCCGGCATCATCACGATCAGCACAAAAACCAATACCGCCAACATGCTGTAAAACAAGAGGCGGTTCAAACCGTCAATCACCAAAGTTCCCAAGACCACCACCGCGCCCAACAGCAAGGTAAACAGCAAGACCGAAACAATCTTATGCGTCTGCACATCGCCCATCGGCGGCAGATAGGTGGCTAAAATACTGCCGCCGCCGGTCATATAAGCCGCCAATAAGGCGAAGAGAAAAATCAGCATGACTGCGGTAGATACGATTCTGCCGAAGCGGCCGAAATACTTGGCACTTAAGGTGCCGATGCCGGCATCTGCCGGCACGGTTTGATACACTTCCACGAACAATAAAGCGCTGTAACTCAGCATCGCCCAAATCAGAATCAGCAAAACGGCGGTGGCGGCAAAACCGATACCCGCCGAAGTCAGCGGCATTGCCAGCATGCCGGCGCCGATCATCGTACCGGATACCAATAAAGTCGTGCCTAAAGTCTTATTCATCTCTTGCTCCTATGCGTATGATTTCTCTATTAAGCCCGAATCACAAAGGCTGTGCCGGCGGCGTTTACAACAATCCTGCCTCGCGCCAAGCCAATAATTCATCGCGACTGACCGCTAATACGCCCTCGCCGCCGCGTTCAAATTCAATCCAATCAAAACCGATTTCCGGATAAGCGGCTTCAAGATTCTGCCAACTCATGCCGACTTCCAAAATTAAAACGCCGTTTTCGCTCAAATAATCCGCCGCTTGAGCGAGAATCTTGCGGCTCAAATCCAAGCCGTCCGCGCCGGAAGTCAGGGCAAGGCGCGGTTCATGTAAAAATTCCGCTGCAATCTCCTGCATTTCCGCCTCTTCCACATAGGGCGGATTGCATAGAATCCAATCAAATTCCCCGCTTAGACCGCTAAACAAATCGCTTTGTACCGTCTCGATGCCATAGCCGCTCATATCAGCGCGCGCCAAATTGATTTCCGCCACCGTCAAAGCATCGGCATTGATATCGCTCAACAGCACTTCCGCTTGCGGATAGCGGTATTTCGCCAACATGCCGATGCAGCCGCTGCCGCAGCACAAATCCAAAATACGCTGCGGCTCGCCGCCCTGCCAATAAGGCTGCAAATCGCGCTCTATCAGCTCTGCAATGGGCGAACGCGGTATCAATGCACGTTCGTCAATATAAAATTCATAGCCGCCGTAGAGCGTACGCTTGCTTAAATAGGGCACGGGAATACGCTGCGTAACGCGTTTGTCGATTGCGGCAGCCAATGCCTCTTTTTCCGCCTGCGTGAGGCGGGTCTGCAAATACAGCGGCTGCAAATCAAAAGGCAGTCTTAATATCCCTAAGACCAATGCGGCGGCTTCGTCAAGGGCATTGTCCGTGCCATGCCCGTAATAAATATCGTGGCGGGCAAACTCGCTGGCGGCATAGCGCAGATAATCCAAAGCGGTGTGTAAATTTTCCATATGATTCCCTGACAAGATTCCCGAATAAAAAGGTGCAGTACGGTCTAATCGCCTCAAACGAAATAAGGGCGTTTTTGGCTGACTTCCACGCCTTGCCCCGGCGCATTGGTAAAAATGACCGGTACCAAGGTGGATAAACCGGCAGCTTTCACCACCTCCCAATCCACGCGCACCAAGGCTTGCCCGACATGCACGGCTTCTCCTTGCGAGACAAGGGCGGTAAATCCGCGCCCCTGCAAACTGACGGTATCGATGCCGATATGAATCAAGACTTCTAAACCATTATCGGCAAGCAGAAACACCGCATGCAAAGTGCTGAACAGCTCGCTCACCACACCATCGACAGGCGAGAGAATTTCATCGCCGACGGCATGAATGGCAAAACCCGCTCCCAAAGAGCCGCTGGCAAAAGCCGAATCAAGTACTTTATCCAAACTGACGATATCGCCTGCCACAGGCATTTGCCAATTATCGGGAATGGTGCGGCGCTTTTCGCATTTAAAAATTTTATCGATAAATGACATTTCCTTCTCCCAATCGCTAAATCATGCGCGTTTATACCGCATAAATTACCATTCGTAAATGCCCTTGCCTTGAAAAACGCGCTCCCTGCCGCCACATCGGCAGAAATTTAAACAAAGGACATTTTATGTTTGATGCACATTCCACAACCATACTTTCCGTGCGCCGCGGCCGCCATGTGGCGATAGCCGGCGACGGACAAGTCTCGCTGGGGCAGACGATTATGAAAGGCAATGCGCGCAAAATCCGCCGCCTCTATCGCGGGCAGGTTTTGGCGGGCTTTGCCGGCGCTACCGCCGACGCCTTCACTTTATTCGAATTATTTGAAGCCAAATTAGAAGCGCAGGACGGACAATTGCTGCGTGCGGCGGTCGAAATGGCGAAGGAATGGCGCACCGACCGCGCCCTGCGCCGCTTGGAAGCCATGCTGATTGTGGCAAATCAGGAACATACCCTGATTTTATCCGGCAACGGCGATGTAGTAGAAACCGAAGACGATATCGCCGCCATCGGCTCGGGCGGCATGTACGCCCTTTCGGCGGCACGCGCCCTCTTCCACAACACCGATATGCCGGCGAACGAGATTGCCGTCAAGAGCTTGAATATCGCCGCCGATATTTGTGTTTACACCAATCATAACATCATCTTAGACGAATTAAAGGACGAATAATGGATAAATCAGACAATGAGTACCGCGACCTCAACATGACGCCGCGCGAAATCGTGGAAGAACTCGACCGCCATATTGTCGGACAAAAAGAAGCCAAACGCGCGGTGGCCAATGCCATGCGCAACCGCTGGCGCCGCCGCCAAATCGGCGAACCGCTGCAAAGCGAAATCACGCCGAAAAACATTCTGATGATCGGACCGACCGGCGTCGGCAAAACCGAAATTGCACGCCGTTTGGCGAAATTGGCGGAAGCGCCCTTTGTCAAAGTCGAAGCCACCAAATTTACCGAAGTCGGCTATGTGGGGCGCGATGTGGACTCGATTATCCGCGATTTGGCGGAAACCTCGATTAAATTGGAGCGTGAACGCGCGCGCAAACGCGTGCAGAGTAAGGCGCGCGAAGCCGCCTTGGAGCGCGTCTTGGACGTACTCGTGCCGCCGACCAAAACCCCGACATGGTTTGAGGGTGAAGCGGAAAGCAGCGACAGCGACAACATCGCCCGCCGCACCTACCGCGAACGCATTCTGCGCGAAGAGCTCAACGACAAAGTGATTGAAATCGAACTGAGCGGCAACCGCGAAACCCAATTTGAAGTTATGGCGCCGCCCGGTATGGAAGAAATGAGCAGCCAACTCAGCGAAATGTTCAAAAGTTTGGGCAAGCAAAAGAAAAGCAAGCAAAAACTTACAATTAGCGAAGCCTTAGTCCAATTAGCCGAAGAAGAAGCGGAAAATCTGGTCTCTGACGAAGAAATCAAAAGCCTGGCGATAGCCAATGCGGAGCAAAACGGCATCGTCTTCATCGACGAAATCGACAAAGTCGCCAAACGCAGCGATGTAGGCGGAGCGGACGTCTCGCGTGAAGGCGTGCAAAGAGATTTGCTGCCGCTGGTGGAAGGCACGGCGGTATCGACCAAATACGGCGTGATTAAAACCGACCATATTCTCTTCATCGCCTCTGGCGCTTTCCATCTGGCAAAACCTTCGGATTTGGTAGCGGAATTGCAAGGACGGTTACCGGTGCGCGTGGAATTGCAAGCCCTGAGCATTGAAGACTTCAAACGCATTCTGACCGAACCCGACGCCAGCCTGATTAAGCAATACACTGCCCTCTTTGCCACCGAAAATTTGCAACTGAATTTCACAGAAGACGGCATCGCGAAAATTGCGGAAATCGCCTATCAAGTCAATAAAAGCACGGAAAACATCGGTGCGCGGCGCCTATACACGCTCATGGAACGCCTGACCAGCGATTTATCCTTTGCAGCGGCGGATCGCAGCGGCGACAGCATCACCATTGACGCCTCTTATGTGGAAAAAACCTTGGGCGACATTTCCGACAATGAAGATTTAAGCCGATTTATTTTATAAACGTAACTTGCCATCATTGATGAAAGAACTTATCTTGGCATCTGATGATAAACCACACTTAACAGGAGAAAACTATGAGCTATACTTTTCAAGATCTGCCTTATGCTTACGATGCCTTAGAGCCGGTGATTGACGAAGCCACCATGCATTTGCATAAAGACAAACACCATAAAACCTATTTCGACAAATTCGTCACCGCCATTGCGCAAACCGATTTCAACGGCAAATCTCTACCTGAAATCTTTGCCAATATTTCCGCCCTAAGCCCGGCGATTCGCAACAACGGCGGCGGCTATTACAACCATGATTTATTTCTGAACGGTATGCGTGCGCCGCAGGAAAACAATGCGCCTAGCGGCGAACTGGCGAACGCTATCAAAGCCGCCTTCGGCAGCTTTGAAGACTTCCAAAAAGCCTTTGCGGATGCGGCAGTCAATCAATTCGGCTCCGGTTGGGCATGGTTGTCGGTACAAGATGGCAAATTAGTGGTTAGCAGCACAGCAAACCAAGACAATCCCTTAATGGATGTCGCCGCTGTGCGCGGCACACCGATTTTGGGCTTGGACGTGTGGGAACACGCCTATTACCTGAACTACCAAAACAAACGCCCCGATTATGTGAGCAATTGGTGGAAAGTGGTCAATTGGGACTATGTCAGCCAGCAATACGCCGCCGTCAAATAATTAACAAGCAAGCAAAGCGCCTTTGGGCGTTTTCGCTTTTCAAACCAGGAGAAAATCATGAGCAATGCACCTAATGAAACCCAAGGCTTCGCCTTCGCCCATACCATGTTGCGCGTTAAAGATCTCGACAAATCTTTAGCCTTTTACACCGAGATTCTGGGCATGAGCGTCATTCGTTTAAACCACTATGAAAACGGAGAATTCAGCCTCTGTTTTCTGGCCTATCTCGCGCCCGACGAAAGCCTGCCCGAAGACGACAATGCCCGCCGCGAATGGCTCGCAACCCGCCGCGGCGTTTTAGAGCTCACGCATAACTGGGGCATGGAAAAAGACGAAAACTTCTCTTACCACATCGGCAACGGTGAGAACGACGGTTACGGACATATTGCCGTCAGTGTGCCGGATTTCGACGCAGCAATCGCTTGGCTGGATAAAAACAAGGTAAAATTTAAAAAACGCCCTGAAGACGGACGCATGAACGATATCGCTTTTATCTATGATCCGGACGGTTATTGGGTGGAAATCATCAAACAGAAGCATTAATCTTCTGTTATTCTGTTACACACTTTATTCAAAAGTCGGATACACTATCCGGCTTTTTTTTATGGTCAAAAACTTATGAACTATCTCTTACTTAGCATCTGCTTCAGCGTCGCCGTCTCCGTCGTGATTAAAATCTGGCGCGCACGGGGCATCTCCATCGAGCAAGCCATTTTTATGAACTACCCCACCGCCGCCTTGCTGACCTTCTTTATCTCCAAACCCAATCTACAAGCTGCGGATAATTATTTGAGCCATTGGTGGCTATTTGCCGCCTTAGGCATTTTGCTGCCTAGTATTTTTATCGTATTGGGCAAATCGATTGAAAAAAACGGCATCGTGCGCACCGATGCCGCGCAAAGACTCTCCCTCATCATCAGCATCATCGCCGCCTTTTGGCTGTTTAAAGACCAACTCAGCTATGCCAAAGCCATCGGCATTGCCCTGACCTTTATCGCCCTCATCCTATTGCTAAAAAGCGACAACCAAAGCCGACAGCATGACTGGCTGTGGCTGATTGCCGTCTGGGGCGGTTACGGCGTGATTGACATCCTGCTCAAACGCATCTCGCTGGTGGCGGAGAAAAGCACCCTCAGTACCCTCTTCATTACCTTTATCCTTGCCGCCTTGCTGATGCTCGCCTATCTGCTTATCATGCGACGCCGCTTTGATTGGCGCTCTCTCGCCTGTGGTATCGTCTTAGGCACGCTCAATTTCGGCAATATCTTTACCTACATCCGCGCCCATCAAGTGTTGAAATCACAAACCGCGCTGGTCTTTACCATCATGAATATCGGCGTGATACTGCTCGCTACCCTGCTCGGTCTGCTCTTTTTCAAAGAAACACTCAGCCGCCGCAATACGGCAGGCATTATCATCGCCGTGATTGCCGTATATGTACTGTATAACGGCAGCTATCTCTTAGGCGGCAAATGAGCGCCTTCGCACAGAAACTCATCGCTTGGCAAAGGCAGCACGGGCGGCATCATCTGCCTTGGCAATGTGATGACCCCTACCGCATTTGGCTGTCGGAAATCATGCTTCAGCAAACCCAAGTCGCCAGCGTCACCCCCTATTACCGGCGCTTTGTGCAAAGCTTTCCCGACGTGCAAAGCCTAGCCGCCGCCACGCAGGAACAAGTACTTGAACATTGGAGCGGCTTGGGCTACTACGCCCGCGCCCGCAATCTGCACTACGCCGCCCAACAAATCTGCCGCGATTTCGGCGGTCATTTTCCCCGCCATAGAGAAGGCTTAGAGCAATTAAAAGGCGTGGGCAGAAGCACGGCGGCGGCCATTGCCGTCTTTGCTTGGGGAGCGCGCGAAGCCATCTGCGACGGCAACGTCAAACGCGTATTGGCACGCCATTTCGCCATTGATGCCGACATCAAAGCCGCCAAATCGCAGGATATTTTTTGGCGGCAAGCCGAAGCCCTTCTGCCCCACAACGCCGCCGATTTAAAAAGCTACACACAGGGGCTGATGGATTTAGGCAGCCTCATTTGTAAACGCAGCCGCCCGCAATGCGGCGCATGCCCATTTGCCGACGATTGCCAAGCCCTGCATACGGACAGCGTCGGCGAATATCCGAAAAAAAGCGGCGGTGGCAGCAAAAAAAGCCGCGACGGCTATTTTCTCTACTGTCGCCGCGCAGACGGCAAAATCCTCTTCCGCCGCCGCGCAGAAAAAGCCTTATGGGGTAATTTGTGGATACTGCCGTGGTTTGACAGCATTGAAGCCTTGCAAGACTATGCCCGAGAGCAAAACTTGCAAGCCCAATCCGCAGCGGCATTCGCCTTCTGTCATGTCTTTACGCACTACCGCCTCAATATTCATTACCAAAGCTATCACACGCATCAGTGCGAACTCTCGGATAGGGATACGGCAATACGCTGGCTTGCGCCGCAGGAAATTCACGGCGCCGCCCTGCCCGCCGCCATGAAAAAGCTCATTGACCATATTTCCTCGGCATAAAAAAAGCCCAAGCAAATACTGCTCGGGCAAAACTTCCCTGTTTTCGGCATGAACCGACTCCTAGAATGTATAGAAAGCGGCTAAACTTTAGCTTGAACAGTGCCAGTATTAAAAATTCGTCGCCCGCATATATTACATACATTTCTCCAAAAACTCATTTCATTCAGAAAATAAAACGCCAAGTAAATAAATAAATAATGGCAGCTGCCCAATATTGTCAGCTAAAAATCAGCAATATCTGTCGAAAATCCTTACAATAAGACTTTCATCCTAGGAAATATCATGCAAGACGACATCGGACTCAACCGCCAAATCAGCATCATGCTGGTTCTCAACGCCCTGACAGGATTTCTCTACACCTCCCTGCCCAACACCTACATCGTCAAACAAAACGCCTATCCGCTCAGCCTTATCGGCATGGCAGCCCTCGCCGCCTTAATCAGCTATTTCATCTGGCAATACGGCAAAAGCCATGCCAAACAGCAAGCCAAATATCAAGCGCAAAACAGCCCCGAAAGCCTGTGGGAAAACAGCCTGAAATGGCTATTGCCGCTATGTTTCATTCCGCTATTTGCCATTGTCGGCACCCGCGTCCTGATAGTATTGTGGGCGTATCAAGGCGAAATCGGCTATAGCGAAGCCAAGATTACGGCGCATGCTCCCGCCGCACAAAGTAATTGGTGGACACTGTCATTCGACGCCCCCTTTCAGCAAGACATCACTTTAGCAGTTAACCCCTACCTGCTCGAAAAATTCCGACAAGGCGACCGCATCCGCATCCAATACCGCGAAACCTCGTTGGCCTTTAACTTCACAAGCATCAACCACTACTGGCAAGTGGAAAAAATCAACGCTCGTTAAAACGCTCCAGCTGAAACATCACGCGATCGCCGCGATGATAAGTCGCACCTGAAAGCAATGACCGCCGCTGCCGCCGCATACCTACTCTCTCCCGTCGCCGATGCCGTAATAGGACAAAATCTTAATCTCTGCGGCGGCACCTCATTGCCGCATTAACAAGTTTATGAAAAAAGGAAAATAAACGATAAAATACAGATACACAGCGATAATCGGAGAAGTGAAAAAGTAGCACAAGGCGGCGAGCTGCAGATAATACGAAGCGTACAGAAGATGAACCAAGACCGTGATACTTTTTCAATCTTTCGACTATATAGTCAAGGAAATCAAAAAGAGTTACAAATCCACAAGAAGTAAAAGAATAGTT
>ERZ1023499.11-NODE-11-length-79198-cov-101.322063_pt1 | contig 79198 bp, 68 predicted proteins | sample MGYA00380544_ERZ1023499 | MGnify/ENA primary metagenome ERZ1023499 (study PRJEB33173, sample SAMEA4830353) | metagenome | study: EMG produced TPA metagenomics assembly of the PRJEB25223 data set... | reverse complement strand
AGTTTGAGACGGTAGAGAATGGATTGTCGTACTATTTTGGTTTGAATTGACTATAAAAAAAAGCGGCATTTGCCGCTTTTTTTCATTTATTCAAACGATTATGGATAAGGTCTTCTACGACTTGCGGATCGGCGAGGGTACTGGTGTCGCCAAGGCTGTCGATTTCATTGGCGGCGATTTTGCGCAGGATGCGGCGCATGATTTTGCCCGAGCGGGTTTTGGGCAATGCCGGCGCCCATTGGATGATGTCCAGTCCGAAAATCGGCCCGAGTTCGCGGCGCACGAATTTTACGAGTTCGTTTTTTAAGGCGTCGGAGGGGTCGGCATCGCTCATCAGGGTGACATAGGCGTAAATGCCTTGTCCTTTGATGTCATGCGGATAGCCTACGATTGCCGCTTCGGCTACGGTGGGATGCAGTACCAGCGCGCTTTCCACTTCGGCGGTGCCGATGCGGTGTCCCGAGACGTTCAGCACATCATCTACACGTCCGGTGATCCAATAGTAGCCGTCTTCGTCGCGTTTAGCGCCGTCGCCGGTGAAGTATTTGCCGGCAAAGGCACAGAGATAGGTTTGAATGAAGCGTTCGTGGTCGCCCCAGATGGTGCGCATCATGCCCGGCCAGTCTTGTTTGATGATTAAGAGTCCTTCCGCCGCACCTTCGAGTTCATTGCCTTCATTGTCCACAATTGCGGGATTGACGCCGAAGAAGGGCAGGGCGGCGGAGCCGGGTTTGAGTGCGGTCGCGCCCGGTAGCGGCGTGATGAGGTGTCCGCCGGTTTCGGTCTGCCACCATGTATCGACGATTTGGCATTGTCCTTTGCCGACGATTTCATGATACCAATGCCATGCTTCGGGGTTGATGGGTTCGCCGACCGTGCCGAGGATGCGCAGGGTGCTGCGGTCGGTTTTTTCGACGAATTGATTGCCTTCGCGCATGAGGGCGCGGATGGCGGTGGGGGCGGTGTAAAAGAGGTTGACTTTATGTTCGTCCACTACCTGCCAGAGGCGCGAGGCGTCGGGATAGTTGGGTACGCCGCCGAAAATCAGCGATACCGCGCCGTTGGCAAGCGGACCGTAGACGCAGTAGCTGTGTCCCGTTATCCAGCCGATATCGGCGGTGCACCAATAGATGTCGCCTTCGTGATAATCAAAGGTGTATTTAAAGGTTGTCGCCGCATAGAGCAGATAGCCGGCGGTGCTGTGGACGACGCCTTTGGGTTTGCCGGTCGAGCCGGAGGTGTAGAGAATAAAGAGCGGGTCTTCGGCATCCATCGGCTCGCAGGGGCAGTCTGCGGAGGCGTTTTTCATTTCTTCGTGATACCAAAAATCGCGTCCTTGCTGCCAGTAGATTTGTTCTTTATTGACTTGCACCACAATGACGGCGCTGACTTGCGGGCATTTTTTCAGCGCTTTATCGACATTGCGCTTCACATGGGTGAATTTGTCGCCGCGATAGCCGGCATCGGAGGTGACGACTACTTTGGCATCGGCGTCATTGATTCGATCCGCCAACGCATCGGCGGAAAAGCCGCCGAAAACCACGGAATGCACGGCGCCGATACGCGCACAAGCCAGCATCGCCACCGCGGCTTCTTCAATCATCGGCAGATAGATGACTACGCGGTCGCCTTTTTCCACGCCGCGCGCTTTTAAGACATTGGCGAATTTGCAGATTTGCGTATGCAATTCGCGGTAGCTGACGCGGTAAGAGCGCCCGAGTTCATTATGCTCGAAGATAAAGGCAGTTTGGCGACCGCGTTCGTCGAGATGGCGATCCACACAGTTATAGCAGACATTCAGCTCCGCGCCTTCAAACCAGCGGATGCGCCCTGTCTGCAAATCGGAATTGTGGACGGTGTCCCAAGTTTTGTAAAAACTTAATAATTCATCGGCTTTTTCCGCCCAGAACTGCTCGGGATGACTGATGGATTGCGCATAGAGTTTTTCATAGGCGGCTTGGTCAAGATGCGCATGTTCGGCAACCGGCGCAGGCACGGGATAGACGGCTTGGATACGGCTCATGTGATGCTCCTCATGGTTATTGTGAATGTGTTGCAGTTGACTTGTTAAGTCAAAGCGAATTTACGTATTTATATCTATTCCTCATGAAAGCATTTAAGCACAACAAGTGGCTTTTGCAAAGAATTTCATTAACAATCGAGTTTATTTGTTTTATCTCACCTTCAAACACAATACTTATCATCAATTCTCATAAGGAGATGTCGGGCAAAGAGGCTCTCGACCATCTGGCGGTGGCACGGGCAAGAATGTGCTGCGGACTGTCGCTGCTGCGTAAGCCGCTGCAATCCTGATGCAAAAAAGCCAAAGCGGTGAGCAAATTCGCGCTCGCTTGTCGGTCGTCAATGGCGGCGGCATGGTTTTGTTTGCTGAGTTTGCGTCCTTGCGCGTCCAGCGCTAAGGGCAAATGCAGGGTTTGCGGCATGGGATAACCGAGCAGTTCTTGCAGAACACGCGAGATGCAGGTCGCGGCGAGCAAATCCGCCCCGCGCACGATATGGCTGATATTTTGCAGGGCGTCATCCACCACCACCGCAAGCGCGTAGGCGATGTCGCCGTCACGCCGTTTTAATACGGGATCGCCGATTTCTGTTGTTAAATCATAGCGGCATAAGCCGGCATGTAGGTCTGTAAAGCGGCAGAGTTGTGCGGGCAGGGCAAGGCGCAAGGTGCGCTGCGGCGGCATTTCGCCCAATCCGTTTTGGCGGCAGGTTTGCGGATAGACTTTGCCTAATGCGCCCATATGCGCTTGGGCTTGCCAGTCTTTGCGGTGGCAGTCGCAGGGATAAAGGTGGGGGCGCAAGCGCCGTAAAGCCTGTTCATAATCTTGAAGATGCCGGCTTTGAATGCGAATGTCTTCATCGGCTTGCAGTCCGTGGGCGGCAAGGCTGTGCAAGATACTTGTCTGATGCGCGGCTTTTGAGCGCTGGCTGTCCACATCCTCAATCCGAATCAGCCATGCGCCTTGATGATGTCGCGCATCTAAATAGCTGCCCAAGGCGGTGCAGAGCGATCCGAAATGCAGGGGACCGCTAGGGGTGGGAGCAAAGCGTCCGCGGTAAGAAGAGGTGTTCATAAAACTTTTTAGCTTTTGTATGGATTAAATTATTTCAAAATATTTAACAGGGAAATATCACGTTTTTTTATAAAAAGCATGACAGCTAGGTATCAAAAGAGTATTCTATTACCTAGAAGTAATTAAGCATAATCATCTATAGTTTCTTAAATCAAAACGAGAGGAATATGTGCACAATGGCAAGAGAAAGCAATGTGATATTGTCTTGTTTTGATTTAAGAAACTTTGTGTTTGGGCTTGGCTGCTTCCTTCTATTCAGTTGATTTTATAGCAATGGGAGTGCGTTTATATGTTTGATGATTTTTCGGTTTATGCCTCAATGATTCATGAAATCATACTCTACGGCGGATTTTTGTTCTTGCTGCTCATGCTCTATACGGGTAGCCGTTTTGGAGGAATCGGGCTCGGCGTGGTGTCGGGTATCGGTTTGCTGATAGAGGTCTTCATTTTTCGTATGCCGATCGGTAAAGCGCCTACAAATGTGATGTTGATTATTTTAGCTGTCGTCACCTGTGCGTCTATCTTGGAAGCGGCGGGCGGCTTGAAATATATGCTGCAAGTTGCCGAGCGTATTTTGCGTAAAAATCCGAAACGCGTTACGCTCTTAGGTCCGATGGTTACTTATGTGATGACTTTCCTCTTAGGCACGGGGCATTCCGTGTATTCCATCATGCCGATTATCGGCGACGTGGCCTTGAAGAATAATATCCGACCCGAGCGCCCGATGGCGGCAGCTTCCGTCGCTTCGCAATTGGCGATTACTTCCAGTCCTTTGTCTGCCGCGGTGGCGGAGTATTTGCTGCAGATTGCGAAAATTCCCGGCTATGAGCATATTTCCCTGCTTGACATCATCAGCGTGACCGTTCCTGCGACTTTCTTAGGCATGTTGGCTTTGTCTTTATACAGCATGTATCGCGGCAAAGAATTGGAGGATGATCCGGAGTATCAACGCCGTTTGCAAGATCCGATTTGGCGCGATCGCATTCTTAATACTACCAGCACCAGTTTGAATGACACATTGCCGGCAGGGGCGAAAAAAGCGGTGTATTTATTCCTTGGGGCTTTGTTGGCGATTGTCGTGGTGGCGATGGTGCCGGAAATCCGCACAATCGGCGAGGGAGAGAAAATAAAACCGATTTCCATGTCCTTGATTATCCAAATGATGATGTTGGCATTCGGCGGTATTATTCTGATTGCGACCAAAATCAATCCCCAAACCGTGCCCAATGGCGTGGTGTTTAAATCGGGAATGGTGGCTTGTATTGCCATTTACGGTATTGCTTGGATGAGCGATACCTATTTCCAATTTGCTATGCCTGAATTTAAAGAGACGGTAACGGGTATGGTGAATACCTATCCTTGGACTTTTGCCTTCGCGCTGTTTGCCGTATCCGTAGTGATTAACAGCCAAGCGGCGACGGCGGTGATGATGTTGCCGGTGGGCATTCAGCTCGGTATTGAACCTAAGGTCTTAATCGGTTTGATTCCGGCGACTTATGCCTATTTCTTCATTCCGAATTATCCCTCGGACATTGCAACGGTCAATTTCGATGTGACGGGCACGACCAAAATCGGCAAATACTATTTCAACCACAGCTTTATGCTGCCGGGCTTGATTGGGGTGACGGTGGCTTGCTTGGTCGGTATGGCAATTGCCAAAGTTTTGATTTAATCAATTAAGCTGATATTTTTTTATCAACCCAATCAGGTAATTGATTGGGTTGTTTTTTTAGCCTTAACTAAGCAGTGTGAAAAATTTTTGTTGTATAGATGATACTTGAATTCGAAGTGTTTTTAATGATAAAAAATAGACATGCGATACTCGCATTTTCACATTTTTATCATTTAGGAGATTAACATGCGTAAAACCTTACTCAAAACCTCTTTGGCAGTTGCTTGTTCGGCAATGGCGGCGACTTCAATCGCAGAATCTTTCGTCACTATCGGCACCGGCGGTCAAACAGGGGTCTATTATGTAGTAGGGCAATCTGTCTGCCGCTTGGTAAACCGTGATACCGCAACTACCGGCATCAAATGTAATAACCCTTCAACCGGCGGCTCGGTGGATAATCTGAATGCGATTGCTGCCGGCGAACGCCAGATGGGCACCGTACAATCAGACAGCGAATTCCGCGCCTATCGCGGTTTGGGCGAGTTTGAGGGTAAGAAAATTGAAAAATTGCGCACCATGTTCTCGATTTATCCGGAAGCCTTTACCGTGGTAGCGCGCGCAGATGCCGGCGTGAAAACCTTTGACGATTTGAAAGGCAAGCGTGTGAATATCGGTAATCCGGGTTCCGGCACGCGTACCACGATGGAAGCTCTGATGAAAGAAAAAGGTTGGACGACCGCCGATTTCGCCGTGGCGGCAGAATTAAAACCTGCGGAAATGGCTTCGGCGCTTTGCGATAACAATCTGGACGTCATTGCTTATACCGTCGGTAATCCCTCAGGCGCGATTAAAGAAGCCGCCGCTTCTTGCGCTTCTACCTTGGTAACGGTCAGCGGTCCGGAAGTGGATAAACTCTTAGCCGATAACTCTTATTTCGCTAAAGTAACTATCCCCGGCGGCACTTATGACGGCAGCCCGAACGATACCGATACTTTAGGCGTGATGGCTTTGTTAGTCACTTCAAGCGATGTGCCGGATGAAGCCGTTTATCAAGTGACTAAAGCGGTATTTGATAATTTCGAGCGTTTCCAAAAACTGCATCCGGCTTTTGAAAACAGCACGCCTGAAAAAATGGTGACCGAAGGCATTTCTGCACCGTTAGCGGAAGGTTCGAAAAAATATTTTATGGAAAAAGGCTGGATTAAATAATCTAGCGCCGATTTAATGATACAGCCGCCTCGCTTTGGTGAAGGCGGCTGTTTCTTACAAATAAAATAAGAAGGGAAATATGACAGAAAAAGCCTTAGCAAGTTCTGAAGATTTGGAAGATCTTGTTGCCTCGAATGACACGGGCGGACGTCTGCCTAATAAAAAAGCGGTGCGCCGTTTGATATTTTGGGTGGCGGTTGCTTGGTCTTTGTTCCAAATTTACTATGCCTCGCGTCTGCCCTATGAATTTCAAAATTTATTGAATTCCATCGGATTGAATACTTGGAATGTGGTGGTGGATGATACGCGGGCGCGTTCTATCCATTTGGCATTTGCGCTTTTTTTGGCTTTTCTCTCTTACCCTGCCTTTAGAAATTCTCCGCGCCATTATGTGCCTTGGCAAGATTGGCTGCTCGCCTTCGGCGGCGCTTTTTTAGCCATGTATTACATTTTCTTTTATCAAGACTTGATTCAGCGCGTCGGCGCGCCGGTTACGCAAGACATCATTGCCGGTTGTCTGGGTATTTTAATTTTATTAGAAGCGACACGTCGCAGTCTGGGTCTGCCGCTGGTGATTATTGCAGGCGGATTTTTACTGTATAACTATGTGGGACAATTTTTCCCGATTGCTTGGATGGTCTCGCACCGCAGCGGCTCTCTGAGCCAAATGATTAATCAGCAATGGATTACCACCGAAGGCGTATTCGGCGTGGCTTTGGGCGTTTCGACCAAATACGTGTTCTTATTTGTCTTATTCGGCGCTTTATTGGATAAGGCGGGTGCAGGTAATTATTTCATCAAAACCGCCTTTGCTTATTTGGGGCATTTTCGCGGCGGACCGGCAAAAGCGGCGGTAGTCGCCTCTGGTTTGACGGGCATCATTTCCGGTTCTTCCATTGCCAATGTGGTCACCACCGGTACTTTTACCGTGCCGATGATGAAACGCGTCGGTTTTTCAAAAGAAAAAGCGGGGGCGGTGGAAGTCGCCTCGTCTATTAACGGACAAATCATGCCGCCGGTAATGGGCGCAGCGGCATTTTTAATGATCGAATACGTCAATATGCCGTATAGTCAGTTGATTAAACACGCATTCTTGCCGGCAGTAATTTCCTATATCGCCTTGGTCTATATCGTGCATTTGGAAGCCTGCAAGCAGAATATGCAGGGTTTACCGCGCACCGACCCGCCTAATCCGCTTTTGATTAGCCTGATGCGTTTAATCAGTATGGTCAGTGTGACGGTTATGTTGGCATTTGCGGTCTATTACGGCATGGGTTGGCTGAAAAAACTCACGCCTGATTTTGCTTTCCCGATTTTATGCCTCATCTTATTCTCCGCCTATGTGCTTTTGGTGCGGCGAGTGGCACAATTCCCTGATTTAGTACCGGATAATCCTAATGATCCAGTGGTGAAACTGCCTTCTGTCAAGCCGACCGTCAATGCCGGTTTGCATTTCTTGATACCGGTGGTGATTTTGATTTGGTGCTTGATGGTAGAAAAATTATCTCCCGGTCTATCTGCTTATTACGGCACGATTGCCCTGATTTTTATCCAATTGACTCAGCGCCCTTTACTGAATTTCTTCCGCAAAACAGGGCATATCAAAGCCGCCTTTAAGCAAGGTTGGCAGGATGTATTAGACGGTTTGGAAACCGGCGCACGCAATATGATCGGTATCGGCATTGCCACGGCAACCGCAGGGATTATCGTGGGTGTAGTGGCTTTAACGGGCTTCGGCTCGCAGCTGTCGAATATTATTGAAGTATTGTCGATGGGCAATATTATTTTAATGCTGCTCTTGGTTGCCGTGTTCAGCCTGATTCTGGGCATGGGTTTGCCGACGACGGCAAACTATATCGTGGTCTCCTCTTTAATGGCGGTGGTGATTGTAGAAGTCGGGCGACAAAACGGTTTGGTGGTGCCGCTGATTGCCGTGCATTTGTTTGTCTTTTATTTCGGCATTATGGCGGATGTGACCCCGCCGGTCGGTTTGGCAAGCTTTGCCGCAGCGGCGATTTCCGGCGGCGATCCGATTAAAACGGGCTTGGTTGCGTTTTGGTACAGTATGCGTACCGCTTTGCTGCCTTTCCTGTTTATTTTCAATACCGATTTGCTCTTATTGAATGTCGGCTTTATACAGGGTGTGATGATATTTATTGTTGCCACGATTGCCATGTTGGCATTTACCGCCGCCAGTATGGGTTGGTTCTTGAGAAAAAATAACTGCTTGGATACCCTCTTGCTCTTATTGGTCACGGCGATTTTATTCCGCCCGGGATTCTTTATGAATTATATTTCGCCGAGCACACGCGATATTGCACCCGGGCAATTGGTCAGCGAGATTATGACGGTGCCGGTCGGATCGGATATGGAATTTTATGTCGGCGGTATGAATGAATACGGACGTCCGATTACTTTTTATGCACATGTGCCGGTAGGAGAGGGCGATAACGGCGAAGAACGCCTGCAAAATATGGGCTTGACGATTATCGATACCGGCGAAGAAGAAGAGATTGACGGCGAAATGCGTCGTAAATTCCTCATTGACGATGTGGCCTTGGATTCTACTGCAAAAGCCGCAGGTTTGGATTGGGATCAAACGCTGATTTCTCTCAAAGTACCGGTGGCAGACAGTTTGTCGCGCTATTGGATGTATATCGTCGGTCTGGCATTATTGGCTCTGGCTGCATTCATGCAATTGAAAAGACGTGAAAAATCGCCCGATATTGCTTCTTCTTAAACTTGTGAGGTTTATATGTATCAGAAAATTTTTGTGGCGGTGGATTTGGAACATGAGGCTTCTGCCAAAAAGAGCATTCATGCTGCGCGGCAATTAGGCGGCGAGAGCGCGCAATATATTATTGCCAGCGTTCTGCCTTTTAGCAGCAGTAGCATGGTCAGCAATTATTTGCCTAAAGATTATCGCAAACGTGTCAAAGACGAAGTACATGCCCGTTTGGACGAATTGGTAATGTCCTTTCAATGGCAGGATAACGTCAAAACCGAGATTTACAGCGGTTCCATCTATGAAGAATTGACTGATGCGGCAAAAGCCTTACATTGCGATGTGCTGCTGATCGGTTCCGGTCGCAACGGACACGGATTGGGCGGCAATGCCCAACGCGTGGCGCAATTTTTCAATCAATCCGTTCTGATTGTGCGTTAAATTATTTTGATTATTGCTCGGTTTGGGCTAAAGTATGCGCTGTTGTAAAACAGCTTTGAAAAAAACTCTGATGAAGGAGACACTATGAAAAAGAAAATTTCTACCCTACTGATTGCGGCTGCCGTGGTAAGCATGGCGCAAGCGCAAGAGGCTAGTACCCTTGCAGCTGACGAAGCGGCTATCGGCAGCAATGTGCAAAGTTTGCCGGTGCCGCAAGTCACTGCCGGACAATGCCAAGCCTTAGTGGTTGTGCCTGCGCAATTCGAACCGCGCTCAGAGCAAGTGGAAATCAAAGAAGCGGCGACAACGTTTGAAATCGTACCGGCAGAATACGAGTGGACGGAAGAACAAGTCATGGTCAAACCGGCGGGCGAAGAATTGAGAATCGTGCCGGCAACCTATAAAACCGTTACCAAAGAAATCGAAATCGAGCCGGTTACCGTAGAAAAAACCGTTGTTCCACCGAAATACACCGAAGTCAGCGACGAAATCGAAGCGCGTCCGGCATATTTGACCGCGCATAATCAAGGCGGCAGCCGTACTTTCCAATCGGTAGGCGAGGCTTTGCGTTTGACTGAAGTGCCTGTGCAAAAAGAAAGCATCACGCGCCAAGTGGTGCAAGAGTCTGCGCACGTAGAAAATAAAGAAATCGAAGCGAAATTCGAAACCATTGAAGTGCAAGAGTTAGATCAAGAAGCCACGGTCGAGCGCGTGCCTTTTGAAGCGGAATATAAAACCGTACGCGTGCGCAAACTCGTGAAAGAAGCGGAAGAACGCGAAGTGGAAATTCCTGCCGAATATGCGGAAGTGAAAGTGTTCGACAAAGTCGCCGATGCGCAAATGCGTTGGGAACAAGTACTGTGCTCGCATGAAGTGAATGAAAACACCATCCGCGCCGTGCAGGTCGCTTTGAATAAAGCCGGCTATAACACCGGTACGCCGGACGGCGCTTTAGGCCCTGCAACGATGAGCGCTTTGGAACGTTATCAGCGCGACAACAATTTAGCCACCGGCGGCGTGACCATGGAAACCATGCGTGCGTTGGGTGTGTCTAACTAATCTGTCCCTTAAGGACGAAGGAAGGCTTTAGCCTTCCTTTTTTGTTTTGAATTCAGGCTTGTTCGGCGCACAATGCGGATGTTGCACCGAACAGTCGGCAAGGAAATCTAGATGAAATATACACTTTTGGCTCAAGACGGCAATGCGCGCCGCGGCTATCTTACTTTCCCCAATGGACAAGTGGTGCAAACTCCTGTGTTTATGCCCGTCGGCACTTTGGGCACGGTCAAGGGGCTTTCTGTTGAAGAACTGCATGACATCGGCGCGGAAATTATTTTGGGCAATACCTTTCATTTAATGCTGCGCCCCGGCGAGGATATTGTGCAGGCGCACGGCGGTTTGCATCAGTTTATGAATTGGGACAAACCGATTTTGACCGACTCCGGCGGTTTCCAAGTCTTTTCATTGGCGAAAATCCGCAAAATCAGCGAAGAAGGCGTGCGTTTTCGTTCGCCGATTGACGGCAGCGAAGTCTTTTTAACGCCCGAGCGATCCATGCAGGTGCAGCGCGCGCTTAACAGCAATATTGTGATGCAGTTTGACGAATGCACGCCTTATCCCGCCACGCACATGGAAGCGGCGAATTCCATGCGCCTGTCTTTGCGCTGGGCGGCGCGTTCCAAAGCCGCACATGCCGGCAGTCCGAATCATTTGTTCGGCATCGTGCAAGGCGGCGTATATGAGGATTTGCGCCGCGAATCGGCACAGGCGCTGGCGGCTATGGATTTGCCCGGCTATGCCATCGGCGGCTTGGCGGTCGGCGAGCCCAAAGAATCGCGGGAACAAACCCTAGACGTTACCATGCCTTTGATGCCTCAAAACAAACCGCGTTATTTGATGGGCGTAGGCAAGCCGGTGGATTTGGTGGAAGGCGTGCGCCGTGGTGTGGATATGTTTGACTGCGTCATGCCTTCGCGCAATGCCCGCAATGCCTATCTCTTTACGCGTTTCGGCGTTTTGAAATTGCGCAACAGCCGTTATAAAAACGATTTACGCCCGATAGAAGAGGGCTGCAATTGTTATACCTGCCGCCATTACAGTCGTGCATATCTGCACCATTTGGACAAATGCAATGAGATGCTGGGTGCGCGTTTAAATACCATTCACAATCTGCATTACTATGTGCATTTGATGCATGCGATGCGGGCGGCGATTGAGCAGCAGACTTTTGATGCTTTTGCGCGCGAATTTTACGCCTTACAAGCTGAGGGCGTGGCAGGGCATTAAGATATGTTATAGTCGAAGAATTGAAAAAGTATTACGGCGTTGGCTCACCTTGCTGTACTGTCTGCGGCTCGCCGCCTTGTACTACTTTTCCACTTCTCCGACTATAAGCCGCCTTGCAGCACTGCACTTGGACAAACAAGCCCTGCCGAATTAGGCTATAATCCGCGCTTTTCGTATTTAATCATTAAGGAGCAACCATGTTTTTGATTCAACCTGCTTATGCGCAAGCTGCCGCCCAACCTTCAGCTGCCGGCGGCGCTTTCAATTTGATTTTGATGTTCGCTATTTTCGGCGTGATGTGGTTTTTAATGATTCGCCCCCAGCAAAAACGCGCGAAAGAACATCGCGCCATGATTGAAGCCCTGAAACGCGGCGATGAAGTGCTGACCAACGGCGGTTTGATGGGACGGATTGTCGCCCTAGGTGATTTTGCCGTCGATATCGAAATTGCCAAGGGTACGGTCGTACGCATGCAGCGCCCTTTTATCGCCCAAGTATTGCCTAAAGGCAGCTTGAAAGGCGAACTCAGCAGCTCAGTCGCCGCCAATGATGAAAGTGCTGCTGTTGCCGCTGAAGAAAGCAGCGATAACAACGACAAACCTCAAGCCTGATTTTACTAGGGGTTTTATGCCCCTTTCACAAAGGATAGCGCATGTATAAAGCCTTCCCGACTTGGAAATATTTCCTGATTATCGCCGTTGTTACCCTCGGCTTTTTCTTTGCCCTGCCGAATTGGTTTGGCAAAAGTCCCGCCGTGCAATTGCAATTTAGCGATGCACAGGCGGCGCAAGCAGCGGCAAACGCCATTCCCACCGCGCTGGAAAGCGCGCAGATTGATTACCGCCGCCTGCAAGTCAAAGACAGCAAAATAGACGTTCTGTTTGCCGATACCGATGCGCAGATTCTGGCACGCGATCAATTGCAAAAACAATATCCTGCCGCGAATGTGGCGGTAAATCTTCTGTCCAATACGCCAAATTGGCTACAAAGCATGGGCTTGACGCCGATGAATTTGGGCTTGGATTTGCGCGGCGGCGTTTCTTTCCTGCTGCAAGTGGACAGCAAGGAATTGTTCGATCGTAAATCGGCGGAATTATTGGATTTGTCACGTAGTACTTTGGAAAAAGCCAATATCGCATTGGTAGGTTCGCAAGCGCGCGACAGCGGCGGCGCAGTATTGTTCTTTGCCGATAGCGAGGCGCGCACGCAGGCGGAAAATCAACTCTTTACCGTCTTGCCTGCGGAAGTGCAGCGTTTGAGCAGTGAAGAGGGCGGGCGTTTTGCTTTGTCTTTGCAATACAGCGAAGAGGGCATCAATGCGCAGAAGCGCCGTGCAGCGGAGCAAAACCGTGTGCGCATGGCAGGACGTGTGAACAGTTTAGGCGTGGCGGAGCCTTCGATTCAGGTGGTGGGCAATGACCGCATTTTGGTGCAATTGCCGGGCATTCAAGACGTAAACCAAGCCAAAGAATTGCTAGGTTCGACCGCGACATTGGAATTTTATCTTGTTGATGAAACAGGCGATTTGGCAACGGCGGCGCGTTTGAAACGTGCGCCTTTCGGCAGCAAATTGGCGTATTTTGAAGACGGTACGCCGATTTTACTCAAACGCCGCGTGATTATGAGCGGCGAGCATATTGTCGATGCCACCGCCGGCTATGGACAGCAATCCGCAGGTCCGCAAGTCGATGTGGTCTTGGATTCCGCCGGCGGCGCGCAAATGAACGACATCACACGCGAAAATCTGCAAAAAGCCATGGCGACGGTGTATGTGGAATATATTCCTGTCACGAAAGCAGATGCCGAGGGCAAAACCTTTACCGAAGTGGAAAAACGCGAGACGGTGGTCAATTCCGCAACCATTCAAGGACAATTTTCCAGCCGCTTCCAAATCACGGGCGTTCATCCGATTGAGCGTGCGCAGAAATTGGCCGCGACTTTGCGCGCCGGCTCTTTGGTTGCGCCGGTCTATATCATTGAAGAGCGCACCATCGGGCCTTCGGCAGGACAGAAAAATATTGATCAGGGCGTGAATGCCGCCATTTGCGGTTTGGCGCTGATTATCGTCTTTATGTGGGCGTATTATCGCAAACTCGGCTTATTGGCGAATATCGCTTTGATAGTGAATTTAATGCTGCTGGTGGCATTGATGTCTTTCATCGGCGCGACCTTGACCCTACCGGGGATTGCGGGGATTGTGCTGACCTTGGGCATGGCGGTGGATGCCAATGTCTTGATTTATGAGCGTATCCGCGAAGAAATCGATGCGGCGGCTTTATCGGTGCGCGATGCGGTGCGGGCGGGCTTTAATAATGCTTTCTCGACCATTGTCGATGCCAATATCACGACTTTGATTGTCGCTATATTGCTGTTCAGCTTCGGCACCGGTCCGATTAAAGGCTTTGCAGTGACCTTATCCGTGGGGATTTTGACCTCGATGTTTACCGCGATTTTGGTCACGCGCGCCCTTGTGGAATATATCGTTTTGCGCCAAGCGCAGCCGAAAATCAGTTTGTGAGGCCGCTATGAGATTTACTTTTCCGAAACTTCCTTTTATGCGTTACAGCCGCCATGGCTTGCTGTTTTCGTTGGTATTAAGCATTTTGTCTATTGTGCTGATTACTTTTCGCGGCTTTAATTTCGGCTTAGAGTTTACCGGCGGCGCAACCTTGGAATTGCAATTTGCGCAAGCGGTCAATATTGCCGAAGTGCGCGAAGAAATCGCCGGCATTCATGACAAAGCCAATGTAATTCAATACGGCAGCGCGCACGATGTGCAGATCAGCTTCGGCGAAGTGCAGGGCAAAAGCACCGATGCCATGATGGCGGAAATGTTCGGCACTTTGAAAAGCAAATATCCCGAAGTGAAATTAATCGGGCAGGCCAAAGTAGGCGGGCAATATCGCGAGGAATTGATTGAAAAAGGCATTACCGCCTTATTGCTGTCCTGCATCGGTATGATTGTTTATTTGAGCATGCGCTTTGAATGGAAATTCGCCATCGGCGCAGTCGCCGCGCAAATGCACGACGTATTGGTGGTGGCGGCATTATTTTCTTTAATGCAGTGGACTTTTGATTTGAATGTCTTGGCGGCGCTGTTGGCGGTCTTGGGCTATTCGGTTAACGATACGGTGGTTTTATACGACCGCATTCGCGAGAATCTGAAGAAATTGCCTGCGCAAACGCCTGAAGAAGTGATCGATATTTCCATTCAGCAAACTATGATGCGCACTTTCGTGACCAGTTTGACGACGATGCTGTCTGTGTTTGCCCTGCTCTTTTTGGGCGGCGAAACCTTATTCGGCTTTGCGGCGGCGATGATTGTGGGGATTGTCTTCGGCACCTATTCTTCCATTTTCGTGGCAACCGCGATTGTGAAGACGATGCAGCTTAAGCATGAGGATTTATTGCCCAAAGCGCGACGACAAATCGATGATTTGCCTTAGGCGCTTTTGTATCATCGGCGCAGTGGAAAAACAAATGCCAGTATTGTCTAATACTGGCATTTGCCTTTGCTTATGCTGCAATATTCGCGCTAAGGCTGTGCTTTGAGGCTTATCCGTTTTGATGCAGCTTGTCCCATTCGCGGGTTTCGCGCGCGATGGATTCTTCAATCAAAAAGCGGTAAATCGTTTCCAGATAGCGGCGTTCGATGCCGAATTGATCGGCAAGCGGAGAGACTTTGCGGATAATCTCTTCAATGCGATCTTCCAAGCGCACGTTTTCACGCAGAGGCTTGAGGGGCGCGGCGCGATGAATGAGGAGCAGGCGGCGGCAGAGCAGGGTAGCCAGTTCTTGGTCGAGGGCGTCGATTTCTTGGCGCAGCGCGAGTAGGGCGGCGGAAGGTTGGAAGTCGTTCATCGTGTTTCCTTGTATTGAGTCGAAGATTTTTTAGGAATTGTAACAATGTTCAATGCTTTTTTCTCTCTTGTGGGGCGTGAAATCCGGCGTTTTCTGCGTCTGTGGACGCAAACGCTCTTGCCTTCGGTCGTAACCACTATTCTGTATTTCCTGATTTTCGGTCGCTTAATCGGGGCGCGTATCGGCAGTTTTCAAGGCGTGGATTATGCGGCTTTTATTGCGCCGGGGCTGATTATGATGGCGGTCATCAATAATGCCTATAACAATGTGGTCAGCTCTTTTTACGGCGCGCGTTTTAGCAATTATGTCGATGAATTGCTGATTTCGCCGATGTCCAACGGCATGATTTTGCTGGGCTATGTCTTGGGCGGCGTGCTGCGCAGTCTGGCGGTGGGGATATTGGTGACGGCGGTGGCGATGTTTTTTACCGATATCCGTTTGGCGCATCCTGTGGTCATGCTGACGGTCTTGCTTTTGACGGCGGTGGTATTTTCTTTAGCGGGCTTTATCAATGCCTGCTATGCGCGCGGTTTCGATGATGCGGCGATTGTGCCGACTTTTGTGCTGACGCCTTTGATTTATTTGGGCGGCGTGTTTTATTCGGTGGCAATGTTGCCGCCGTTTTGGGCGACGGTATCGCAGATTAATCCGATTTTGTATATGGTCAATGGTTTTCGCTACGGCTTATTGGGGATTAGCGATGTGTCGCTGGTTTTGACGATCGGCTTTTTATTGCTTTTTATGGCGGTTTTGCTGTATTGGGCGCTGTATTTAATGGATAAGGCGGGGAAATTGCGCAAATGACGGCGGTAGATTTGAGTAAGGGCGTGGTTTTATTAGACCGCGACGGGGTGATCAATAAGGATCGCGGTACTTATGTCAGTAAGCCTAGTGAGCTGATTGTCTTGTCGAATGCTTTGCGCGCTATTGCGCGTTTGACGGCGGCAGGTATCCGCATCGGCATTTGCACCAATCAAGGCGGTATTGCGCGCGGCATTTATGACGAGGCGATATTGGCGGAGATTCATGCCAAAATGATGGCGGCGGTGCATGATTTCGGCGGCGAGATTGAGCATATTGTGTTCTGCCCGAGTTACGATAATGCCGATCCGCGGCGCAAACCCAATCCGGGCATGCTCTTGGAGCAGGCGGCGTATTTCGGTTTGGCGGATTTAGTCGGCGTGCCTTTTGTGGGCGATAATGTGGTCGATGTGCAGGCGGCGCGTGCGGCAGGCGCCGTGCCCGTATTGGTAAAGACGGGCAAAGGGCGGCAGGTGGCGGCGCATCACCGCGATCAGCTGCAAGAGGTTAAGATTTATCCGAATCTTGAAGAAGCGGCGGCGGATTGGCTGAGAAAAAAGAGAGTCTAAAATGTTGATGAAAATTCGTACGGTATTGTTTTATGTGTGCTGGGGTATTGCTACGGCGATTTGGTCGCTGTTGATTGTGGCAATGATTGTCCTGCCTTATCGCCGACGTTTGCTGTGGGCGACGGGTTGGGCGGATACGAGTATTTGGTTGGCACGCGTTCTTGCCGGCATCGATTATCAGGTGCATGGACGGGAACATTTGCCTGATAGAGCGATGGTTTTCGCCAGCAATCATCAATCGACTTGGGAAACTTTGTTTTTGCCGACTTTATGGCGCGATCAGGTGTGGGTCTTGAAAAAAGAATTGACCCAAATTCCGATTTTCGGCTGGGCGATGGCTTTGCTGCGCCCGATTGCGATTGATCGCAGTCAGCGTAAACAGGCAATGCAGCAGGTAATTGAGCAGGGCAGGGCAAAAATCGAAGCGGGTTTGTCGGTGGTCATGTATCCCGAGGGACACCGCTTTGCGCCCGAAGTGCCGTTGAAATTCAAATCGGGTGCGGCGCGTTTGGCGCATAATCTGCAAGTGTCGATTATCCCGATTGCCCATAATGCGGGACAATTTTGGCCGAGACGCGGCTGGCTGCATAGCGGTACGGTGCAGGTTTTTATCGGTAAAGCGATTGACCCTGCCGATTTCGAGACGGTAGAAGCCTTCAATCAGGCTTTGGAAGATTGGGTGCGTGCGCATCGCGATCAAGCCGTGCAAGCGGAAAATGCCCGCCGCGGGGTGAGTGCATGAGCGGTTTTGCGCAGGATAATTTATTTGATGCGCCGCAAGCGGTGGTGGATTTTCAATTTGACGAGCGCACGGTGGCGGTGTTTGCCGATATGATTCATCGCAGCATTCCCGCCTATGCCGGCTTATTGCAGATGACGGCGGTGGTGGCGGGGCAATTTCTGCGCGACGGCGATCATGTCTATGATTTGGGCTGCTCATTGGGCGGCGTGAGTCTGGCGCTGCGGCAATTCGTGCCGGCGCAATTGCGGATTTCGGCATTGGATTTGTCGGAGGCGATGGTTAAGCGTCTGCGCGATTATCTATCCGGTGTCGGAATTGAGAATATCGAAGTCATTCAGGCGGATCTTCAAGATTATCCTTTGCAGCCTTGCCGCGTGGCGGTGCTGAATTTCGTGCTGCAATTTATTGCACCCGAAGTGCGCAATGCGGTGTTGGCAAACATTTATGCTGCTTTACCGCAGGGTGGCGCCTTATTGATTGCGGAAAAAACGCGTCCCGAAGATACGCGTATGCAAAGCTGGTATGAGGCCTTTAAGCGTTCGCAAGGCTATTCCGAATTGGCGGTGGCGCAAAAACGCGAATCTTTGGAGCATGTAATGAAAACCGATGTCGCCGCAGTGATTGAAGCGCGTTTGCATAAAGTCGGTTTTCAGCAGATTGTGCCTTATTATCAAGGTCTGCCTTTTAAGGCATGGGCGGCAATCAAATGAATGCTTTGTTTGAACGGCAATGGCAGGCATTATTGGCGCAGCGCCCCGATTGCGCAGCCTTGACGGCGCAAGTGCGGCAGCAGTTTGAAGAGGTTTATGCGCGTCGGCATCGTCAGTTCGACGTATGGTTGGCGGCAATTGAGACTTTAGCGCTACCGGAGCAATGGCAGCAGACGCTAGATGCGCCGATTATCGCTGCGCAGGCGGCAGGTCTTGACGAGGCGGCTATCGCCGAATGCGCGCGCTTGCTGATGCCGTGGCGTAAAGGTCCTTTTCAGTTGGGCGGCTTGGCATTGGATTGCGAATGGCGCAGCGATATGAAATATCAGCGCCTACTGGATGCCGGATTGGATGTAAAAGGTCGGCAGGTCTTGGATGTCGGCACGGGGAACGGCTATTTTCTCTACCGCTTATTGGGTAGCGGCGCGGATTTGGCGCTGGGCTTGGATCCCTCATGGCATTATTTTGTGCAGTTTTTGTTTTTGCAGAAGTTTATGTGTCAACCGCGCACCGCCTTTTTGCCGCTGACTTTGAATGAAGCGCCCTTAAGCGGTTTTGACTGTACCTTGTGCATGGGCGTTTTATATCATCGCCGCGACCCGATCGCCTTTATCGGGCAATTGCGCGATACCCTGAAGCGCGGCGGACAATTAGTCTTGGAAACCTTGGTAGTTGAGGGCGACAGTCAAAGCGTCTATATGCCCGCAGGGCGTTATGCCGGCATGCATAATGTCTGGTTTTTGCCCAGCGTTGCCGCGCTTGAGCGTTGGTTAGTCCGTTTGGACTTTACGATCGAGCATAGCGGTCAGCCGGTGCCGACGACCGCTGCCGAACAAAGGCGTACCGCATTTATGACGAGCTATTCTTTAAGCGAATTTTTGCAAGAAGCGGCAGAGCAGGGATTGCACGAACCGCCGCCGCAGCGAGCCATTGTGATTGCGCGCAAAGATTAGCCTTCAATCTGTTACAATAAGTTTTTAATACTAGCCACATCGATTATGCAAGAAGAAACAACGTCAACCTATCGTCCGAAATTTCATTCCATACTGTATCGTGGTTTTACCGACCCTTGGTTTTTGATTTTAGTGCCGTTGGCGGTGCTTATTTTCTTAATTCTGATTGGTTATCATGCCGGCGATCCGGGCTGGACGCATTCGGGCAGCAATCCTGAAGTGCGGCATTTTTTCGGCAAAATAGGGGCTTATAGCGCCGATGTGTTGCTGTCTTTTCTCGGCTATGCGGCTTATTTATTGCCCTTAGGCTTTTTGGCGACGGCTTGGGCATCGGCTAAAGATGAACGTGGCGGCGGGGAAATCGTATTATGGAAATCGATCGGTTTGGTCGGTGCGGTATTGAGCTTAAGCGGTATTTTGACTTTTCATTGGCAGAGCGCCATCAATAGCGTGGCGATTACCGGCGGCGGTATTTTAGGGCAGAAAATGTCGGGCGAATTGCTGAAAATGATGCCGATTTTCCTACTGATGTTGATGTACACCCTGATTTTTTTAGTGGCATTGACCCTGATGTTTAATCTTCGCTGGCTGTCGATATTGGCTGCGCTCGGCTATTTCCCTGCCAAAGTCTTGCAGGCGATGATGGCAACCAAGGCAGCATATCAGCAAGAGCGTGAGCAGCCGACGCCGAATTCTGAGCAATCCCAAGCGCAGCGTGAAACGATTTCTTCGCGTCTGCAAGGGGAGCCGAGTATTGTGCCGTCGAGTCATGTTACAGCTAAAGCCAGTCCTGCTGCTATCTCTGCCGAAGAAGCGACGCAAGATATGACTTTGGCAGAGCGTATGGCATTGTTATCATCGCCGCAGCCGCCAAAAGAAATGCCGGAAAGGCTGGCGGAAATTGTCGATAATCAGCCTGTCGCGGCTGAAAATATCGAATCGCCTTTGCATCGTAGCGAGCCGGGTTTGAGTTTGAATTGGGCGGATTATAAAAAGCAGGCGGCGACGATTCCACATGCGCACACAAGCGATGAATCGGCAAGAACGTCGGAAGCGGTAAAGCAAGAAGCAGCGCCAATCCAAACGTATACATCGCCTGAAACACTTAAAGCCGCGTCGATTATCAATCCTCATGCCGCGACAAGTAATCCTTTTGCCGCTTATGATGCTTTTCAAGATGAGAAAACGATTGTTAATCAGCCTGTTGTAACAGAGAACAGCACCGCTGTCGACGAAGATTTCTTTGAAATTGAGGACAAAGCCGAATCGGTGACGATAGATACAGCAACGGTTGCCGCAGAAGCTGAAAATAATGATAAGAAGCAAACAGAAGATGGCAGCGTGTTGCGGATTCGCGCTTCCGCTTTAGCGTCGAATTTCCAATCTCAAGCTGCCGACAGCGATTATCAGCTGCCCAGTTTGGCATTGCTGAAAATCAGTCCGCCTAAGCGAACGCCGGACAGCGCCAGTCAATTCCGCCTGCTTGCGCCTTTAGTGGAAAGCGCTTTGCAGAATTACAAACTGGATGTGCGTGTGGTCGGGGTTGATGTCGGACCGGTAGTCACGCGTTTGGAATTGGAATTGGCGCCGGGTATCAAGGTAAATCAAATTTCTAATTTAGACAAAGATTTGGCACGCAGCTTGTCGGTGTCGAGTGTGAGAGTGGTGGAAGTTATTCCCGGCAAGCCTTATGTGGGCTTGGAAATTCCGAACAAACAGCGCGAAATCGTGCATCTGCGCGATATTTTGGAATCGGCGACTTATCAAAAAGAACGATCGCCGCTGACGGTGGTTTTGGGCTCGGATATTGCCGGTGCGCCGAAAGTGGCGGATTTGGCGAAAATGCCGCATTTATTGGTCGCCGGTACGACGGGCTCGGGTAAATCGGTAGCGATTAATGTGATGTTGGCAAGTATGTTGTTTAAAGCCACGCCTGATGAATTAAAGCTGATTTTGATTGATCCCAAAATGTTGGAAATGAGCATGTATGAAGATATTCCGCATTTGCTCACGCCGGTGGTTACCGATATGAACGATGCCGAAAATGCCCTGCGCTGGGCGGTGGCAGAAATGGAACGTCGCTATATGCTGATGTCGGCGTTTAAAGTGCGCAATATCATCGGTTTCAACGATATGATTCGCGACAAACAAGCCCGAGGCGAACGCATTGACGATCCGCTGTGGCGGGCGGAAGATCATTTGGGCTTGGCGAATCAGCCGCCGCAAATCGAGCCTCTGCCTTATATCGTGATTGTGATTGACGAGCTTGCCGATATGATGATGGCGGTTGGGAAAAAAGTGGAAGAATTGATTGCGCGGATTGCGCAGAAAGCGCGGGCGGCGGGGATTCATTTGGTCTTGGCGACGCAGCGTCCTTCCGTGGATGTGATTACGGGCTTGATTAAGGCGAATGTGCCGACGCGTTTGGCTTTCCAAGTTTCTTCTAAAATCGACTCGCGTACCATTATCGACGGTCAGGGAGCGGAAACCTTGCTAGGGCACGGCGACGGTCTGTATGTGCCGCCGGGCAGTTCCGCGCCTTTGCGCGTGCACGGCGCTTTTATTGAAGACGGCGAAGTCGATGCCCTGACCGCCTATTTAAAAACCCAAGGCAAGCCGCAATACGAAGAAAGCATTACCAATCCTGTGCCGGCTTCATCATTGGGCGCATTCGGTGCGCAAGAGAAAAGCGATGATCCGGAGCAAGACCCTTTATATGACGAAGCCTGCCAAATCGTTTTAGAAAGCGGCAAAACCAGCATCTCTTATCTGCAACGCCGTCTGCAAATCGGCTATAACCGCGCTGCAAGAATTATCGAGGCAATGGAAGTCGCCGGTTTATTGAGCATGGCGGATAATAACGGTTCGCGCAAGCTTATCGGCGGCGGACAGCAGGATTACTAAAATGGCATATGCTGTTCATGGCACAGATAGCAAGGCTGTGTCAGCATAAGACTTTTACTAGAGGAATACCCATGAAAAAATTATTATTGGTTGGCATCTTAGTGGCAACATCTACGATCACGCATGCGCAATTGTTCAATATCAATCCGCAGGAAAGCGCGACAAGCCAAACTGTAAACGCCGCCGTATCCGCAGACGTAAGCGCCTTTGTGCAATATTTTGCCGATACTCAAGATTTGCAGGGCAATTTCACTCAAACCGTACACGGACAACGCGGGCTTGAACAAAGCCAAGGCAAAATGTGGATTAGCAAACCGGGTAAATTCTACTGGGATTATCAAGGCGCCAATGCGCAGAAAATCATTAGCAACGGCAGCAAAGTCTGGCAGTATGATATAGATTTGGAACAAATTTCCGTGCGCGGTCGCGATGAACTGGTCGGCGATGTGGCGATGGATATTTTGAGCGGCACACGCGAAATTCAGGAACTCTTTGCCATTAACGCAGTGGCGCAGCCGCAATTACCGATCGCCTTGCAGGCTTTGGCAAAAGACGGACAAAGCTACCGCCTCACTCCTTTAAGCGAGCAAGACGGCTATGATGCGGTCTGGATCGTGATGAAAAACAATCAGCTATCCGCTTTGGCGGTGGATACGGGGCGCGGTCAGCAAACCGTGATCGAATTTAGCCAATTGCAGCGCAATGTCGGCATTGCCGCCGGTCAATTTGAATTTACTCCGCCGGCGGGAGTAGATGTCATCGGCGAATAATGCAAGATTCCTTATTTGCCGCCGGCGTCAGCGCACCCTTAGCGGAGCGTCTGCGTCCTAAAACATTAGCCGACTATGTCGGGCAGCAGCATATCTTAAGTATCGGCAGCCCGCTGACAGCCGCGATTGAGCAAAACAAACCCTTCTCTATGCTGTTGTGGGGACCGCCGGGTTGCGGCAAAACTACGTTAGCCTTGCTGCTTGCCGATACCTTCGATGCCGCTTTTATCCGTTTGTCGGCAGTCTTTTCAGGTGTGAAAGAAGTGCGCGAAGCGGTAGCGCAGGCGCAAGCTAATCGCCGCCTCGGCAGACGCACCATTTTATTTATTGATGAGATTCACCGCTTTAATAAGGCGCAGCAAGATGCTTTTCTGCCCTATGTTGAAGACGGCACATTGATATTGATTGGCGCGACGACCGAAAATCCGGCATTTTCGCTTAACAATGCCTTACTCTCGCGTTTGCGGGTTTTGCACCTGCAAGCCCTAGATGAAGAAGCTTTGCAGCAAACGCTGAATAAAGCTTTGGAAAAACTCGATAAAAAGGAATTGAGGGATGCGCCCGCCTTAAACATCATCACTTATCATGCCGCAGGCGATGCGCGCAAAGCCTTGGCTTGGTTAGAAGAATGGCTGCTGCTGCTTGCGCAGGGATTTGATGCCGATGCCGCCTTGGAGCAAGCCATGGCAGATCAACCGAAAGCCTTTGATAAGCAGGGCGATTGGTTCTATGAATTGCTGTCCGCATTTCATAAATCCTTACGCGGTAGCAATCCGGACGGCGCGATGTATTGGTTTGCGCGCATGGTGGACAGCGGCGCAGATCCTTTAGTGATTTGCCGTCGTATGCTCTGCGTGGCAAGCGAAGATATCGGCAATGCCGATCCGCAAGCCTTAGGCATTGCGCTCAATACCTATCAAAGTTATGAAAGGCTCGGCGCACCCGAAGGCTATCTCGCCATTGCACAATGTATAACCTATCTTGCCCTTGCGCCGAAAAGCAATGCCGCTTATCTGGCGATGCAGACGGCATTTCAATACGTGCGCAATCATCCTAGCGCTGCGGTGCCGAAACATCTGACCAATGCGCCTACCGCCCTACATAAAGCCGAAGGGCATCATCGCGGTTATCGCTATTCGCATGACGAAGCTTTTGCCTATAGCGCAGGGCAGCGCTATTTGCCGGAAGGGATGGAGAATATCTCTTTTTATCAACCCAATGAACGCGGTTTTGAAATCAAACTCAAAGACAAATTAGCCAAATTGCGCGAGTTGGATGCTCAGGCACAGGCAAATAAAGGCATTTAACATACTGAAATTTAAGGATATAGTCGAATGATTGAAAAAGTATTACGGCGTTGGCTCGCCTTGTACTACTTTTTCACTTCTTCGATTATATTTTAGAGGCTGGAAAGTAACACAAGCGAACTATATCTCAGTCATTTTTCAATTATTCGGTCATCGTCAAACACCAATCTTTAATATTAGTATGACTTTCTCTTCATAATTTTGAGAGAGCGAATATTAGATAGCCTAATAGTAAATTGCTTTTTGCTGTTAAATATCAAGAGATGAATATTTGTTATAGAATAAATGTCATGATAATCAAAAAATTAGTATTCTTCTTATGAATGTTATAATATCATAAGAAAATTTGTCATAGAAAACTATTTACCATGACTTTGCAGAATATGTGAATTTCTTTTCATTATGCTAGGCAAATCGCGATTTTGCAGTTATTATTTTACCCGTTAATTTTAACAATTAACAACCACAAACTAACTATTTTCAAAGATTAGGAGCTAATCATGAATAAAGATATTTTAGAAGGTAAATGGGAACAGTTAAAAGGAAAAGCAAGAGAGAAATGGGGTGAATTGACCAATGATGATTGGGATGTTGTTGCAGGACAACGCGACCAATTAGTCGGGCGTATTCAAGAGCGCTACGGTCGTTCTAAAGAAGAAGCTGAAAAAGAAGTTGACGATTGGTTTAGTAACAATTAATTAAGGAATATATATGCTGAATTATGCAATTGGATTTTTTGTCGTTGCTTTGATTGCTGCTGTTTTAGGATTCAGCGGTTTAGCAGGAGCAGCGGCAGGTATCGCAAAAATTTTATTCTATGGTTTTCTGATTTTGGCGATTGTATCGTTTATTTTCGGCAAAAGAAAAAAATAGAACGGCGAATGTTAAAAGGGGCTTTGAAGCCCCTTTTTTAATGCCTTGATGAACAATCTTATTTAGAGATGACGGTTCTCTTTTTTGACACGTTTATTCTATTTCTAAAATCACATATTGTTTTAAACGCTCATAAATACTATCGCTTACATTGATGCAGCCGTTAGTCATGATGCGATCGCTTATAATCGGCGAAGCAAGACGTTCCAAGCGGCGTTCCGCAGGTCTTTCCGTCCAAACACGGTGCAGGGCAAAGGTAAAATCCGCTGTCCAATGAAAGCCGATGACATCGCTGCCGTAGCCTTTTAAATCCGTTGCGACCAAGGTCATTTTAAAGCGGCCTTTGGGTGTAGTTTTCCCGACTAATACGGCATGGCAGTCGCCGCTGTCAGCAAAGCATAATTCTGCTTTATCTAAAGAAACGCGCACAATCTTTCCTTGTACTTGTGCCGCTTGCATTAAATAAGCTTCGCCTTCATCGCCTTCTAAAATGCGTACGCGTTCTTGCGAAAAAGCCGCCTGACTACTCAGCAAAGCCAGGCAGCAGGCGGCACGATAAAACCAAGCAATCATTATTGGCGGATACGCACAGGCGGTTGCACCACCTCGCGGATAATGACTTTTTCCGCTTCAGGGACAGGTGGCGGGCATACGGCATCTTTAGGGAATACCGGATTCCAATAGAAGCTGCGGGCAAATTTGTTTTTGTCGTAAATCACTTTATATTGGCAAGTCGTGATGCCGTCAACGCCCGAGGTATTATCCGGATCTGCCGGCACGCCGGGAGTGTAGAAATGGAAGAGATAATCCCATTCGCGCACGCCGAACATGCCTTCGTCATAATGCGGACGACCTAAGATTTTATAGATATCGTCTTTAGTTAAACCCGGGCGCATTTTATCCAACTCGTCAGCAGTGGGGAAAGTACCGCGATCATTATTAAAAGTGAGCGAATAAGGCTCGGGGAAGACGGGATTATCCATTGTGCCGTCGGCTTTGACATTGCTTTTGGTGGCGCAAGCTGCCAAGCCTAATATGGCGACTGCCGCTACACTGATATTTAAGAATGTTTTCATTATATGTTCCTTTTATTGCTGCCGCCTTTAGCAGGCGGCAAATACTTTACCATTGATAACCGATAGCAGCGCTTGCGCCAAAATGACCGCGTGAATTGCCATTGGCCGTGCCTTTGATAATCCAGTTGCCGCCGTCGCTGATGCTCGACACGCCAAGCGCATAGCCCATTTCACCGCGATACACGCTTGTGCCGACGGCAATCATGCTTTTACCCGGCAGATAGGCTTGTGGCAGACCGGCAGTCGCCATTGCCGCAGCAGTACCGGCATTGGCATTGGCATTCACATCGCCGATACGCTGATCTAAGTAATTAATGGCATTATTATTGGCAGATTGAACCGAACGCAATTGTGCGACGTTTACCGCATCATTATCACGCGAACCTGCCGCTACACCGGTGATTTGGCGGTTTTGCGTTTCGCTGCCGACGGCAACTGCGCCTAAAGTATTTTGCGCAGTCGCGAGCACTTCTTGGCGTGCTTGAGCAGAAGCGCCCGGCGTTACGAATACCGTGCTGCCCTTATAGACTGTGCCTACAGCACCGCCGATTTGTGCGCTGCTTGTCGCAGTTGCCGTCATGCCGGCGCGAGTGGCGGCAGAATTTGCACCCAGTGCCACGCCGTCTTTCACTTCCACTTTAGTCGCATTACCCAAAGCGACCGCATTGCTCATATCGCCGTCATAAACTTTGATTTGATGCGTTTCTTGAACATATTTTCCAGCCGCCGCATCCCATTTCATGGTCGCAACAGTCTGCATTGTGCCGACGCCGCTGCCAATTTGCACATTATTACCCATAACGAACACATTCTGCGATTGTTGGTTAATGGCATTGTTATTGCCAATGCTGTAACTGTTATCGCCTTGAATCACGCTCGGATCGCCGATGGCGGCCGAATTGTTACCGGAAACCAGATTGCCGGTACCGATGCTGATGCTATTATTACCCGTTGCTTGCGCGCCGTTACCCATAGCAATCGCATTGCTGCCGGAAGCACTGGACTTAACACCGATTGCCGTAGCATAGCTACCTACCGCACTGGAGTCTTCGGTATTAATGAATGAGCCTGAATTATAATTTTTACCGTCATTGGTATGGAAGAAGCGGATACCTTCAGCATTCATGTTATTAATCGCTTCTTTTAGCGTGATATTGCGCTTCTCGGTTTGACCTTGAACATCGTAAGTTAAAATCGGATCAGTACCGATAATGTTATTGACAATATTATTTGTGACTTGATTGGTAATATTCTTGGTGACAACTGTATTTACATTTTGCATTACTGCCTGCAAATCACCGACATTCACCGCATTATTCAAGGTATTGCCGCCGGCATTATTAATGGCATTGGCAATTGCCGTTTTATCCGCAGCACTTGGTGCGGCAGGATTGCTGACCGTCACATCCTCGCGCACGCCGCTGGCAACATTGCTTATTTGCACAGGATTATTGCCCTTGCCTTGAATGGCAACCGTGTCGCTCGGCGTAGATTGGTCGGCAAGATTACTATTAACATAAGCCAGCGGACTATCGACTTTAATCGTCGTATTTTTGCCATCCGTATTATCCACGCTGACCGTTGTGCCTCTACCGTTGACAAAATTCACGCTGTTGCCGGCATTGATCAAATCTTTTTGCACGCCGTTACCTTGCACATTCCAACCGGCATTGTTTAAAGTATTGCTGACTTCGTCAACAGTTGCCAATTTGCCTTTATCGGCATTATTGACAGTTGTCGAACCATCGGTATTGATGCTGACCTTACCCGTATTGGCAGTGATTTTGCCGCCGTCAATCTTAATCGTATTGCCGTCAACATTTGCCGATACGGTGTAAGTAGTAGTTTTCGTGCCATTGGCATCACTAAGCGTATTTTCCGCCACCGTCATGCCGCTGCCGGCAGCCGTAACCGCCTTATCGGCATGCACTGTGTAAACGGTTTGACCATTTGCACCTTGCGTACTGCTTACCTGCGTATTGCTCCCCGCCTGCACTTCGGTTTTCGCTGCGGAAATATCAGTATTGATGTTATTGACCACCGTTTGCAGATCGCCCACATTGACTACATTGGTTTTTACCACATTGCCGTCATTCAAATCCACGACATTGCCGTCTTTGTCTTTCAAGCCGCTGTCTGCGCCGCCAATAGTTTTTCCGCCGGCATTGATGCCGTCTTTGTTAATAACAACACTTTGACCTGTAATATCTGTTGGAATGGTGACGGAGTTAAAGTTGACTTCATCTTTAGTGGCATAAGTAAAGCGATTACCGTTTTGCACCAAAGCCATATTTTTGCCGGCATCAAAAGTAAGGGTTTCTCCGAAGTTAATCAATTCGGAAGAAGCGCCTGATACCGTGCCGCCGTTAACGCCGCTACCGGCTGTAGCATTCCAGCCTGCTTTATTAAGGGCATCAGCTAAATTATCCCCTGTCACAAAGGTATTGCCGGTATTATTGTTGATGATTTTTCCTGAGTTGTCGGTATTTACATTGGCTTTTGCCACCGCAATATCAAAAACGGCATTACCGTCTTGATCATTAGTTTGTTTGCTAACAGTAACAGATTTATCTTCAGATTGAACAATAGTTACCGTGTCTTTGGTTTTCGGCAAACTGTCTGTATTAACCGTTAATTTACCATCTACAATTTTGATGCTGCTATTGTCTACATTGACGGATAACTCATAGGCTCGACTCATGTTAGTGTCATTAATAGTCGGTGTTATGTTTACACCGCCATTAGTTTTTGCAGAAACGGTGGTATCCCAAGCATTAACGGTGTATTCGTTTGCAGCCTTTGCTTTATTAACAGTGGTATTGTTACCGGCTTTGACGGTAGTCGTGGCAAATTTAATAGCATCGTGAATATTATTTTGACCAGTACCACCGATATTGGTAAAGGTAATGTCGCCTTGTTTCTTAGGGTTTAATGCAGCATCACCACCAAAGTTTTTGACAACGCTGTTGGCAAGGTTGCCCAAGACGTCGTTAGTCATATATAGCTGGCTACCGTTGATGGCATCGGTTGAATCGGCAGCGATACGACCGGCAGCCAGATTAGTCAATGTACGTTCTGCACCTGAATTGCCTATAGATACGGTAGAAGTCGGCGCATTACCTGCGAAACCCGAATAGGTAAAACTGCCTACTGTAGCGTTATTGGTGCCGACGGCTGCATCAGTAGCCGAACCGGAGCCTAATGCAACAGCATTAGCATGGTTGCTGTTTGCCTGCGCTCCGATAGCAACGGCACGGGAACCATTTTCATAAATACTTGCGCCCGAACCGATAGCCGTGGCAGTAAAGGCTTGAGATTGTGCTGAGTTGCCTACTGCCAAACTGCCTCCTTTCATAGCACGAGAGCCGCTGCCCAATGCCGTGCCGTTGTTACCGAATGACCAAGCATCATTACCGAATGCAGTCGCATAATCACCCGTAGCCTGACTTTCCCTACCGACAGCCGTCGAGCGGTTGCCTGATGATTGTGCTGCGACGCCTACTGCCAAACTGCCTTCTTTCATAGCACGAGAACCGCTGCCCAATGCCGTGCTGTTGTTACCGCTTGACCAAGCTTTATTACCGAATGCAGTTGCATAAGCAGCTATCGCTCGACTTTCCTTGCCGACAGCTGTCGAGCTGTTGCCTGATGATTGTGCCTGATAACCGGCTGCTAAAGCATAAGCCCCGGTAGCATTACCCACGCTATCGACAGCATCCAAGTTGTTTGTATCTTTTGCGTTAACTTCCCGATTCTCAGGATTGATATGGAAGTAGTTTTTAGCTGTCGCAACGGTTAATTTGCCATCTACAATTTTGATGCTGCTATTGTCTACATTGACGGATAACTCATAGGCTCGACTCATGTTAGTGTCATTAATAGTCGGTGTTATGTTTACACCGCCATTAGTTTTTGCAGAAACGGTGGTATCCCAAGCATTAACGGTGTATTCGTTTGCAGCCTTTGCTTTATTAACAGTGGTATTGTTACCGGCTTTGACGGTAGTCGTGGCAAATTTAATAGCATCGTGAATATTATTTTGACCAGTACCACCGATATTGGTAAAGGTAATGTCGCCTTGTTTCTTAGGGTTTAATGCAGCATCACCACCAAAGTTTTTGACAACGCTGTTGGCAAGGTTGCCCAAGACGTCGTTAGTCATATATAGCTGGCTACCGTTGATGGCATCGGTTGAATCGGCAGCGATACGACCGGCAGCCAGATTAGTCAATGTACGTTCTGCACCTGAATTGCCTATAGATACGGTAGAAGTCGGCGCAGTACCTGCGAAACCCGAATAGGTAAAACTGCCTACTGTAGCGGTAGTGGTGCTGGCTACTGTTTGCGTAGCGGATTGCGCACCTAATGCCACATCACCTGCTTGAGCATTGGCAGCAGCTTTTGCGCCTAATGCCACGCCGTTTTCAGCATTTACCCGCGTATTCAAACCAAATGCCAAAGCATTATTTGCACCAACTGCCACATTGACACCGCGTCCAAGCAAAATAGAATTTCTAGCGCTATTGATAGTGTTATTCACGCCAATAACCACATTACTGCGCGCATCGCCATCACCGCCAACCACTGCTACGCTGACATAAGGAGTCCCATTAGTTGATTCATCTTTGCGAACGACTGTTGCGCCAACAGTATTAGAATTACCAATAACTACGCTTTGATTGACCGAATCGCCGTCTTTTGGAGAAACAACATTGTAATTACCTATAATGCTATTTCCCATGCCACCGACAGTATTATATTGACCTGCAACATTATTTCCTGCCCATGCAGGTATAGCGACACCCAATGCTGCAAAAGCAGCCGAAAGAGCTGTTAATTTGAATAAGCGCAAGCTTGTCCTAGCAATGCCAAAAGAAGATTGTTTGCCCTGTGATTTGGCGAATTCGGGCACGGCGACAAAGATGTCTAAAGATGGATTGAAGACTACTTTAAAGATATGGTTCATATTTTAAGTCCTTAGGTAAAGTTGATATGGGTAGTAAGAGAGGGTAATAAATTGTCTGCTTTATTTTATCTCTTATCTGCTAAAAAAATTTACTGAAACGATTAAGCAATATTATTGCCATTAACTTTTTTTGATTTTTATTCTGTTGAATATCTTCTGATGTGTCAATATTTGGCTTATCTTTAGTGTTTTTTTGCGGCAGCGGCAAGGAAGCGTTTAATGCTTTGCTCGGCTTCCGCCTCTGTGTAGGCTCTGGCGCTTTTCACGGCAATCGGGCGGCGCGTCTGCGGGATGATTTGCCACAGATTGGGCTGCACATGAATGCGCAGGCGTATCGGTTTGCTGAGATATTGATTCAAGGCTTGGCTGATTTCATTATGCAGAAAGCGCAATTTAAAGGCGGCTTCGCTATTGGCGACGAGCAAATGCCATTCGCCTTTTTCAATTTTTTCAAAATAGACTTGATACCGCCAAGCGGGGGGCAGGACTTTAAGCAGCAATCCTTGGTATTTTTCGTGCAAATGATAGTGCTGGCTGCCCATTTGCTGGCTGAGCAGCTGTTTAATCAGGGGATTGCTGTTTTTCAGAGGCAGGAAGCGGCGCTTATCCGCTTCATATTGCGGTGTTTCTTTGGATGACATCGGTTTCTCCCTTGAAAAAAGATATTTTGCCGCGATTTAAGGCTAATGCGGGTGCTAGGCAGGCGATTTTGCGCTATGATGCGCGGTTGTTTACCCGCTTTGGGATTATTTTAGAATAGGATATACGGTTATGCTAGGCATACTGATGAGAAAAATTTTCGGCTCGAGAAATGAGCGCATTATTAAGCAATTGTCAAAAAACGTAAGGGATATCAATGCGCTTGAAGCGCAGATGCAGGCGCTTGATAATGAAGCTTTAGGCGGTAAAACGCAGGAGTTTAAAAGCCGTCTGGCAGCCGGAGAAACCTTGGATCAATTGCTGGTCGAGGCTTTTGCGGTGGTGCGCGAGGCTTCGCGGCGTGTTTTGAGTATGCGTCATTATGATGTGCAATTGATTGGCGGCATGGTCTTGCATATGGGCAAGATTGCGGAGATGCGCACGGGCGAGGGCAAAACCTTAGTCGCGACTTTGGCGGTTTATTTGAATGCCTTGAGCGGGCACGGCGTGCATGTGGTTACCGTGAATGATTATTTGGCACGCCGCGACGGCGAGGAATTGGGGCAGTTGTACAATTTCTTGGGGCTTTCTTGCGGCATTATTGTCTCCGGTATGTCGGTCGAGGCGAAAAAAGCCGCTTATCGAGCGGATATTACTTACGGCACGAATAATGAATTCGGCTTTGATTATTTGCGCAGCAATATGGCGGTTATGCCTGAAGATCGCCTGCAAAGAGAGCTGAATTACGCGATTGTGGACGAAGTCGATTCGATTCTGATTGACGAGGCGCGCACGCCGCTGATTATTTCCGGCGAAGCCAATATGAATACGGATTTGTATGTGCGTCTGAATGCTTTAGTACCTGCCTTAAGCGCGCAGGTGGAAGAAGACGGCGAAGGCGATTTCTCGATTGACGAGAAGAGCAAGCAGGTCGGCTTAACGGAGAGCGGTCACGAGCATGTGGAAGAGATGCTGCGCAAGGAAGGTTTGATTGCGGAAGGCGAGAGTTTGTACGACCCGAAAAATATCGGCGTCTTTCATCATTTGACTGCCTGTTTGCGCGCACATCATTTATTCCATAAGGATGTGGATTATATTGTGCGCAACGGCGAAGTAGTGATTGTGGACGAGTTTACAGGGCGGACGATGGACGGCCGCCGCTGGTCGGACGGTCTGCATCAGGCGATTGAAATCAAAGAGGGCGTGCCGGTTAAAAAAGAAAGTCAAACATTGGCGTCTATTACCTACCAAAACTTTTTCCGCCTGTATGATAAATTAGCGGGTATGACTGGTACGGCAGATACGGAGGCTTTTGAATTTCAAGATATTTATGATTTGGAGACAGTGGTTATTCCTACCAACCGTCCGATTGCACGGATAGATTACACGGATTTGATTTATCTGAAACAGGAAGGCAAATATCAGGCGATTGTCGAGGAAGTCAAGGTAAGCCAAGAGAAGGGACAGCCCGTATTATTGGGTACGGCGTCTATCGAGACTTCCGAATTATTATCCAATCTGCTGACGCAGGCGGGGATTAAGCACGAAGTGTTGAATGCCAAGCAGCATCAGCGCGAGGCGGAGATTATTGCCAATGCGGGTTTGCCGGGGCAGGTAACGATTGCTACCAATATGGCGGGACGCGGCACGGATATTGTACTAGGCGGCAGTTTGCGCGCCGCCTTGGCGGCTTTGGGTGAAGATGCGGGCGAAGCAGCGCAGCAACAAGTGCGCGAAGACTGGCAGCAGCGTCATGATGCCGTGATTGCCGCCGGCGGCTTGCATGTGATCGGCGCGGAACGCCATGAATCGCGGCGCATCGACAATCAGCTGCGCGGACGTTCGGGACGGCAGGGCGACCCCGGTTCCAGCCGTTTCTATGTGGCATTGGACGATAATCTGGTGCGGATTTTCGCCGGCGACAAGATGCGCAATATGATGCAGCGTTTCGGCATGTCGGAAGATGAGGCGATTGAGTCTAAAATCGTGACCAAGCAGATTGAAGGGGCGCAAAGAAAGGTGGAAGCGCATAATTTTGATGCGCGTAAGAGTTTGCTGGAATATGACGACGTCGCCAATGAGCAGCGAAAAGTGATTTATACCCAGCGCAGCCGCATCATGGACGAGCCGGTGATTTCCGAGATGGTCAATGAGATGCGCGCCAATGTGATTGCACGCCTGATTCATGATTATCTGCCCGAAGATGCGGTGCGCCAAAGCTGGGATTTGCGCGGTTTGGAAGCCGCTTTATTGGGCGATTTCGGCATTAAAGTGGATATTGACGGCGTGTGGCTGCAAGAAGAGCCGAATTTGTCCGCGCAGGAAATCGAGCAGCGTCTATTTGAGATTTTGCAGGCGGTGGATAAAAACAAACGCGAGCAATACGGCGATGAAGTGATGAATTGGGGTGAAAAATTTGTCGCTCTGCAAGTGATTGACGAACAGTGGAAATCGCATTTGAGCACGATGGATATGCTGCGTCAGGCGATTTGGATGCGTTCGCGTGCGCAAAAAGATCCTAAGCAGGAGTACAAGCGCGAATCTTTTGAAATGTTTAGCGAATTGCTGGATGCGATTCAATTCCAGATTGTACGCCTGATGGCGCAAATCGCTTTCCAACGTCCGCCGGAGGCACAGGAAATCAGTGCGGAAGAATTGGCGGCACGTGAAGATGCGGCGCAGCAGGCGCAGGCAGCGGATATGGAAAAGGCGCAATTCCAAGGTGGAGAGGGTGAATTGCCTGCCGATGCCATCGCCGGTGTCGGACGCAATGAGCCTTGCCCTTGCGGCAGCGGCGAACGCTTTAAAAACTGTCACGGCAAATTAGCCTGATGACCAAGCAGACGGTTGCGGCGGGCATTCTCATCAATCGCGCCCGGCAAGTGCTGATTGCCGAGCGTCCGCAGGGTAAGATTTATGCCGGCTACTGGGAATTTCCCGGCGGCAAAATCGAGACGGGTGAGAGCGCGATTGCCGCCTTGCAACGCGAATTGCAGGAAGAATTGGGCATCGATACGCAGCAGGAAGACTGGCGTTTGTTTTACCAAGGCGATCGCGGCGAAGAAGTCGCCTTATCGTTTTTTATTGCTGAAAGCGAACGGGATTACGCTCCGCAAGGTTTGGAAAACCAACGTTGGCAATGGGTAGCGCTTGCCGAGCTGAGCCGTTATCGCTTTCCGGAGCCGAATACGCAGGTGCTGCGATTATTGCAGCAGGAATATCAAGAAAAGGAGCAAAAATGAGCCGCTTTTTATTTACTTCTGAATCGGTTTCAGAAGGGCATCCCGATAAAATCGCCGACCAGATTTCCGATGCGGTTTTAGATGCGATTTTAGCCAAAGATAAACATGCACGCGTTGCCTGCGAAACCTTAATCAAAACCGGCATGGTCGTGGTGGCCGGAGAAGTGAGTACCAGTGCATGGGTGGATTTGGAAGATATTGTGCGCAACACCATTATCAAGATTGGCTATAACAGTTCGGATGTGGGCTTTGACGGGGCGACTTGCGCCGTCTTAAATGCGATTGGCAAGCAGTCTTCCGATATTGCGCAAGGCGTAGACAGAGAGGAAAAACGCAAGCAGGGTGCAGGCGACCAAGGTTTGATGTTCGGCTATGCCTGCAATGAGACCGAAACCCTGATGCCGGCGCCGATTACCTATGCGCACCGCTTAGTGGAGCGGCAGGCGCAATTGCGTAAAGATAAAGTCCTGCCGTGGCTGCGTCCCGACGCGAAAAGCCAGATCACTTTCCGTTATAAAAACGGCTTGATTACCGGCATTGATGCGGTGGTGCTTTCTACCCAGCATGATCCTGATATTAAGCAGAAAGATTTGCAGGAATCGGTGCGCGAACTGATTATTGAAAAAGTTTTGCCGGAGCAATGGCTGAGCAAAGATACCAAATATCATATCAATCCGACAGGGCAATTTATCATCGGCGGGCCGGTCGGCGACTGCGGTTTGACAGGACGCAAGATTATTGTCGATACCTACGGCGGCGCGGCGCATCATGGCGGCGGCGCTTTTTCGGGCAAAGATCCGAGCAAAGTGGACCGAAGCGCAGCTTATGCCGGTCGCTATGTGGCAAAAAATATTGTGGCGGCGGGCTTGGCGGAGCGTTGCGAAGTGCAGGTCTCTTATGCCATCGGCGTGGCAGAGCCGACTTCGATTATGGTCAATACCTTCGGCACAGGCAAGATTGCCGATGAAGAAATTGAAAAACGCGTACGCGCCGTGTTTGACCTCACGCCTTACGGCATCATCGAAATGTTGGATTTGGTGCGTCCGATTTACCGCCAAACCGCCAGTTATGGGCATTTCGGGCGTGAATTGCCTGATTTCACTTGGGAAAAAACCGATCGCGCAGAGGCTTTGCGTTCGGCATAAGATGTTAGCGTATGGTCGCAGTAGCGAAGCTTAGCTTATGACGCTTTTTCAATTATCCGACTTTAGTAAAAATATCCCCCTAAATTTAGGGGATATTTTTTGATTTATAGGATGAGTGCCGCTATCCAGCCGGCAATGAAAAGCGGGATGTTGAAATGCAAAAAGGTCGGGATTACAGTATCGCGGATATGGTTGTGCTGTCCGTCGCCGTTTAAGCCGACCGTCGGTCCCAAAGTAGAATCCGAGGCGGGTGAACCGGCATCACCCAAGGCACCGGCGGTGCCGATAATGGCAATGGTAGCCAAAGCGGAAAAGCCCATTTCCATACACAGCGGCACGTAAATTGCCGCCAAAATCGGCAAAGTGGAGAAAGAACTGCCGATACCCATGGTCACTAATAAGCCGACTAATAACATGGCGGCAGCGGCTAAGGCACGGTTATTGCCGAATAGCTCCATCGCTCCGCTCACTAGAGAATCGATTTGTCCTGTGGCATTCATCACTTCGGCAAATCCTTTGGCGGCAATCATGATGAAGCCGATCATCGCCATCATGCGGATGCCGCTGTCGAACACGCTGTCGGCATCTCGGCGCTTGACTACGCCTGCCAACATCAAGACGGTAAAACCTAACATGGCGCTCAGTAATAAGGCATTATCAACGAATAATTGAATGGCAAAAGCGACGATAATCGCGGCAATGGCAACGGCGCTGCGGTAGGTGCTGGGCGCGATGGCTGTGCTGTGCTGTTGTTGCTGTACTTCGCGGCTTTGATAGTGGCGCGCTTTGCGATAGCTGAAAAAGGCGGCAATCAGCAATCCTGCCAACATACCCAAAGCCGGAATCGCCATTGCCGTGACAACATTCAATCCCTGTGTATCTAAACCGAATTTGGCGGCATTGCCGAGCAGAATCTGCTTGAGGAAAATCTCGCCGAAGCCGTAAGGCAGGAACATATAAGTAGTAACCAAGCCGAAAGTCATCACGCAGGCAAGCAGGCGGCGGTCAATCTGCAACTGATTAAATACCATCATCAATGGCGGTACGAGCATGGGAATGAAGGCGATATGGATAGGGATAAGGTTTTGGCTCATGACCGACATCGCCAATAGACCTGCCATCAGTAGCCATTTCAGATTTAATGTCGAGCGGCTGCCGCGTTCCTGCTCCATTTTGCGAATGACAAGATGGGCTAATTGCTGCGGCAGCCCCGAGTGCATGATTGCCATGGCAAAGGCGCCCAGCATGGCATAAGACAGGGCGATTTGCGCGCCGCCCGCCAAGCCGTTTTGAAAAAGCTCCATCACGCCTAATTGTATATTGCCGGCGCTGTCTGTCACCGTACTTAAAGGCAGCCCTGCATACAAACCGCCGATAAAGGCGGCAATAGCCAAGCTGAGCACGACATTGATACGCAGCAATGCCAATATCATCATCAGCACAACGGCTAAAACGACTGCATTCATAAATTTCTCCTTAATGAAAAATCGCTCATTTTAGGTAAAAAAATGCGGAAAAAAAAGCTGTCGCCAATTCGGATATGACTCATTCCTATACAAATAAAACGGATATATCGAGAGCGGTTTAAAAGAGGATGAAAACAGCTACTCGGTTTTTGGGCGCTTTTGATTTAAGGCTTTAATTTAAGGAAGGATTTCTGTATTATGCGCAAAAATTAATATATTGGAGGAAAGGATGAATCCTGAAAAAATATTCGACGGCTCAATGGTTTTTTCTATTGTGCTGATTGTAGTAGTCTTTTGGATTGCCAAAAAAGCCATTCAAATTGTGCCGCAGGGTATGGAATATACATTGCTGCGTTTGGGGCGTTATCAGAAAACCTTAGAGCCCGGTTTTAATTTATTGATTCCTTTTTGGCAAAGCATCGGGCATCGCGTGAATATGAAAGAGCGGATGTTGGATGTGCCGCGTCAGGAAGTCATTACCAAAGACAATGCCATGGTCTCGGTTGACGGCGTTGTGTTTTTCCAAGTGGTGAATGCGGCGAAGGCGGCGTATGCGGTGGATGATTTGGAATATTCGATTATGAATTTGGCAATGACGAATCTACGTACCGTTATGGGATCTATGGCTTTGGACGATTTACTGGCGCAGCGCGATGAAATCAATCAGCGCTTATTACAAACTATTGATTTAGCGACTAACCCTTGGGGGGTAAAAGTCACACGGGTGGAAATTAAAGATATTACGCCGCCGGCGGATTTGGTTGCGGCAATGGCGCGGCAGAAAAAAGCCGAACAAATTAAACGTGCGCAGATTTTAGAAGCGGAAGGACAGCGTCAGTCTGAAATTTTGCGTGCCGAAGGGGAAAAGCAATCGCAGGTCTTAGAAGCGGAAGGACGCAAAGAAGCGGCATTTTTAGATGCGGAGGCGCGCGAGCGTTTGGCGATAGCGGAGGCACGCGCAACGGCGACCTTATCGCGTGCGATTTCCGAAGGCAATATTCATGCGACCAATTATTTCGTTGCACAAAAATATGTCGAGGCTTTGGCTAAATTTGCTGAAAGCAATCAGCAAAAAACCTTTTTCCTGCCAATGGAATCTAATGGCATTTTAGGGGCTTTGGGCGGTATGGCGGAAATGTTGCGCCAAAATGTGAGTGACAGCAGTTTCAGCGCCGTAAATCCTTCCCAATCGAATAAGCCTACAGAGGAATAGCCATGTATTACATCGAACCAATTTTTTGGAATTGGCTGATTTTGGCTTGCTTGTTTTTGGCAATTGAGGCTTTTACGGCATCCTTCTTCTTTATTTTCTGGGCAATGGCGGCATTAACGCTGACTTTGCTTACTTGGCTGATGCCCGAATTGGGCATTCAAAGCCAAGCTTTGGCTTTTTCGCTCTTATCGATTATCAGCATTACGGCATGGTGGTTTATCACTAAAGCTTGGCAGCCTAAAAATCATAATGACGAGGCGGCTAAATTAAATAATCGCAGTCGCAATTTGATTGGACGGCATTTGGTTTTGGAAATGCCGATTGTGCATGGTAGCGGACGGGTTAAGATTGATGACGGCATGTGGACGATTCGTGGTGAAGATATGCCGGCCGGAACGACAGTGTTGGTGGTGAATGTCGATAGTTTAGTCTTAGATGTGGTGAAAGTTGGTTAAGCTAACATTCGTCTTTTTATTCTGTTTGTTCAGTAAAGTGATTGCCGCGCCCTTGCAATTTAGCAATGAGCGCGGCTTATTATTTGCGACGGCGGAATTTAAAGGCGTGGAATACCGTATTTTTACTGCCAATCCTGCGCAAATGCGCCTGCTGTGGCGCGATGAAGCGGGAAAAAATTACAGCAAATTGCGCGCCGCAGCGGCTGCACTGAGCGCTAAGGGCGAAAATGTTTTAATGCTGATGAATGCCGGTATTTATACGCAGGACTATCAGCCTGCCGGACTGTGGATTGAAGAAGGCAAAACTTTGCGCGCTTTAAACCGCAGCGCCGGCAAAGGCAATTTTCATATTCAGCCGAACGGTGTACTGTGGTTTGGCGGACAATCCGCAGGCATAATGCCGATCGAGCAATGGCAGAAACAGCCGAAAAAAGCCGCTTATGCCTTTCAATCAGGACCGATGATGATTATAGACGGAACAATCAACTCGCGTTTTATTAAAGATTTGTCTTCTCCTTACAAACGCAATGCCGCCTGTATCAATGAAGCGGGAGAGCTGTATTTTATTATCAGCACTGCTGTGCGGCAGGATAGCGAATGGCCGAGTTTTTATCGCATGAGCGAGGCGATGCTGTCTTTCGGTTGTCGGCAAGCCCTGTATTTAGACGGCAGCATTTCGCATTATTATGCAATCAGACAGAGCAATTGGTTTCATTGGCGACCGTTTGTGGGTATGATTGCCATCGTTGAATAAGCTTAGGACTGATGATGCACAAACAATCTTCTTATTATGCCGCCTTAGATTTAGGCTCGAACAGTTTTCATCTTATTGTGGTGCAAGTGACCGCCAGCGGCATTCAAGAAGTAGACAAAATCAAGCATATGGTGCGATTGGGGGAAGGTTTGGGCAAAGACAATATGCTTGATGACGCTTCCATCAAACGCGCTTTGACCGCCTTAGGGGAAATGCGTCAGCGTATTGAACATATTCCGCGTGATCAAGTGCGTGTGGTGGGAACCAATACCATGCGCGTGGCAAAAAACGGCGAAGAATTTCTGCGTAAAGCAGAAAAAGCTCTTGGCGCGGATATTGAAATCATCAGCGGCAATGAAGAAGCGCGATTGATTTATCTTGGCATCAGCGAGCATAACTTCTTTAAAGACGTCACCTTGGTCATTGATGTAGGCGGCGGTTCGACGGAAGTTATTATCGGTGAAGGCGAAACGCCGAAAGTCTTGCGTTCGATGAAAATCGGCTGTGCCAATATGGCAAATAAATTTTTCCCGCGCGGCAAAATTACCAAAACAGGGATTAAAAAAGCCTTGTCGCATGTCGCTGTGACAATTGAACCGCATGTAAAAGAATTAAGTATGCATGAATATCAGCGCGCAGTCATGAGCTCAGGCACGGCTAAAAGCACGGAAAAAGTTCTGCAAAAATTGGGTATCAGCAATCAGGGAATTACGCGGCAAGGTTTGCATCGCTTACTGGAAGTGCTACTGGAAATCGGACATGCGGATAAATTGGCGGAACGTTTGGAAATCGATCCTGCGCGTGCTTTCGGTTTTACCGGCGGCGTGTGTATTTTGGCAGGGCTCTGCAACATCTTGCACATTGAATCGGCTTTTGTCAGCCAAGCGGCTCTGCGCGAAGGCGTCTTGCTAGACTTAATGGGACGTGATGAAGACGACAGTCATGATGAACGGGAGCTTACCGTTGCCGCCATGCAGCATCGTTTTACGGTTGATACGCTACAAGCGGAACGCGTGGCAAAAATGGCACAGCATATTAATGCCGCCATGGCGCAAGAAGCTCCGCTGCGATTTGCACCGCTATTAGGCTTTGCCGCCCAATTGCACGAAATCGGCTTGGCGGTTGCGCGCGGCAAACAGCATCAACACGGCGCTTATCTCATGGAGCATGCGGATATGCCGGGCTTTTCTCAAGTCATGCAAAAAATGATGGCGATTCTGCTACGCGGACAGCGTAAGAAATTGCCTGCTAAATTAATTCGCGAACTAAATCCCGCTTATCAAGAATTTATTTGGCAATATTTATTGGCATTGCGCTTAGCCGTGCTGCTATACCGCTCGCGTGTGCCTTTGGCAGAATCGGATTGGCCAACAGTTAAATTGAAAGATAAAATATTGAGTTTGAGTTTTTCAGAGCAATATTTGCAAAAACATCCTTTAAGTGTGGCGGATTTGCAAGAAGAATTAAAATATTGGGATGATGCGCCTTTTTCTTTGCAGGTTAATTTTCCGGAAATAAAAAAATGAATTTTAAACCCAAGGGCATTAAATGCTAATTTAGTAAAAAATAAAGGCAGAATAATCTGCCTTTATTTTGTCTGTAAATATAGAAATATTTGCAGAGTACTAAGCATTAGCTTATCTATTATTCTAAAATAACACGCGCATTTACTGCTTGCGGCGGACGGCTGTTATTGCCCATAATCGCTTCAATAGCTTTTACTTGCGCTTCGCTAGCACTGACAGTGTTTTTCAACAATAACCAGTTAACGCCTTCGCTGCAAGGAGGTATTGTTAAGGAACCGTTGAAACGGTAGTAATCTAAAGCTTCAGGCAACATTTCGGCAGGATTGATTTGCACTTTTAAAGCAATCGGTTGACCGGCTTCTTTAGGCATAGCCGCCCACACGGGAGAAAGTTGTGCATTTTCCGCGCCGACTTCATATAACAAACCTAATACGGCAAGATTGTTATTGCTGTCTGCATGTACGAAATGCACTTCTAATGGAAAAGATTTGCCTTGAATGCGGTTTTCGCTTGGCGTATGGAAATGGAATTGTTTAAGCGTGAAAGTATTTCCATTTAGCGAGAGTTTATTGGCATCATCTTTGAAATTTACTTGAATGGTATGGCCATTATTCACGATTTCTGCTTTTACCGCCTTGTAATCCAAATTTAAAGCAGGCAGTTCGCCGCTGATAGTATCGACCACATCGATGGGCGATTGGTTTTTACCGCTTGAGCATAGGGCATAATTTGGAGAAAGTTCGCCCCATTTTTCGGGAGATTCGTGTCCTGTATAGCCCCAATGGGTGCCTTCATCAGCAGCAAAACTAGGACCGGTCACTAATAGGCTTTGTAAAAGCGCTAAGGATAGTTTTTTCATTGTTTTCCTTCCTGAATGAATTAGTAAATCGCTCCATGAGCGTGGTTACTTTATAATAAATAAGGATAAAGTAAAGTTCTTTCACCCTTCTTTTAATTTACAAGTTTCAATATGAAAATTTGTTACTGCTTTAGTCTTTGTTAATACAGCTGATTATGATGAGAGCGTTTGAAGTTAACATTTGACAATAAATTAAATTACTTATGAAAATATTCCATAGGTTGAGAAGTATAGTAAATTCATGTCAAATACGAACATTATATTTTTAACCTTAGTTTAGGCGTTCATGCCTGAAGGCATACGCCATGACAAATTGTATTGGGTATAAATTCCTAATCTGCTAATTTATAAAGAAGTAGGTCGGATTCTTGAATCCGACAAATTGATATTTTAAGTAATGTCGGATACAAGTATCCGACCTACCCGATTGAAAAATGATTAATTTTGCCATGAATCAACTATAAAAAGCAATACGGGCAAGGAATTGCACGCAGTATGGCAAGTGGTGCCAATACCGTAGCGCTTTTTGCAGATAGATGAAACCTGTGCTTTGAGTCGTTTAATTAGCAGGAAGATTGTCGTCTTATTTTTGATATGCTACGGATAGCAAAAATAGCGTATATCAGGCGTCGGATAAATTGGCGCCCGAGGCCAGAGTCGAACTGGCACTCTTTCCCTTAGGAGGGGACTGCTTTATCCATTAAGCTACAAGGGCATTGAAAGAAAAAGAGTTCGCCGATAAGCCGGGTTCTGTCGTGGACAATCATTCCTCTGCGACGCTGATTACTCACCGCCTGTAGCGATCTACCCGAAACCGCGACGGGCAGCCGCAAAGGTTTCCTATTTGATCTTGCTCCGAATGGGGTTTGCCCTGCCACTTTTGTTGCCAAAAGCGCGGTGCGCTCTTACCGCACCATTTCACCCTTACCTCAAAGAGGCGGTATATTTTCTGTGGCACTTTCCGTCAGTTCGCACTGCCTGGGCGTTACCCAGCATTCTGCCCTATGGAGCCCGGACTTTCCTCCGGCTGATGCCGGCGATTGTCTAGCGAACTCGGCTCGGATTATAGGGGAATTTTTTTATTTTGTCTGCTGTTAATTGACTAGCATTTTGCTATGATTGAGATATTTCATACAGATAAAGGATTGGCGATGGGCATTGCTTTGGCGGTATTGACGGCATTCTTATTATGGGCGGTGTGGGTGTTCAACCGCTTAGTCAAAAAGCGCAATGAGATTGCCAATGCCCGCGCCCAAATTGAGGTGCAATTAAGCAGACGCTATGAATTAATCCCTAATCTGCTTAAAGTGGCGCAGCGTTATATGCAGCATGAGCAAGTGGTGCTGGAAGCGGTCAGCCAAGCGCGTGCGATAGCCCTTCGAGAACCTTTGGCGGCAGTGCAGGGGCAGCAAATGGCGGCGGCTTTGGGGCATTTTTTCCTACGCGCCGAGGCCTATCCCGCGCTTAAAGCCGACGAACAGATGCTGCGTTTGCAAGAGGAATTGCGTAGCACGGAGAATCGCGTGGCATTTGCGCGCCAGTATTTTAATGATGCCGTGAATGATTATAATGATGCTTTGCAGGTCTTCCCCGATTGCTTGCTGGCGCGTTGTTTTGCTTTTCAATCGCAGGAGCAATTGCTCTTGCCCCCTGTGCCAATCAAGGAATTGGTTTCTTAGATGTCTTCAAGGAGATAGTTATGACGTGGTTTGTCATTTCCGTATTTTTTCTGGCGGTGTTAATCGGCGTGCCGGTATTCGTGGTTATGGTGTATAACCAATTGGTGCGTTCGCGCAATGCGGTAGCTAATCAGTTTTCCGATATTGATGTGGTGCTGAACAAGCGCTATGACCTTATCCGCAATTTGGTCGAGGTGGCAAAGAAATATTTGCAGCACGAGCAGGCGACTTTGGTGCAGGTAACGCAAGCGCGCAATACGGCAGCCAGTGCGCTGAAGCAAATTCAGCAAAGCAGCGGCGGCAATGCGGCAAATATAGGTGCGCTTTCGCTGGCGGATAATCAGTTAACTCATGCTTTAGGCAATTTGCAGGTGGCTTTCGAGGCTTATCCCGATTTGAAAGCGGATACGCAAATGCTGAATTTGCAGCGCGAACTCAGCAATATCGAAACCGAAGTGGCGCGCGAGCGCAATTTGTACAATTCCTACGTCACGGAATATAACAATTATCTGCAAGTCTTCCCAAATCATCTGATTGGCAAAGCCTTTTCTTTCCTACCCTCGCCGTGGCTGGAAGTCGCCGATGCGAAAGTGCGCGAAGCGGTCAAGGTCGATTTTAGCTAAAAGTCCGTTATGGCAGCGCGAAGTTCTTTATTCCGCTTACATCATCAAGCCGCCCAGCAGGCCAGTCGCCGTCTTTCGGCGATTTTTTGGCTCGGCGTATTGCTTAGCGGCGGCATTTATTTCGCGCTGGGCGCAGGCTTTATCGAATTATTCCGCTTTATCTTTTTACATGCGGAATTGCTTGAGCAGGAATGGTATTTGCACCGCTACAGTCTTTACTGCGGCGGCATTATCGCCGTTTCCTGCATAGCGGTGGTCATCGGCGAATATTTTGCCGCACTCGCCCTGTTGCAAAGAAAAACCGCCGCAGAATTGGCAAAAGAAATGTATGCTAAGCCGATTGATGAAAACAAATACATTCCGCGCTTTGCGATGCTGGCAAATATCGTCGATGAAATGTCGGTAGCCGGCGGCATACATCCGCCGCCGGTGTTTTATCTGCCGCATGACGAGAGCATCAATGCTTTCGTTTTGGGCGGCAAAGGGCAAAGCGTGGCATTAGTGGTCAGTAACGGTCTGCTGGACTATCTGGAACGCGATGAACAGCAAGCGATTATCGCGCATGAATTCGGTCATATCAAAAATGAAGACGTCTTCATTTATGCCAAATTATCCGCCGTGCTCAAAGGCTATTATGCCATTAGCGAATGGCGACACGGCGCGCCTATCGTATCGGTAGCACGCGAACATATTTTCAGCGGACTGCTGCGGCGCGAAGACGGCGGCGACACGCCGCTGGATGCGATTCGCCGCTTACTGGGAACCACAGGCTTAATCCTCGCCATGCTCGGCGAACGTATTCAGGCGGCATTTAGCCGCGAACGCGAATGGATGGCGGATGCACGGGCGGTACAATATACGCGCAACCCTGCCGCCTTAGTCATGGCATTTAAAAAAGCACTTGCTTTGCAATATTTGCAGATGCATCCCTATGCCATGCCCAGCAATCAAGCTCATCAATTATTTATCAATTATTTCACGCAAATGCGCACTCATCCGCCGTTGGAAACGCGCATCGCCCGCTATGGCGGCAAGGTTAATTTGCAGGAAATTGAAGCGCTTGCCTTTGAGATTCGGAGTAAAAAGTTACACTGTGTAGCAGATAATGCCATAGAAATTAATCGGCAAGCTTTTGTGCAAAATGCGGTATTTCCTATTTTAACGATACAGGCGGCACAACTGCATACTTTGCCGCAATCACTCGGCCGTTTAAAACTGCGCAAGCAGCTATTGGCATTTTTTGTGTATCACAGCGGCATAGACAGCTTAAGCTTGGCATATAGCAAACATATTCCCGAGGCAGAAAAAGCAGAATTAAGCCAAGCAGTTGCCGCAGTGAATCTGTTGCCGCCGATGCGGCACTTTGTGATATTTCAACAAATTGTAAAGCAATATCAGGCGCAAAGCAGTACTGAGGAACATTTGGCATTATGGCAGCAAATCCAGCATATTATGCGTGATGACGGTAAATTGACGTTTTATGAAATCTGCTATGCCGCTCAAGTGCAATTTGTTCTGCGTAAACCTGCGCAACATCAGCATTATCGAGATAATGCGATGGCGATTTATGAGGTCTTGCGTGCGGTGGCGAGTTTGTATCACAGCCAAAAAACGCCTTGGCAATCGCAAATACCCGATGCGCAAGTCTTGCTTAGGGAGCAAAAGCAATGTTTTGCACAACTGATACAGCAAAGCTTCCCGCTAAAAATACCGGAGTTTTATGCTTTAGAGATGACATCGCAGGAGGATTTGCGCTGCTTATTGCAGGCTTTACGTGCGGTTAGCAGATTAAGCACCACCTATCGGCAATTCTTATGGCAAACATTAGATGCCCACTGGCGACGGCAAGGAAATGTAAATTTGCAGGAAGTACATTTACGCCAATTGCTGCAAGTTTTGCTCGCATAAAAATGCCGGTTGAAACCGGCATTTTAGAATGGGTTTAAAATTCTATTTAAGATAAGTTCTGATTATTGCTTAATGAATAAATTAGCTGCTCGTAAAATTTCCGATCAAGAAAATGCTTTAGTGATAAATGTGTCGCCTGCGGCAAACGTTGTTGCGCACGCGGTGTGAGGTCTTGATGGGTAATAACAAGTTTGGCATTTTCAGGCAAATCATTGATAGCGAGGTTTTTTACTTGATAAGGCAAGTCCGCTTCTTGGATTTTTTTACGCAGCATACTTGCACCGGTCGCACTGCTGCCCATACCTGCATCACAAGCGACATAAATAATATCTTGGCTATTTAAGATTATTTTTTGATTGGGGAGCGTGAGCTCTTGTGGGTTGTTCGTTTTAGCTGCAGAGGTTTTGCGGATGAAAAATATAGCAATTATTGCGAAAATAATTAATGCGATGACTATTAAAAAAATAGAATTATTTTGCGACATGAGACTCTCCGTATAATTGCGTGTATGAAGTATTGCTTAAATACATATTTAGTCCTTAAATGGGTTAAGTTGATGTAAAGATTATATGCTGTATTGCCCGTCAAATGTAAGCATCTAGCGTAATTGCTCAATAAGGGATTGATAGTCGGATGATTGTTTGAGTAATTCCGTTGCCGCTTGACGTAGTGCATTGACATCTTTTCCCGGTAAAGCAAAACTGGTGGGTATATTTAATACTTGATGGCGTAATGTTTCATCGGCAAGATCTTTTAATGACAATTCGATGAAATGCAGGGAGATTTTTCGCCCTTGTTGGTCGCGGTGTTCGGCTTGATTCCATTCATCGACCATTAGACGCATTTGCCGAATAGCATCGGCGGAGGATTGGTCAATCGGGATATTGATAATCGCATTGAGCGAGTCTTGAAAACCCGGTACGGCAGGGGATTGATCGATATCGCTGTCGATTTGATTTTGCGCATTAACATTAATCAGCACAATGCGATTGGCGCGCCCCTTAGTCAGCTGCATATAAAGATTTTTTTCATTATCGCCGCTGAGATTGACGATGGTCTGCATGGAGCGCAAGCCTAAATTGCCCGTCAAACCGCCGTCTAAAAGATGGAGATAAGGGCGCTTTTGGCTGTCCTGATAAGATTGGAACTGGGTGAGCATATCATCGCGAATTTTGGCTTGTTCCGAATGTTCTTCCGTATTTTTTGCCAGTAAATCGCTGTATTGCTGCGGATTGCCGCATTGTCCGCCGTGATTGTTCAGTGTAATCGGACTAAATACCAGCGGTACGGCGCTAGAGGCGGCAACGGCGCGCGCAATCGGTAAGGCGGATAAATCCACGCACAGCCAGTCGAAAAATTCTTGGGTAAAGTCTATTTGAATGCCTTGAGTCATATCGGTGGCGGAAATAACGGCGAAAGGCCCGCGCCGCCGGGCTAAATCGGCAAAAGTTGCCTCACCGAACAGACTGTTTTCAAATTCTTCTTGCAATAAATCGCCGCGTCCGAATTCGGGCGAGGTCAGGCGCGCCACATTGGCGAGAGAGAACACTTTTTCAATCAGCGTGTCTTGAAAATTATGGGCAAGAAAACGCTGTAAAAATTGCGGAATCGTATCTTTGCCATGCAGCGCGAAATACATCGCCAATACGGAACCGCCGGAAATGCCGTAAACCAAATCGATTTCTTCCAGCAGATTGCTTTGGCGACCGTTTAATGCAATATTTTGTTGTGCCAAGGCTTCTAATACCCCGTAGCCTAATGCTGCCGCCCGACTGCCGCCGCCGGAAAGCGTTAAGACGACAAATAAATCTTCCTGATTCTGCTGCCGGTCTAAAGCCTGTCTGAGACGATAGCCTTTTTGATGATCAATCTGCTCGATTGCCGGAATAGGTTGGTAAGAGAGCTTGGCGCAAGCGCTTAATAAGCCGGCAAGAGCAATTAAGAGGATGTTTTTGGTGCTTGGCATCGGTATCTTTCACAGCATGAAAAAAGAAGTCATGATAGGGGAAGAGGGCGCTAAGCGCCAGCATTTGGCAGGGAATAGGCAAAATAAAAGCCGCTTCTTAGCGGCTTTTAGGAAAATGGCGGAATGGACGGGGCTCGAACCCGCGACCCCCTGCGTGACAGGCAGGTATTCTAACCAACTGAACTACCACTCCGCAGTGGTGGATGCTATAGGACTCGAACCTATGACCCTCGCCTTGTAAGGGCGATGCTCTACCAACTGAGCTAAGCATCCGTTCTCTTATCGAGAAAGGCGCATTATAGTCATTTTTGCCCGGACTGCAAGAATCTGATGCAAAAATTTCTATGCAAAATAAAAACCGCTTATGAGCGGTTTTTAGAAATATGGCGGAATGGACGGGGCTCGAACCCGCGACCCCCTGCGTGACAGGCAGGTATTCTAACCAACTGAACTACCACTCCGCAGTGGTGGATGCTATAGGACTCGAACCTATGACCCTCGCCTTGTAAGGGCGATGCTCTACCAACTGAGCTAAGCATCCGTTCTCTTATCGAGAGAGGCGCATTATAGTGATTTCTGATGAAAGCGCAACTGCGGAGGAGAAAAAAACAGCATTAATTTTATAGTGAATTGTTTTTCATAGCATCGGTTTTTGCTTTTCCCTGATGTCATCTTTTTATCGGTGCATTTGATGCCGATAATGGCAATTTAGCCGGTCGTTGGAAAAACATTCGCTAATTCGCATGGCTAACATTATAATGCGCGCCGTTTTTCTTTAATTTCGGATAAATTTTGTGAGCAATAACCAAGACATTTCTAAGATTCGTAATATCGCCATTGTCGCGCACGTCGACCATGGCAAAACCACTTTAGTCGATCAATTAATCCGCCAGTCCGACACGCTTGCCGAGCGCGCGGAAGTGCATGAACGTATGATGGATTCGATGGATTTGGAGCGCGAGCGCGGCATTACCATTATGGCGAAGAATACCGCGATTCGCTGGAAAGACCATCAAATCAATATCGTGGATACGCCGGGACATGCGGATTTCGGCGGCGAAGTAGAGCGCGTTTTATCAATGGTGGATTGCGTTTTGCTTTTGGTCGATGCGATGGACGGTCCGATGCCGCAAACGCGTTTTGTAACGCAAAAAGCCTTTGATATGGGTTTAAATCCCATTGTTGTGATTAATAAAATCGACCGCCCCGGCGCACGTGCCGATTGGGTATTAGATGAAACTTTCGATTTGTTTGACCGCTTGGGCGCGACTGATGAGCAATTGGATTTCCCGATTGTCTATGCTTCGGGTTTGAACGGCTATGCCGGCGATAATGCCGATATCCGCGAAGGCGATATGACTTATCTTTTTGAAGCGATTGTCAATCATGTTAAAGCACCGCAGGTTGACCGCGAAGCGCCTTTCCGTTTGCAGGTCTCTTCATTAGATTATTCCAGTTATACGGGCGTTATCGGCGTCGGCAAAATCGAGCGCGGTCGGGTGCGCAAAAATACGCCGGTAAAAATCATCGGTCGCGAAGGCGAGGTGCGCAGCGGGCGTATTTTGCAAATCTTCAAATTCTTAGGGCTTGAAAAAGTAGAAGTAGAAGAAGCCGCCGCCGGCGATATTATTTCTTTTACAGGTATCGATCCTTTGTATATTTCCGATACGCTCTGCGATCCCAACCATGTGGAAGCCTTGCCCAGTTTGGATGTCGATGAACCGACCATGAGCATGACTTTCCAAGTCAATACCTCACCTTTTGCCGGACGCGAAGGCAAATTCGTTACCTCGCGCCAAATCCAAGAACGTTTGGATCGCGAGCTGATTCATAACGTGGCTTTGCGTGTCGAGCAGATGGATGATCCCGATAAATTTAAAGTATCGGGGCGCGGCGAATTGCATTTGTCAGTCTTAATTGAAACCATGCGCCGTGAAGGTTATGAATTGGGCGTATCGCGTCCGGAAGTGATTTTCAAAGAAATCGACGGACAAAAGCAAGAGCCTTATGAATTTGTGGTGCTGGATGTTGACGAGCCGCATCAGGGCGCTGTCATGGAGCGTATGGGACAGCGCAAAGGCGAGCTGCAAAACATGATTCCCGACGGCAAAGGACGAGTGCGCTTGGAATATATTATCCCGACGCGCGGACTGATTGGATTTCAAACCGAATTTATGACCATGACTTCCGGCTCAGGCTTGAAATTCCAAACCTTCGACCATTACGGACCGATTAAAGAAGGATTGGGTAAAACACGGCATAACGGCGTATTGATTGCAATGGCAGCCGGTAAGGCATTGGCCTATGCTTTGTTTAATTTGCAAGACCGCGGACGTTTGTTTATCGGGCATGGCGATGAGGTGTACGAAGGTATGGTCATCGGTATTCACAGCCGCGACAATGATTTGGTGGTCAATCCGCTCAAAGCGAAGCAATTGACGAATATCCGCGCGGCAGGCAGCGATGAAAATCTGATTTTAACGCCGCCGATTCGCAATACTTTAGAGCAGGCTTTAGAGTTTATTGACGAAGACGAATTAGTCGAAGTGACGCCGCAATCCATTCGTATTCGGAAAAAATTATTAACCGAAAACGAACGCAAACGAGCAGGTAAAAAATAATAGTCTTTCCAAGCGCCTTCGGGCGCTTTTCTATTGTTATAAACTTGGTTTAACCATGAAGTACTGCATTTAATAGACAAGAGAGAAGAAGTAAAATGTGTTGCACTTGCTTATCAATTCTTCCTCAATTTAATATGTTATGAAAGTAAAAGGTTTATCATCAGTAGTAGATTTATTTATTAATTTCTTTCAATGCCTGTTATGAATTTTTATGCACACTCTCTTGAAAAACAGTCTGAAAATCTTTGGCAAACTTTAGACAGTCATCTTCATCAAGTTGGTGAAATGGCCTCCCAATTTGCTTATCATTTTAACGCCCAAGACATTGCTTACTACACCGGTTTATTGCACGATTTGGGCAAATACAGTTTGGATTATCAACAGCGTTTGCATGGTGGTAGAAAGGTCAATCATTCTACCGCAGGTGCCAAAATTGCCCTAGAAAAATGGAACAATCCCATCGGAAAAATGATGGCGTTTTGCATTGCAGGGCATCATGCGGGTTTGGCAAATGGGGCAAAACAGGGCAATGGTCGTGGCACTTTAATCGATAGATTATCCGAACAATTTGGTAATCAAATTCCCAAACTGGAAAATACTTGGCAACAAGAAATCCATTTGCCCGACAGCATTAAATCGCCCAATCAATTTAAACCTTCAAAAAAACACCCGTATTTCTCATATTCATTTTTTACCCGCATGATTTATTCATGTTTGGTGGACGCTGATTTTTTGGATACCGAAAAATTTTATGCCATACATCAAAATAAACCCATTCAACGGGGTAATTATCCAGCGTTAAGCGAACTTCATACCCAATTTAATCAATATATTCAAACATTCAAGCAGCCTGAAAAATTTTCCGAACTCTATCAATTACGCACGCAAATTTTAGATCATGTCATTTCACAAGCCACACAAGAAAAAGGCTTGTTTTCTTTAACCGTGCCGACTGGCGGCGGTAAAACATTCACATCTATGGCGTTTGCATTGGAACACGCCAAAGTGCATGAATTACGGCGGGTCATTTATGTGATTCCGTTTACCAGCATCATTGAACAAAATGCTCGCGAATTTAAAAAAGCCTTTGGCGAATTGGGTGAACAGGCGGTGCTTGAACATCACAGCAATTTTGATGACAGTCAGCTTGAAAACAAAGGCGACAGCCAAGACAAATTACGCCGAGCTTCTGAAAATTGGGATATGCCGATTGTGGTCACGACGGCGGTGCAGTTTTTTGAAAGTCTGTTTGCTGACCGTTCATCACGCTGTCGTAAATTGCACAACATTTCAGGCAGTGTGATTATTTTGGACGAAGCACAGTTGTTACCGCTTAATTTGTTGCGTCCGATTATGATGGCGATTGAGGAATTGGCACAAAATTACCGTTGCAGTGTGGTGTTGTGTACCGCCACTCAGCCCGCCATTCAAGCCAAACAAGGCTTTTATAACGGCTTTGAAAATATCCGAGAACTTGCTCCCAATCCTGATGAATTGTTTGACAAATTACGCCGTACGACCGTGCGTCATATTGGCGTGCAGAGCGATGAGCAATTATTGCAAAGACTGGCTGAAAACGAACAACTGCTCATCATTGTCAATAACCGCCGTCATGCCCGCTCTTTGTATGACGATGCCAAAGATTTGGACGGTGTGTTTCATCTGACCACGCTCATGTGTGCCAAACATCGCACGCTGATGTTGGAGAAAATTTGTGAACGGCTTAAACAAGGCAGTCCGTGTCGTGTGATTGCCACTTCGCTCATAGAAGCAGGCGTGGACGTGGACTTTCCTGCGGTCATGCGTGCCGAGACGGGGCTGGACAGCGTGGTTCAGGCTGCGGGGCGTTGTAATCGTGAGAGCAAAAGACAGCCTGAAAACAGCGTGGTATCGGTATTTGCCACAGAGGAAAAATGGACAATGCCACCTGAACTCAAAGGATTGTCTGCAGTGATGCGTTCGGTAGTACGCAGTCATGGCGATGATTTGTTGTCGCCAGAAGCATTGGACTGGTATTTTACGCAGGTGTATGAAATGAAAGGCGATGAATTGGATAAAAAAGGGATTTTAAGTGAAATTCACGCTTGTCAAACCGATTTTCCATTTCAAAATATTGCCGAAAAATTTCGCATGATTGAAAGTCATTTATACCCCGTCATCATACCGTTTAATCAAGAAGCCGAAGAACTGATAGACAATTTGCGTTATGCCGAACACATTGGCGGAATTTTGCGTAGGCTTCAGCCCTACACCGTGCAAATTCCAGAAAATGCTTTGGCGGAATTGTTTAAAGCAGGACGGATTGAAGCGATTAACGAGCCTAAATTTGGCAAGCAATTTTATGCCTTGATTGGCACGGATTTGTATGACCCTGTGGCAGGGCTCTCTTGGGAGAATGCGACGTTTTTGAGAGCGGAGGAGTCGGTATTTTAATATATCATCTTTAGAAGTAAATTATTGACATTTTGGCTTAATCGGGTTAATATTGATTAGAGCAAGAAAAATTTAGCTTGCATTATCAATAGTATTGGGTGAAAAACCAATACTGGTAGAAAAACAGCAAGAGTGGGAAAGTAAACACGACAAAACAGTGTGATCTTTCTAACAAATAAGATGAGATTAAACATTAACCAACCGCTTGATTGAAGAGTTGGAAAGAAACTCAGAAAGATGGTGGATGAAGAATTGTTTTTTTATTGAATGGAGATTAATTTAATGTTGCAAAGGCAGGATTATTTGGGTTCTCGTTGGTGGAAATTTGATTTTCATACTCATACACCAGCATCTCTAGATTACAGAGGTGATAAAGGCATTACACCTCGCCAATGGCTACAAGATTATCTAAATCAAGGTGTTCAGTGCATTGTTGTTACTGATCATAATTCAGGAAGCTGGATTGATAGACTTAAAGATGAATTAAATGTGCTAAAACAGGAAGATGTTTTAACATGGCAAAATATTACGATCTTTCCAGGTGTGGAATTGTCATGCAATGGAGGGGTTCATTTGCTTGCAATTCTTGACCCTAATAAAGGCTCTTCGGATATAGACAGTATTCGCGGTAGTGTCGGTTATAGAGGAACACCCGGAGATAGCGATGCAGTAACTAGTCAAAGCATTGAGGGAGTTATTCAAGCTATTCATGCAGCAGGTGGTATTGCTTGCGCAGCTCATATAGATCAACCTAAAGGTCTTTTGGTTTCAGTAGCTGACCATAATACCTTGCAACCTATTTTCAAATTATTAGATGCAGTTGAAATTATTGACCCTGCCCATCAACTGGTGCAGCAAAATTCTGAAAATTTAGCTAATCTTGCCTCTGTATTGGGTTCAGATAGTCATCAGCCTAGTGAAATTAGGCGCGGCTATACATGGATTAAAATGTCTGAGCCTTCTATTGATGGCTTAAAACTCGCTCTGCTTGATCCTGAGTCGGCTATTCGCCGCAGTGATAATTGTAGTGATTATCCACAAAAACTAGATCATTCTAAGATCAAAAAAATTACAATTGAAAAATTGCGGTTACGCCAACGAGATCCATTGGTTATTCATTTTAATCCTAGTTATAACGCATTAATTGGTGGTAGAGGGAGCGGTAAATCTACTATTTTAGAGTGCTTGCGTTTAGGATTAGCTAGAGAAAATGAGTTATTGGCAGGAGGGGCTGATAGCTCACTCAAGCAATCTTTTGAGAATTTTAAAAAGGAAAAAACCAGTCGTCATTTGCCAGGCATGATGCTTAATGATACAAAAATTACTGTTGAAGTATCAAAAGGTCAAGACGAATTAGAAGAGAGATTTGAATACTGTTGGACGAAAGGAATAAATGGTCAATTTTCAGTATCAGTAAAACGTTGGGATAATGATAATTGGCAAGAAACCCAATTAACAGAAGAACAGGCAAGAAATAATTTTCCTGTGAAAATATTTAGTCAAAAACAAATTCTTGCATTAGCAGACAATCCTCAACATCTAATTAAGTACATTGATGATGTATTGGGGGAGGTTAAAAGAAATTGGGAAAACGACTTTGAAAGTAAACGTGCAGCTTTAACTGAAGCTAGGGAGCGAGTGCGGACATTGGAGCAGCAAATTGCTCAAAAACCTGCAATAGAACTTCAGTATAAAGAAGTATCACGTAAGGCTAGGATTTTTGCATCTTCAAACTTTGGAGATGCTCTTAAAGCTTATCAGCGAGCACGAAAACAGAAAAAAGAGATTAAAGATTTATTTGATTATTTTGAAAATAATCTTCAATCCATTAAAAATGGTATAGAGAGTTCGAGTTTCTCAAAGCAGTTTGAATATATGAATTTTGAAGCTTCAACAGAAGCAGAACAGGAAGTAAGAAATGAGCTTGGCTGCTTATCTCAAGTATTGACTAGTGATTTTGAGAAAATTAAAAATATAATTAGTGAGATGGAGCATAATTTATCAAAAGCGAAGCGTACAAATGAGTCTGGCATGTGGTATGTAGAAAATCAACGTCACATTGATAATTATGCACGTATTGCAGATGAACTAAAATCACAGGGCATCAACAATGCTGAAGATGCTTCTCATGCAATATCGCTTGAAGAGGAATTAAAGAAACGACTAGAGCAAATTAATGCTGTTGATATTGAGCTTGAGCAAGCACGTGAACTTGTTAAAAATACTCAAATAGAATTAGATAAGGAACGTCAAAATTTAACTGAATTACGTCAAAAATTTGTAGATGAAGTATTGGAAAGCATTCCAACCCTAAAAATTACTTTGCAAACAATGAAGGATGTAGAAACTGGAGCAGTTACATTGAGGGAAGTTCTTCGCATTGATAATGAAGGAACCTTCGTTAAAGAAATTTATGGGGAAACGGATGATAGTCCACCTAAACTATGCGGCATTCTTTGGGATTTAGTTGATCCAAATTTGAAAGCATCTGTGCCTGAACGACTTCAGAAAATTAAATTGTCTCTTGAGGAGATGAGTGATCAAGTATTGAATACAAGACTACATGGAAAATTTGTTAAAAGATTAAAAGATTTCAAGCCAGAAATTGCTTCCGTAGTTTTTGATGAACTAGCAGCATGGTATCCTGAGGATTTGGTTGATATTCAATATAAGCGCGATGGTTCTAGTTCATTTCAGAGTCTTCAGCAGGCATCCGCAGGACAAAAGACGGCTGCTATTTTATCTTTTTTGTTAGCGCATGGTAATGAACCATTATTAATGGATCAGCCTGAAGATGATTTGGATAATGCCTTGGTATCGCAATTGGTAGTTACTCAATTGAGAAATAATAAGAATAGACGTCAACTTGTTGTTATTACACATAATGCTAATATTGTTGTTAATGGAGATGCTGATTTGGTAATGCCAATGGAGTTTGTTGGTGGTCAGATAGTAAATAATATTTCAGGAGGGCTGCAAGAAAGATTTGTCAGAGCAAAGATTTGTGAAATCATGGAGGGTGGAGAAAAAGCCTTTGAACAGCGTTATAAACGAATTCTACAAGATATGAAGAGATAAGAAATGAAAAACCAAAAACTAGACCCTACCTAGATAGGTAAGTGTAAATGCTTCAAGTTAGGGGTCTATAAATTGTTAGAAGGTATCGAAAAATCCCACTATGTTAAGCAAAAATCAGAACAGGATATTTCTTATGTAAAAATATGTTATAGCCTATGCAAAAGATTTATTTAGCAATTTTTGCAATTTGAAAGAAAATAGCCATTATTTTTTCGTATCATTGACTGGTGCGTGTATTGAAACTAAAGTTGATATATTAGCCATTAGGCGATTCGCCCCTTTACGGGGGCGTGTGTTAAGAATAGGAGGGTTTATGCCTAATAAAATCAAACTCTATATTTGGGGCGATTATGCCTGTTTTACCCGTCCTGAGATGAAAGTGGAGCGGGTGTCTTATGATGTGATTACCCCGTCGGCGGCACGGGGGATTTTGGCGGGGATACACTGGAAACCTGCGATTCGCTGGGTGATTGACAGAATTTATGTGTTAAAGCCCATTCGTTTTGAATCGGTTCGGCGTAATGAAGTTGGTAGTAAAATTTCAGAAAGCAAAGTTAGTGGAGCGATGAAACGCAAAAGCACGGCTGATTTGTACGCCATTATTGAAGATGACCGCCAGCAACGTGCTTCTACTGTATTAAAAGACGTTGCCTATGTGATTGAAGCCCATTGCGTGCTGACCGCCAAAGCAGGCGAGGAGGATAATATCACTAAGCATATTGAGATGTTTAAACGCCGAGCCAAAAAAGGGCAATGTTTTTATCAACCGTGTATGGGCGTGCGTGAGTTTCCAGCACATTTTGCCCTGATTGATGATCATGACCCCATGCCCCAAAGTCTTTTGGCGGATGCTGATAAAACCCGTGATTTGGGTTGGATGTTGCACGATATTGATTTTGACCATAACAACACGCCCAAGTTTTTTCGGGCTCAGATGAACGAAGGTGTGATTGAGGTTCCGCCGTTTTTTGCTGAGGAGGTCAAAGCATGATTTTGGTAAAATTAGCAGGGTGTTATCATCGTTTGGCAAATGAAGTGGACAAGGTTTCAGGCAGCCCCAAAGTGCCTGCTTATGGGTTTAGCGAAGAAAAAATCGGCTATATTTTGGTGTTTAACAAAGCAGGCGAATTGATTGATTGTATGCCTAATTTAACTGCCGATAAAAACCCCCAGCCCAAACTGATGAGCGTGCCACGTCCTGAAAAACGCACTTCAGGTGTTAAACCGAATTTTTTGTGGGATAAAAGTGCGTATGTATTGGGTGTGGAGAGTAATAAAGACAAGGCGACCGCCAAAGAGATGCCTTTTGTGCCCTCTGAAAAAAACTTTGATGCCTTTCGTGAGGCACATTTAAATTGGTTAAAAGACAGCCAAGATGAAGGGCTGGTGGCATTGCGTGCTTTTTTGGCAAATTGGCAGCCTGAAAAATTTGCCGATTCGATTTTGACTCACGATGTACTGAACGCCAATTTGGTGTTTAAATTAGACGGCACAAGCGGTTATATCCATGGGCGTGAAGAAGCCAAAGTCTTGTGGGCGGATTTATTGAATACCGAAGATGCCCCAGAAGGTTTGTGTTTGATAACAGGCGAAACCGCTCCGATTGCCAGATTGCACCCGGCCATTAAAGGTGTGTGGGGCGGACAAAGCTCGGGCGGGTCTATTATTTCTTTTAATAAAGAATCTTTTACATCATTTGGTAAAGAGCAAGGAGCCAATGCCCCTGTTTCTGAAAAATCGGCATTTGCCTACACCACCGCCTTAAATTACTTACTGCGTAGCGACAAACATTCGCTCAGAATCGGCGATGCCAGCACCGTGTTTTGGGCGGAAGCCGAAAGTGTGGAACAAGCTCAAATGGCGGAGGATTTTTTTGCAGGGGCTTTGACACCGCCGGGTGATGAGCAAGAAACCGCCAAGATTTTTAATGTGTTAGAAAAAATCAGTCAAGGGCGCCCCTTGTTGGAAGTCGCACCAGAATTGTCTGAAAACACCCGTTTTTACATTTTGGGACTGGCTCCCAATGCTTCACGGATTTCCATTCGTTTTTGGCTGGATACCCATTTTGGGGCGTTGGCACAAAATTTGGCAAAATATTGGCAGGATTTACAAATTGAACCGCCTGCATGGAAAACACCGCCGCCCATTTGGCGATTATTGCTTCAAACGGCTGTTTTGGGCAAAAGCGAAAACATCTCGCCTATACTGGCAGGGGAAATGACACGGGCGGTTATCAACGGTTCGCCATATCCCAAGAGTTTGTTATCTCAACTGATTGCCCGCATTCGTGCTGACGGCGATGTCAATGGCTTGCGTGTGGCGATGATAAAAGCGGTGTTGGCACGTCAATCAAGAAAAGGTCTTATCACAGAAGGAGTTCCCATGAGTTTAAACAAAGAAAGCAACAATACGGCTTATTTAATGGGCAGATTGTTTGCGGTATTAGAACGCATTCAAAACCAATCACTTGGCGATGTAAATGCCGGCATTGCCGACCGTTATTATGGCTCAGCGTCTGCCGTGCCGTTTTCGGTTTTTCCGCGTTTGTTAAGCGGTGCCAAACACCATTTATCCCGTTTGCGTAAAGACAAAGCAGGTATGGCAGTTAATTTGGATAAAGATTTGGGCGACATCATTAGCAAATTGCCCGAAACCTTTCCCCGTCATTTGAGCATTGATGAACAAGGGCGTTTTGCCATTGGTTATTATCATCAAAAACAGCAGTACTTTGCCAAAAAAGAACCCCAATCAGAACAGGAGTAACCTATGTCCATTCAAAATCGTTATGAATTTGTGTATTTTTTTGACGTAAACAACGGCAACCCCAATGGCGACCCCGATGCAGGCAATATGCCACGCCTTGACCCGGAATCCAGCAAAGGTTTGGTAACAGACGTTTGCTTAAAACGCAAGATCCGCAATTTCATTGAATTAAGCTGTGAAAACGAAGCAGGCTATGAAATTTACGTTAAAGAAAAAAGCGTGTTGAATTTGCAGAACAAACGGGCGTATGAAGCCTTGGGCGTTAAACCTGAAGCCAAAAAATTGCCCAAAGACGAAGCCAAAGCCCGTGAAATCACCGCTTGGATGTGCAAAAACTTCTTTGATGTTCGCACCTTTGGGGCGGTCATGACCACCGAAGTCAATAGCGGACAAGTGCGAGGGGCGGTACAGCTTGCCTTTGCCCAATCCATTGACCCCATCATTCCTTTGGAAATCTCCATTACCCGCATGGCAGTTACCAACGAAAAAGATTTGGAAAAAGAACGCACCATGGGTCGCAAATACATCGTGCCTTACGCCTTGTATCGCGTGCATGGTTTTGTGTCGGCAAAATTGGCAGAAAAAACAGGCTTCGGCGATGACGATCTGCAAAAATTATGGCAAGCCTTAACGCTCATGTTTGAACACGACCATTCCGCCGCCCGTGGCGAGATGAATGCCCGCAAACTCATTGTATTTAAACACGATGATGCTTTGGGTAATCAGCCTGCCCATCAGTTGTTTGAACGTGTCAGCGTGGAACGTGTCAATGGCGAAAGCGGCACGCCGGCTCAATCCTTTGCCGATTATCAAATTCACGTCAATAAGGAAAATCTGGAACGTGTTACGGTAGAAGAGCTGTTGTAATGCTCATGATTCCACTCTCCGCCCTGCAACATTACGCCTTTTGTCCGCGTCAATGTGCCTTGATTCACAATGAACAAGCATGGGCGGAGAATTTCTTAACCGCACAAGGCAAAGCCCTGCACGAACGTGTTGATTCAGGCGAACCCGAAACCCGCAAAGGCCTGCGTTTTGAACGCAGCGTGCACGTCTCGGCGGAGCATTTGGGCTTGTCGGGTATTTTGGATATGGTTGAACACGATATGCGTTCAGGCAGCCTGAAACCCGTGGAATACAAGCGCGGCAAATCCAAACCCGTATTGATGGACGAAATCCAACTTTGCGCCCAAGCCATATGTTTGGAAGAAATGACCGGTCAAACCATCAACGATGGCGCATTGTGGTACATGCAAACGCGCCACCGCTTGCCTGTGGTGTTTTCAGGCAGCCTGCGTGAGCAAACCTTGGCAATCATTGCCCAAGTCCGTGCATTACTGGAAAGCGGCACCACACCACCGCCTGAATATGACAAGCATTGCAAAGCCTGTTCTTTAGTGGAGATGTGTCAGCCGAAGTTGTTGGAGAAGGATAGGTCGGTTGGGTATGTGATAGGGTTGTTTGGGGAGTTGTAAGTTTATTTTGAGAACTTTTATGAATACAAAAAAATATACTGCATTAACAATCGATACAAGCATATTTGACCAAAATGCTCTTAAGCTTAAAAAAGGTGCGTTGGCTACTCTTAAACAATTCAAAAACCTACCAATCAATTTTATATTAAGTGATATTGTGGAAAGAGAGGTGATTAAGCATTTAAATAAAAAAGAAATGGAGGTTATTGAAAAAATTAAATCAGCAACCAAAGATGATGATTTATCTAATTATTTGGGTTGTGATGATAGATTTTTGTTACATAAAAATAAGCTATTAAATATTCATAATCAAGATGATATGTTTACGAATAATTTATGGAGAGATTTTATTAATGATTGTGATATTAATATCATTGAATCAGAAGGTAATGTTAGTATTGATGAATTAATAAATTTATATTTTTCTTGTAAAGCACCATTTTCAGAATCTGGTAAGAAGAAAAATGAATTTCCTGATGCAATAGCTTTGTTGGCATTTTAAAAATGGGCTGTTGATAATAATCAAATGATTCTGGCTGTTAGCGATGATAAGGTTTGGAAAAAATTTGCAGAAAACGAAGATTGGATTGATGTGGTAGATGATTTAGGAACTGCGATAGAAACTTTACGTTCAATTTGTGATAATTCATTGCAAGATTTAGTGATTGATATTCAAAATAATTTATTCAAGGAACCTTATAGTTTATTTTTGGAAAATATTAAAGAAGAGATAGAATCAAAATTATATGTATATGAAATTTACGCAGAATCTCCATTTCAATATGAAATTGATGATGAAATGATTCAAGTAAATGAAATAATAGAGATTTCGAATATACGCCTAATAGATTCAGATTCAGAATCAATTACAATAATGATTGATTGTAAAGTGGATTATTATGCTGAAGCTAGTTTTTGTTTTTTTGTAAAAGATTCTATTGATAAAGATGATGTTAATTTAGGCTCTAGCCATAAAAGCATTGAAGATTCATTTAGTACAGAAATTGTTATAACACTAACAGGTAATATTATAAATGGTTTGGAATCAATGGATATAAATGAAATAGAAATTACTCATACTGATGTTACTATAGATATGGGTTACGTTCACCCATTTGAGGATTATGATGAAGGTCATTATTAAGTGAAAAAACTCCAAAACACCCTCTACATCACCACCCAAGGTAGTTACCTGCATAAGGAGCGGGAAACGCTGGTGGTGGAACAAGACCGCAAAAAAGTCGCCCAACTGCCGATTCATTCCATTGGGCATATTTTTTGTTTTGGGAATGTGCTGGTGTCGCCGTTTTTATTGGAATTTTGCGGCGAATATGGGGTAAATTTGGCATTTTTCACTGAAAATGGACGATTTTTGGGCCGATTTGTCGGTCGTCAAAACGGCAATGTGTTATTGCGGCGCGCGCAATATCGTCAATCAGAAAACAATCCGATACCGATTTCCCGCAACATCATCGCTGCTAAAATCCAAGCCAGCAAACGCGTTTTACAACGTCAAATTCGCAATCACGGCGAAAATGAAGCGGTTCAGGCTGCCATTGCCGCGCTCAATGCCAGTTTGCAGCAACTGAAACGCGCGGCGGACAGTTTGGACAACATTCGCGGCATTGAAGGCGATGCGGCGGCGCGTTATTTTGGCGTATTTGGGCATTTGTTGGCGGAAAAAAGCGATTTGACGTTTGACGGGCGCAACCGCCGACCGCCACGCGATGGTGTAAACGCATTATTGTCTTTTTTATACAGCATCTTGGGAAAAGACATCAGTGGCGCATTACAAGGCGTAGGACTTGACCCGCAAGTCGGTTTTTTGCACGCCGACCGTTCGGGGCGCGACAGTTTGGCGCAGGATATTTTGGAAGAATTCCGCGCGTGGTGGGTGGATAGAATGGTGTTGTCGCTGATAAATCGCGGGCAAATCAAAGCGCAAGATTTCACGCAAGAAGCCAGTGGTGCGGTCAATATCAAAGCCGATGCGCGCAAACTCATTTTCCAAACATTGCAAAGCAAAAAACAAGAAAAAATCGTCCACCCATTTTTGCAGGAAGAAGTGGCAATCGGTTTGCTGCCGCATATTCAAGCGATGTTGCTGACAAGGCATTTGCGTGGGGATTTGGCGGAATATCCACCGTTTTTGATGCGGTGATTTTCAGGCAGCCTGAAAAGGAGAAATAATCATGATGATGTTGATTACATACGATATTTCGCTTGACAATGCTGACGGACAAAAACGCTTACGCCAAATTGCCAAACATTGTCTGGATTATGGCGTGCGTGTGCAATATTCTGTATTTGAATGTGACATCGTGCCAGACCAGTGGGTTGTGCTGAAAAACAAATTATTGGCAACCTACAATCCCGACGTAGACAGCCTGCGCTTCTACCATTTGGGCAGCAAATGGCACAACAAAGTTGAACATCACGGCGCAAAACCTGCGGTGGATGTCTTTCAAGATGTGTTGATTTTGTGATATCAATCAACCTTAATAACCATCGCTAAAAGGGAGTTCACATTAAAACCCCCTTAGCTTAGCGATAAAATAATCTCATGAATTATCTCACAATATCGATCTTGCTTAAGTCCATTTATAATGATAGTCTTTTTAAGACTTAGTTTAGCGATACCGCTGATATTAAGCCTTAAAAATCCTGCCTTTACAAAGAGGCAGTCGCACCCCGCAGGGGTCGTGTGTTGAAACTTTGATGCCGGATGAAAGATACCGTGCTCCAATTCGTCGCACCCCGCAGGGGTGCGTGTGTTGAAACTATTATCCTATCTTCTTTCTGCTGCTCACATCTCTGTCGCACCCCGCAGGGGTGCGTGTGTTGAAACTTCGTCAATCCAGAAACATTGAAGCTAGTCATAGGTCGCACCCCGCAGGGGTGCGCGTGTTGAAACAAATGAACTTTACCACCAGCATTAACATTTACATGTCGCACCCCGCAGGGGTGCGTGTGTTGAAACCAGACCACATCAGCAGGTCGGAATAGGTGTGGATGTCGCACCCCGCAGGGGGTGCGTGTGTTGAAACACGGGCTTGGCGGAGAATTGCGGGAAATCACGTAGTCGCACCCCGCAGGGGTGCGTGTGTTGAAACCAAGCTGCTTGCCCAGCTGCTGGCTTTGTCGGTAGTCGCACCCCGCAGGGGTGCGTGTGTTGAAACTGCGCTGCAACAGCACGCGCTGGCGCAGTTGTCCGTCGCACCCCACAGGGGTGCGTGTGTTGAAACTACCAAACGTTCCTCCTTAATGTTGTTGGGTACGTCGCACCCCACAGGGGTGCGTGTGTTGAAATCTCAATGGGGAGATGGGTACCGGCAAAACCATAAGTCATCCTCATAGAGGTCTGTGTTACAATTAAATATCTATAAAATTAGTAATTCAAAACATTCAATCTTATTGAGTTTATGTTTATGATAAGGTGTTTTTAAGTTATTAATTCGATATTCATGATATTAAAAGTTTATCGATGTTTATAGATTTTTATTTTGATATTGTTTTTTTGTATAAATGATATGTGAAAAAATATGATAGAAGATTTTTGGCAAGGTATGTTATTTGCAGGAAATATTATTTTTCCTTTGATTGCTTTGATTTGGATAGGCCGTTGGTTGCGAATGAGCGGTCAAATTCGTGAACAGTTTTTGCAAGATGTTAATGCTTTATTGTATCGTTACGGAATTCCCGGTTTATTATTTTTCAGTATTTTGAAAAGCCAAGAAAGTCTGATGTCGCAATGGCGTTTAGTGGCGGCAGGTTATTTGGCTACTTATTTGCTGTATTTGGTCAGTAGTTTAATTGCTAATAAAATGATAGCTTCTCCTGCGGATAGAGGTGTATTTGTGCAAGGGGTATTCCGCGGTAATTTAGCCATTTTAGGTTTGGCATTTGTTATTCAAGCGCATGGTGATTACGGGCGTGAAGTCGGAGGTATTTTAGCGGGTGCGATTGCTCTGGAGCTTAATGTATTAAGCGTGATTTGCCTGAACAAAGCCATGCAGCAGCAGACGGAGTTTTCCGCTTGGCAAAGCATGATGCAGCTTTTGAAAAAGATGCTGCAAAATCCGTTAATTATTGCCATTTTATGCGGTTTTTTCTTAAAGATTTTGCATGTACCATTACCGAAAGCAGTGTTTTCTTTCGGCGATTTGTTTACCCGTTTGACTCTACCTTTATCTCTTATTAGCATTGGTGCGGCTTTTGATTTGCGCGGCATTTTCGGCGCCGGGCAAATGGCGGTTTGGGCAAGCGTGGGACGTTTGCTAGTATCGCCCTTATGTTTTTTATGCTGCGGCTTATTATTGGGTTTGACAGGGCGTGATTTGGCGATTTTATGCCTGATGGGCGCTGTGCCGGCGGCAAATGCCGGCTATATTATGGCAAAGGCTTTGGGTGGCAATGCGATAGCGGCGGCGAATATTATTGCTATTACGACCGCTGCTTCTTTGCTTGTAGTAGCGCCTTTAATTGCTTTGTTTTATGCTTTAGATTGGGTGTAATTGATATGAATTCATTATTGGCTAAAAAATTAGGTCGTTATCATCGTCGTCTGCATAAATTTGCGTTTTATTTCTCTCATGCGGGTTTAGAATTGTTGCCGAATTTTCTGCTAGAAAAGGATTATAAAAACGTATTGGCAGATATGGAAAAGTTAACAGATGATAAGAGAGTACGCATTTTATCGCGTTGTGATTATTATCATCGCTTGAATTCAAGTTTTCATATAGATAATCCTGATGCTTATTGCGGCAATTTTCCTCGTCAAAAACCCTCTGCTTATTATTATGATTTAGCACCTTTATTGCATTATTTTTCTGAGAAGAATGAGTTTCATTATGAGTTTGGCGATGTTATTCATGTGCCGAAAGTACCAAGTTTTGTGAAAAGTCGCCCTATTATGAATCAGGGAAATGAAAATTCTATTCTATTGAAGTTAGATAGTGTTCGGCATTTTTATGTTCTGCCCGATCATATCCCTTTTAAAAAGAAAAAGTCTATGTTGTTATGGCGCGGTGCGGCACATCAAACGCATCGCTTAGATTTTTTAGAGCGTTATCATCATTTGCCGCGTTTGGATGTGGCTTGTGTGCATGAAAAATCGCGTGATAAAGTTTATCATGGTTCTTATTTAACGGTTCCTGAGCAATTAGAATATAAATATATTTTAAGTATTGAAGGTAATGATGTGGCGACTAATTTAAAATGGATTTTCTATTCCAATTCTCTTTGTTTTATGTGTAGGCCGCGTTATGAAACTTGGCTGATGGAAGGTGCTTTAGAACCTAATGTGCATTATGTGTTGTTGCGCGATGATTATGCCGATATAGAAGAAAAATTGGATTATTTCGAGAGTCATCCGGAGGCGGCTTTAGAGATTATTCATAATGCGCAGATGTGGATGCAGCAATTTATGGATAAAGATAAGGAGCGTTTGTTGAGTCTTTTAGTGATGGAGAAATATTTTCGCCTTTCCGGGCAATTATGATAAATGTGATTATTCACAAACTTTCTGAAATAAGAGCTATTTGAATATTTCAGTCTCATGCTTTTGGCATGAGGCTGTGTTTTAGATAGCGGCGGCGATGGCGTCGCCGAGTGTTTGGGTGCCGGCAGTGCCGCCAAGATCGGGGGTTTTGCAGTCGCTTTTCAGCGTTTCTTCAATTGCTTTCATGATGCGGGCGGCGGCTTGTGCCGCGGCAGGGTTTTCTTCGGCAAAGCATTCCAGCATCAGCGCGCCCGATCATATCATAGCGATGGGGTTGGCGATGTTTTTGCCGTAGATGTCGGGTGCGGAACCGTGTACGGGTTCAGATAATGAGGGGAATCGGCGTTCGGGGTTGAGGTTGGCAGATGCTGCCAGTCCCAGTGTGCCGACGCAGGCCGGCCCTAAATCGGATAAGATGTCGCCGAAGAGGTTGGAGGCGACGACGACGTCGAAGCGTTCGGGTTTGAGCACAAATTGCGCGACAAGGGCGTCAATGTGCTGTTTGTCCTGCAACGTCGGGGTAGTTGTGCGCGATGGCGGCGATGCGAAATTGTGTTTTCATCTTGTTTCTCCAAAAAAATACGCCATCAATCGATGGCGCGTGTATTTATATTAATACGAAATATGCCCACAGTCCGACAAGCAGTACGCAGAGTATGTTCAGCAGTAAGCCGACGCTGAGCATTTCTTTTTGCTCAATCAGGCCGCTGCCGAAGACGATGGCATTCGGCGGTGTGGCAACCGGCAGCATGAAGGCACAGGAAGCGCCGATGCCGATTACAAAGACGAGGACTTCTTTGGGCATGCCCATTTGTGTGGCAATGCCGGTGAAGACCGGCACGAGCAGGGCGGCGGAAGCGGTGTTGCTGGTAAATTCGGTGAGGAAAATAATAAAGGCGGATACGGCAAGTATGATGATAAGCGGATGTGTGCCGCCGAAGGTTTCCGCCATTTGCTTGCCTAAGGCCGCAGAGGCGCCGGTGTTTTGCAATAGGGCGCTGAGGCTGAGACCACCGCCGAAGAGCAGGAGTACGCCCCAGTCGGTGTTATTGGCGATGTCTTTCCAGCGGCAGGTGCCGAAGACGATGACGGCAATGGCGGCGGCAAGTGCGATGACGGTATCGGAATTGGCGATGCCGAAATGCGCTTTGATTTTGCTGCTCAATATCCATGCGCCGGCGGTGCAGATAAAGATGAGCATGGCAATGATGCGGTGCAGCGTCCAAGGGATGTTTTCTTCTTGAATCGAGACTTTTTCTTTGAGATTGGGTTTAAGCAGCGCATAGAGCGAAAATACCATCAGCGGCAGAATGAGGAGCATCATCGGTATGCCCATTTTCATCCAGCCGTAGAAATCCAGCCCTAGGGATTTGGCGGCAATCATATTCGGCGGCGAGCCGACTAATGTACCCAAGCCGCCGATACTGGCGCAGTAAGCGATGCCGAGCAGCACGAAAACAAAGGTTTTGCGTTCTTTGCCGCGGTCTAAATGCGCCATCATGCCGAGTGCCAAGGGCAGCATCATGGCGGCGGTGGCGGTGTTGCTGATCCACATCGATAAAAAGGCGGTTACGCCGAAGAGAAGCAGGACGGCGATAAGCATATTGCCGCGCGAGAGCGATAAAATCCAAATGGCGATTTTGCGGTCGAGTTTTTGAATGTGCAGTGCCGCCGCCAAGGCAAAGCCGCCGAAGAAGATATAAATCGTGGGATCGGCAAAACCGGCTAAGGCGGTTTTGATGTTGGTGTCGGGGAATTTGAGGGTGGCGGCAAGCACGGGCACCATGAGGGCGGTAATCGTGATATGTACGGCTTCGGTAAACCACATGATGGCGACAAAGAGCAGCACCGCCAGTCCTTTGCTGGCATTGAGTTCATAGCCTGCACCTGTAGGGCTTTTCAGCCACAAATAGAAAGCGTAGGCGGCGACGGCGGCAATGCCTGTGATGACCAAGCCGCGGAAATTCGTTGCGAATTGCTGGGTAGTCAGCAGTTCCGAGTTTTGCACGTTCTCGAGTGCAGGTTGCTGTGTTATCAAGTGAATCTCCTTTGTTTTTATGTGATAAAAAATGAAATTTTAACGAGCTTAGTCTAACAAAAAAGTCATTTTCAGGTAAAAGAATTTCATAAACATTGAGCTGCGCATAAATTTAGCAGTGTGATGAAGGCTGTTTACAACTGAAAGGAAGGACGATGAGCAAAACATTCCCTTTGCACGGCGATACTGTCGGCAGCTATTTGCGTAGCGAACCTTTAAAAGCTGCGCGCGCCGATTTTGCCGCCGGCAAGATGAGCCGTGAGCAACTCACGCAAATCGAAGACCAAGAAATCGAAAAACTTGTGCAGGCGCAATTGGCGACCGGCATTCAGGTATTGACCGACGGCGAATTCCGCCGCTCTTGGTGGCATATCGATTTTTTGGAAAATCTGAATGGCATTGAGGACTTTATTCCCGAGCAGGTCTATGCTTTCAAAGATACGAAGGTGCGCAAATATAGTTTCTTCAGATTAAAATGAGATAACAAAAATTTTCAACATATTGAAAAATATTACAATATTTTCTTTAAGGCGTATCATTTTAATCTGAAGAGACTATACAATACGCGCTGCTGTGGCAAAGTGTCTTGGAATGTCAATCATCCTTTCCTCGAGCATTTCAAATCCCTAGCCAAGATTGTAGGCGGACGCGGAATCGTGAAATTTACCATTCCCAGCCCGAATCAGTTGATGTATCCCTTTATTTGGGATACGGGTTTTTATGCCGATAAACAAAGCTATTACGAGGACGTACGGCAAGCTTATAAAGAAGCGATTCAGGTCTTTTATGATGCCGGCTGCCGCTATTTGCAATTTGACGATGTGTATTGGGGAGCGCTCTGCAATCATTACGACAAACCGGATTTTGCAGAAAATAAACGTTATGCGCTGGAAAATATTCAGGATATTTTAAGTGTTAAACCGGCGGATATGACGATTACCACTCATGTTTGCCGCAGCAATTACAAATCTTCTTATTTGCTTACAGGTTCTTATAATCCGGTGGCGGAAGATTTGTTCGGCAAAACCGCTTATGACGGCTATTTCTTGGAATATGATAATGAGCGCAGCGGCAGCTTTGAACCGCTGAAGCATTTCCCAAACAATCCGCATAAAGGGCGGGTGGTGCTGGGTTTGATTACCTCGAAATTCCCCGAATTGGAAGATAAGGCGGCGATTAAGGCGCGGATTGCGGAAGCGGCGAATTATGTGCCTTTGGAACAGCTGGCGTTGTCGCCGCAATGCGGCTTTGCCTCAACCGAGGAGGGCAATATCATGAGCGAAGCGGAACAATGGGCGAAAGTGCGCTTAGTGGAAGAAATTGCCAAGGAAGTCTGGGCGAAGATTAATCGCCAAAGCAAAAAACACCGCGTTCGCGCGGTATTTTTTTATGATATTCAATTGATTAAAATCAAAACAAGACCAGTCGATAGCATTGAAGCGGCTATGCGGCCGCTTCTACCGCCTGCGGCTGCAACACCTGCAAATCCTTAGCCGCGATGGCGACTAAAAAGCCGCGTTTGCCGCCGTTGATGTAAATGGTGTCTAAATCCAAAATGCTGCTTTCCACATAAACGGGCAGCGCACTTTTGCAGGCAAAAGGACTGGTGCCGCCGACTAAATAGCCGCTCCATTTATTGGCTTGGGCTGGGCTGGCAGGCTCGATATGGCGTGCGCCGATAATGCGCGCCAATTGGCGGGTGGAGATTTCTTTATCGCCGTGCATGAGCATAATCAGCCCTTGTTTTTTATCATCTTGCAAAATAATCGTTTTAATCACGCAATGTTCGTCAACATGTAATTCTTGTGCGCAGCGCGCCGTACCGCCGTGTTCTTCATAATCATAAAGATGCGCTTCATAAGCAATCTGATGCTCGCGCAGAAAACGGACGGCGGGGGTAATGGGATAGGATTTTTTACTCATGGCTGACAGATAATCGAAAAAAACGATTATAAGGGATTATGGGCTTGTCGCTAGGGTTTTCAAGGTTTATTCTGATGCTCTGCATAAGGAGGAAAGAATGAAAATAGCAGCGTATCAAATGGCGGGCGGAAACGATTATGCGCGCAATCTGCGTATTTGCCGACACAGCGCGAGCCTTGCCGCTCAAGCCGACGCAAAACTATTGCTATTGCCGGAGGCGGCGATGTTTCTGCGCGCCCAAGAAAGCGAAGCGACGATGACGCAATCCCTAGACGGCGAATTTGTTTCGCTGTTGGCAGACTTATCGCGCGAATACGGACTGACGATTGTCGCGGGTATGTTTGAGCCGGCGCCGCAGGAACGGGCTTTTAATACGGCAGTTGTGCTGCAAGCGGGGCGATTATTAGGGACTTATCGCAAATTGCATTTGTATGATGCTTTTGCGGTGCAGGAAAGCAAGCGGATTGCACAAGGCGAGGATTTGCCGCCTGTTTTTGACTGCGAAGGCATCACATTCGGCGTGATGACCTGCTATGACCTGCGCTTTCCCGAAACGGCGCGTGCTTTAGCCGAGCAGGGCGCGGATGTTATTTTGCTGCCGGCGGCGTGGTTTGCCGGTGCGGATAAGGAATATCACTGGCAATTGCTCTGCGCGGCGCGCGCTTTGGAAAACGGCGTTTATGTATTGGGCGCGGATATGTGCGGCGGCAACCGCATCGGGCATTCCTTATTTGTCGATGCGCTGGGCATGGTGCGTACGCAGCTTGGTCAGGAGGAAGGATTATTGTGCGCGGAAGTCGATAAAGCGCATTTAGCGGCGGTGCGCGAACGTTTGCCTATGCTGAAGCAGCGTCGTTTTGCGATTGCTTTAAACGGCGGTAGCGCGACTGGCGCAGGGCATTAAAGCAGAGAGCGGCGATAAAGGCGCTGCTTTGGCATAAGACAATACAAGCGCCGGTCGCCGCATCTAGATGATAGCTGATGATAACGCCGCAGACGGCGGCAAGCACGGAGCTGATACAGGCGCACAGCAATAGGGGGGCGAAGCGTTTGCATAAGAGTTGTGCGGTCAAAGCAGGGGCGATGAGCATGGCGACAACCAAGACAACGCCTACCGCCTGCATGGCGGCAACGCAGGTAAGGGCAAGCAAAATCAAAAGGCTATGTTGCAGGCAGGGAATACACAGACCGCTGAGGCGGGCTTGATGTTCGTCAAACACATAGAGCAGGAAATCCCGCCATTTGAGCGCAAACACGCTGCAGACGACGGCGGCAATAGCCCAAACTTGGTAGCGGCTGACGCTTTCGATGCCGAGGATATTGCCGAAGAGGATGTGCATGAGATGCTGACCTTTGCTGCCAGCATGATAGAGCAATAAGCCGAGCGCAAACAGGCTGGTAAAGGCGATGCCCAGCACGGCGTCCTGTTTGAGGCGGCTGTGTCTTTCAATGAAGCTGCTTGCCTGTGTGCAAGCGACGGCGGCGGCGAATGCGCCGATGGCAAGAGGAATGTTTAGCAGCGAAGCGAGAACGATGCCCGGCAATACGGCATGCGAGATGGCATCGCCGAGCAATGCCCAGCCTTTGAGTACTAAAAAACAAGACAGCAGGGCGCAGACCACGGCAATGACGATTGCCATGATGAGGGCTTGTTGCATAAAGGGGTATTGCAGGGGTTCGAGCAGAAAATTCATGGTTGTCTCTGATGGCGGCCTTGGGCGAGCAGTCCGTATTTCGGTGCGGCGAAGAAGGCGAGGGCAAAGAACAGGCTTTGCAATGCCACAATCAGCGCGCCGGTGGGCAGATTGACGAAATAGCTGAGATAACTGCCGCAGAAGCAGGTGCTGATGCCTAAAAAAGCGGCAATGATGAGTACGCGGCTGAGGCGGTCGCTTAAGAAATAGGCGGTCGCTCCCGGTGTAATCATGAGAGAGATGACTAAGATTGCGCCGACGGTTTGCAGAGAAGCGACAATAGCGGCGGATAGCAGGGCGAAGAAGAGGACTTTAAGCGTTTTTACGGCGAGCCCCGCGGTAATGGCTTGGGTTTCGTCAAAAAAGAGCAATTGGAAATCGCGCCATTTGCAGATGATAAATATCAGCGTAAACAGGGAAATGGCGCTGATTTGCCATAAATCCGCATCACTGATGGCGAGAATATTGCCGTATATAACGGCGGAGATATTGATGGCGGTGGGTTTGAGCGAAATCAGCAGCAAGCCGGCGGCAAAGAAGCTGCTGAAGACTAAGCCGATGACGGCATCTTGTTTGAATTTGGGAATACGCCCCAAGCCTAAAATCGCGGCGGCGGCTAAAAAGCCGGTAAAAAATGCGCCTAAACTGTAAGGCAGCCCCAAGGCATAAGCGCCCGCTACTCCCGGCACGACGGCATGAGAAAGCGCGTCGCCGATTAATGACCAGCGTTTGAGCAGCAAAAATACCGACAGCAGAGCGCAAATGCCGCCCACGATGCTGGAAGCGAACATGGCATGGCGCATATAGCCGAAACTGAAAGGTTCGAGCAGCAATTCAAGCATGGGCGGCTTCTTTAGCGATGTCGCCGATGTGCAAATGGTGCAAAATGCCGCCGAAGGTGCGTTCAAGATTTTCGCGGTTGTAGGTGTCGGCGATATTGCCTTGAGCAATAATGCTTTTATTGAGCATAATCACTTCATTGCAATAATCCGGCACGCTGCCTAGATTATGCGTGGAGATTAAAATCAGAAAGCCCGCGCTGCGCAGTTCCTGCAAGAGCTGCATAATCGCCAGCTCGGTTTGAATGTCCACGCCGGTAAAGGGTTCGTCGAGCAAAATCAGACGGCTTTCTTGCGCCAAGGCGCGCGCCAAAAATACGCGCTTTTTCTGCCCGCCGGATAATTCGCCGATTTGCCGATTGCCTAATGCGGCAATGCCTAAGCGTTGCATAGCGTCTTGGCAAATCTGTCTGTCTTGGGAAGATGGGCGGCGCAGCATGCCCATATGTCCGTAGCGCCCCTGCATAACCACATCGCTGACGACTATCGGAAAATGCCAGTCGATATTATCCGCCTGCGGTACATAGGCGACGCCATTGCATTTCACCGCTTGTTTGGACGGCATGCCACTGAGCAAAATTTGCCCCGTTTGCGGGCGAATAATGCCCATGATGCTGTTAAAAAGAGTGGATTTACCGCTGCCGTTCATGCCGATCAGCGCACAGACACTGCCGCCTGAGAGCTGAAAAGAAACCTCATGCAGCGCGGTATGCCCATTGGCATAGGTTACGCGGATATTATCCGCATATAGCGAAACAGGGAGCGAAGTCATGTATTGTCCTTATGATGATGGGCATATGATAACGAAAAAAGCCGCACAAAGGCGGCTTTCTCTTGCCCGCGGCTTATTTTGCCTGTTCTTGGAAGGCTTTGATGATGGTTGAAGTGGTAACGTCCAATAAATCCAAATAGGTAGGGGTTACGCCATCCGGTTCGGATAATGAATCCACATACAACACGCCGCCGTATGCCGCGCCGGTTTCTTTCGCCACTTGTTTGATAGGCTCGTCGGAAATGGTGCTTTCGCTGAAGACGACCGGAATGTTTTCCGCTTTCACGGTTTTAATCAAAGCCGCCACTTGCTGCGGACTGCCTTGCTGTTCGGCATTAATCGGCCATAAATAGGCTTCTTTAAAGCCGAAATCCGCCGTCCAATAAGAGAATGCGCCTTCGCTGCTGACTAACCAACGTTGTGCTTCGGGAATCTTGGCAATCGCTTCGCGGCTTTTGCTCTCGATTTCCTCGATTTTCGCTTTATAGGCTTGGGCATTGGCTTCGTAATGCGCTTTGTTTTCAGGGTCTGCCTTGATTAGAGCGGCAGCGATGTTGTCCACATAGATTTTGGCATTGCTGGCAGACATCCACGCATGTGGGTTAGGTTTGCCTTTGTATTCGCCGCTGCTGATGGCAATCGGCGTGATGCCTTCTGAAACATTGACGGATTCCGCACCTTTAATATTGCTGAAGAATTTTTCAAACCAGCGTTCCAAGCCCATGCCGTTCCACAAAATCAATTGCGCATCTTGAGCGGTGGCAAGGTCTTTCGGTGTGGGTTCGTAGTCATGAATTTCCGCGCCGGGTTTGGTGATGGATACGACTTGTGCGTGTTCGCCGGCAACATTTTGCGCCATATCCGCGATAATTGTGAAAGTGGTGGCGACTTTGAGTTTATCGGCAGCAAGGCTTGGAATTGCGCAAGCGGCAAGCAGGGCAGTAAGTAAAACTTTTGTTTGTGTTTTCAACATGATGAATACCTATTTAAAATTTAAAGGAGTTGTTATTCTATTTCAAATAGTAATGCTTGTCAATTGCATGATAGACAATTCATTTCATTGCTAATGGTTTATTTTGAAATTTCTTGCTAACATTTTACAATTTACGTTATCAGCAGTGGTAAACGGAGAGTGAAGCATGATTAGCATATTTGAGATGTTTAAAATCGGTATCGGACCGTCCAGTTCGCATACCGTAGGGCCGATGAAGGCTGCCGGTTTGTTTTTGCAGGCATTAAAAGCAGCGGATTGTTATGCGCAAACAGCGCGTTTTGCCGTGCATGTTTATGGTTCTTTATCTTTGACAGGGATTGGGCACGGTACGGACGGCGCTATTTTGGCAGGTTTGGCGGGAGAAGATCCGAAAACCGTAGATACCGACAAAATGCCGCAATTGATAGCGGATATTCGGGCGAATAAAGCGGTTGCGCAGCCTGATCGCAGTCCGATTGCTTTGGATACGGAAAAAGATTTTGTTTTCCATAAAACGCGTTTGCCTTTGCATGAAAACGGAATGACTTTGCAGGCTTTTGATGCGCAAGATACATTGCTGTTGGAGAAAAATTACTATTCTATCGGCGGCGGTTTTGTTGTTGAGGAGGAAGATTTCAGTACCGCTTTAGGGCAAGAAGATTTGCCGGTGCCTTATCCTTATAAAAATGCGGCCGATTTGCTGGCGCATTGCGAAAAGGAGAATTTGCGTTTATCGACGGTGATGCTGCGCAATGAAAGCGCATTGCATCAAGAGGCGGTAGTGCGCGATTACTGTCAAGAAGTTTGGGGCGTAATGCGCGATTGTATTGCACGCGGATTGGAACATGAAGGTGTTTTGCCCGGTAAACTGCGCATTCCGCGCCGTGCCGCACAGCTGCATCGCCAATTGGAAGATGCCGGCGATAATTTAAGCAAAGATCCGATGTTTTTGATTGATTGGCTGAATATGGTGGCGATGGCGGTGAATGAAGAGAATGCCGCCGGTGGGCGTGTGGTAACCGCGCCGACAAATGGGGCTTGCGGTATTGTACCGGCGGTTTTGGCTTATTACGAACGCTTCGTGCATCCGCTTGATGAAGACAAAATCACCCGTTATTTACTGACTTGCAGCGCTATCGGCAGTCTTTACAAAATGAATGCTTCTATTTCGGGCGCGGAAGTGGGTTGCCAAGGAGAAGTAGGCGTGGCTTGTTCTATGGCGGCTGCCGGATTGACGGATTTGCAAGGCGGAACTGCCGAACAAGTCTGCGAGGCGGCAGAAATCGCTATGGAGCATCATTTGGGCTTAACCTGCGATCCGGTGGCAGGGCAGGTGCAAGTGCCTTGTATCGAGCGTAATGCGGTGTCAGCCGTTAAAGCGGTCAATGCCGCGCGGATGTCTCTGATGCGCAGAAGCAAGCCGGTCGTCTCTTTAGACGAAGTGATTAAGACCATGTATGAAACCGGCAAGGATATGAATGAAAAATATCGCGAAACCTCAACAGGCGGCTTGGCGATGAATGTGCCTTGCTAAGACAAAGTACGATTTATTTTAGCGGCTTTTCAATTAAATCTATGCCAATATACAATTGGCATAGATTTTTTTGTATGTGGTTTAAAAATAATTGAATATGATTAAGCTATATTTATTTTCTGATTATTTGTCTATAAAGATATTTTTTGAAAATTTATACCGCAGGCTTGAAAAGTTTCATAATGAGCAATGAGTCGGTCGATATGTTTGCGTAATGCGGTTTTTTCAGCTTTGCTCAGTCCTTTAATATAAGTGAAATGCTGATCGAGCGGCAATAGAAAATGGCTGCCGCGAATCCTTGCAACAACTAAATATTCTTTGAAGAGATAGATAGAGTTTTTATTTGATTTTTTAAAAATCCACGGTTTGAAGTTGTTTCTTCCAATCTGTATTTGATAGCTGTTTTTGATTAAAGTTCCCGCCGGATAGCAAATGCTGTATTTATCTATTTTTTTTCCTATATTTGGAATATTCCCAATCATTGATAGCTACAATTTTCCAAGGTTGATTGTCAGTGCGATTGAATAAATCTAAGGCAGTATAATAAAAGCCTGAAGAGCCGAATATGACAATAGCGGCGAATAATAAAAAACAGCCATACTTATCATGACAAACATAAATATGCTGCGCCGAATAATCGTTTGTTGTGCAAAGGAATTGCTAAAACGATATGGTGCATTGAGGCTTGAAAGTATCGTAATGTATTCGGGATTGTTAAAACCGCTACTAGCTGAGAATGTTTGTTTATAGCGCTTATAGTCGAAGAATTGAAAAAGTATTACGGCGTTGGCTCGCCTTGCCGTACTATCTGTACTGTCTGCGGCTCGCCGCCTTGTACTACTTTTTCACTTCTCCGACTATAGCATCGTAAGTAAAAATAAACTGGCAATATTTGTTTCTTCTCGAGTCTCTGCATTATCCGTAAGCAGAACGAATTTCGGCTGTTGCGGATTTTTCTGAAGAGGCTAAATGCTGTTTATAATATGCGGTATTATGGCAGGCGCTGCGTAAACTGACATCATGAAAACTATGGCAAGGTTTTGGCGGTGGGGGCGGTAAACATAGTGCCGATTTCCTGTGAGTCATTAAGCCAGATATGCCAATCTTCTTTTAACTGACCATTCATGCTGTTATTCATGCCAACAATTGAGATGACAAGTAGCAAACCAATGATTCCTACAATTCTTGGGGCAGTCATTGAAAATTTTTTTGCCTGCAATACGCGATTTGTTGTTGGAAAATAGCCTAAATGAATCATAGAGTGAATTTTGAGAAGTTTTTAATGTTTTCTTTTTCAAAATAAAAAAGCTTCCGCATAAAATGATGTTATGCTGAAGCCTATATCAATAAGGTAAGAAAATAATGTTATTTATCTTTAACCAGACTTTGTACGGCATGATAAATAGAGGCTTTGTTTCTTAATTGGGCATTATGCGATAAGCCTTTGAATAATTTTTTATGCTGCGCATCCACATTCATCGCAAAACCACTGTCGATAGTGGTCAAGCTATCTAAATTAGAAGCTTGTAAATGCCAGTTTGTTTTCATCAACGATTGCGGATTAGGATTGCTTGCAAGCCATTTGAAGTCCGGATGGCTTACTTGCAGGGATTTGCATTGGCGGTGGATACAGAGATTGGCAAAATCTGAGCCTTTATGCGGTGTGGCAATGGTAACCGCATCTTCCACGAGAATATTTCTAAAGCCCGATTCGTATTCGCTTCCGCCTTGCACGGCGCTGCGAATCACCAAACCGCCCATAGAGTGTCCCATTAAATCAACTTTTTGATTATATTTTGTGTAATGATCAAAAACATAATTAGAAAGCGTGCGTCCTAGTTCTTTCCAAGTATTATCACGACCTGTATTGCTGTATAGCTCTGCTAAATTAACATCGCAATTTTTGCTGGCTTTGTAATAAGTAACTGTTTTAACGTTGGTAAAGCCTTGCGTTTTTAGTTCTTTTAAGATAGGGCCCCATAATTGGCTACAGTTGATGCTGGCAGAGTCATATGTCATAAATCCATGTACTAATAAGACGGGCGTATCTTTGCTTTGCGTAGCCGGTTGCGCTTGTGCCGCGATTGCCAAGCAAGGAATAAGGGCAAGCCATAGTTTTTTCATAAACATCTCCAGTTAAGTTAAGGAAGGGCAATAATGCCGGGTGCGATTTTATCATTACTAAAAGATTGAATTAAAGTTATTTTTGTTATTAAGCGCTGTTTTCTTACACATTAACTGAAATTGCTATGGATTTTCGCTGTGGTTTTCAGCTTGTATCAGCGTTTCGATATGTCTTCGGCATTGGCGGCGCTGCGATTCGGTCAAACCCCCGACAATTTCCAGATTTAAATCCAAAGGCACGGGCATACCGCCGTTTTTCGGCATGACTGCCAAGAGATAGGCATTGCCCTGATGTTCAAAAAGATAGGGTGAGAAATATTTGCCGTCAATAAGTAAACGATAAGGCTTTTTCTTAGGGTTTTTTCGCGGAATATTGACGATATAGCGCTTTTTCGTATGGTGAAAATCCTCCAATCCGACCAACAGCCAAGGTTGTCCTTGCCATGCGTATAAAGCGGCTAATCGGCGTCGACTCCACGGCAGCCATAAAAATAGTGTGAATAAGGTCATACCAATCAAAACAAAACTGAGAGCATGGAAAAACAACCATGCCAGACTGCGGCTGCCAAGTTTTTCCATGGCAAAACTGTTGCTAAAGCGCGGCGGATTGCCGCCGTCGCTAAGTAATTGCAAGGGCGGCAAAGCCTTAGGTCGGCTGCCGAAAAAGACGGTTTTTTGTTTGAGGAAGCCGTTCTGATAGTAAATGAAAATGCGGCAGGTGCTGATGCTGCGGCTTTGCCAGCAATAGCTTTCGGGATGGACTTCTGCTTCCGGCACCGGTTGATAATGATGGCGTAGTCGCCAGTCTTGCCATAGCGTGCGCGTATTGTCGCGCTCTATATAGACAATGGCGCTGCCTAGAGCGAAAAGCATGGCGCAAATCAGGTAAGTGAAAAAAGGCGATAAATGTCCCATACGTTTGATATAGGGGCGGGTGCTTTGGGCAAAGCCGGGAAAACTGCCGAGAATGAACATGATGTTTTTCTATAAATCTGCGTATGATAACCTGAGTTCGGGATAAGCACCCCACTAAAAAATAAAGAGCAATTGTGATAA
>ERZ1023499.10-NODE-10-length-80268-cov-101.308292_pt1 | contig 80268 bp, 71 predicted proteins | sample MGYA00380544_ERZ1023499 | MGnify/ENA primary metagenome ERZ1023499 (study PRJEB33173, sample SAMEA4830353) | metagenome | study: EMG produced TPA metagenomics assembly of the PRJEB25223 data set... | reverse complement strand
CATTTAGCAAGGCATTAAGTAGCGATTGGCTATTAACTTCGTTTAGCCATGCAAATTTGCTTGTTTTCTTTTTCTTGACTAATTGGTTTTGTATTTGAGTACGGGATAATGACTTGCCAAAGATTTTGTAATATCTATTTTGCAATGCTAACGCCCAATTGAACACAAAACGGCTACAGCCAAAATGCTTTTCGATTAGCAAGGCTTGTTCGCTGTTTGGGTAAATCCTGTATTTATAAGCTTTGAGCATGGCTTGTTAGCTGATTGAAATATGGGTATAAATTTAGCATTGTTGATGCCATCAGACAATATATCGAAAAACAAAAACGCCCTGATTAGGGCGCCTGTGCTTACATCAAACAAGAACGCCCTGATTAGGGCTTACTGCTTACATCTCCACCTAAATCAAAGATTATAGGTGGAGAATTACGCAGGATAGGTTAAAAAGCAAGCGATAGGGGGCGGTATTTTATTTCTAGCGCCGATGAGCCGATTATGTCGTGAATATTCAAGTCAATAGGGCTGTAAAGTACGATTTCACCGACCGGCTCAAACCATAGTGCGGCAAAATACCAATCAAGGGCTAAAGCAGCGCTGAGCCAAGTGCGGACAAGGCGCGGCGACGGGCTGCGAATGGTGATGTTTTCGGCGAAGGATTCTTGTGTTTTCCAAGTAAAGCCGATGGCGGGCATATCGCTTGGGAAGCGCAAATTCTGTCCTTTGATGAGCGCTTCTTTGACTGTCCACAGGCGGTAAAACAATTCTTGCTGCGCCTTTGCTTCGAGATGGCGCAGGCGTCGGATTTCTTCTGCCGAGCAGGTTTTTTCTGCCAGCGCAAGGTAGTCGCGTTGGCGGAGATATTCCAAATCTACGCCTGTTTTGCCGGTGCCGACGGCAATCAGGCTGTGTCCGTCTTTATGGCTGAGGCAGAGTTTGCCTTGAGGATAGTATTGTTTGGCGAGGTGTTTGCCGACGCGCGAGGTTTGCCAGCTAATGCTTTTGACGAGTTGCGGATTTTGCGCAAGGCGCGCTTGGTCTTGTTCGTCCAGTCGGCAGCGGCGATAATATGCCGCAAGCTGCGGCGGGCAATAAAATAGGGCGGCGGTCATGGTTAAGACTAAAAAAGCGCAGAGTAGGCGCTTTTGCAGGCAAAGGCAAGCGCGGATTTTTCGCGTTCTGCATTTGTGCTATCTTAAGGGTAAAACAGCATCTGTAGGAAAATGACTTGATAGGAAAAGGAGTGGTGATGAACTTACGTTCTGTATTCGGTTTGGTTTTATGGTCGATGATCGGATTTTTTAGCTTTGTTTTGCTGATGGGGACTTTTTATACGATTGATGAGGGCGAGAGAGGTGTAGTGCTGTCTTATGGCAAGTTTGAAAAAATTGCCGATGCCGGTTTGCATTTTAAAATTCCTATGGTCAATAAGGTGGTAAAAATTCCTGTGCGCACGACAACGGGGACTTTGGATAAAGTGTTTGCCTATTCTTCCGATCAGCAGCCTGCCGATATTACGGTATCTATTACTTTAGCGGTATCGGAGAGCGGCGTGGGAGAGCTGTATCAGCAATTCAAAAATTTGGATAATGCTTATCAGCTGGCAGTCATACCTTTAGTGAAGCAGGAATTAAAGACGGTGTTTGGGCAATATACGGCTTTGCGGGCGGTGCAGCAGCGTGAAAAACTCAATATTGATGTCGAGGTGGCGGTGGAGAAGATTCTTCAGCCTTATCCTTATCTGATTTTGCGCGGTGTACAGATTGAAAACATCGATTATTCCAAGGCTTATGAACAGACGATTGAAGACCGCATGAAAGCGGAAGTGGAAGTCGAGCGTTATAAGCAGAATTTAGAGCGTGAGAAAGTGGAGGCGCAAATCGCGATTACGCGTGCGGAAGCAGAAGCGGCGGCGAAAGTGAAATTTGCCGAAGGCGAGGCAAAGGCGATTGCTTTACGCGCTCAAGCGGAAGCGCAGGCGATTCGCGAGAAATCGGAGGCATTGAAGGAAAATCCGAATATTATCGCTTTGATGCAGGCGGAAAAATGGAACGGACAACTGCCGAGCACGATGCTGCCTAATGGCGCGGTGCCGATGTTGACGGTGCCTAAGCAATAATTTGCGCGCAGCGAAAGGCGGCGGGAATCCTGCTCTTAAGCGCATTTTTCCTTGCCCTTTGGGCTTGCCGTGATATGATGCGCTGGCTTTGGTGATGCCTTGGCATATAGCTAGTGAATTTATCTATTAATAAGGAGTCTAATAAGAATGAGCAAATCCCAATCACTGCAAGATCCGTATTTGAATGCTTTGCGCCGTGAGCGCGTACCTGTATCGGTGTATTTGGTTAACGGCATTAAATTGCAGGGACAAATTGAGTCTTTCGATGCCTTTGTCTTGTTGCTGCGCAATAATATTTCTCAAATGGTGTATAAACACGCGATTTCTACCATCGTGCCTTCGCGCAATGTGCGTTTCGGCGACGAGGCGGAGCAAGAAGAAAGCGCAGAGCCTGAAATCGGCAATGCGGCAGCGGCTCCGGCGGCGCATAGCGATCCTTTGTATTAATTTATTCTTATGCCGGTAAGCGCAGCGCCGCTTGTCGGCTTTATCAAAATTTCCTTATTGGTTGAAACCCTCCCTTTAGGAGGATAATCTTGTGGGAGAGGTGTAACCTCTTCCAATTCAGGGCAACACGTAGAGCGACGCTTTATGTGTCGCTCTGTGTGTTGAAACAGGAGAGAAAATTTTTGTTTGAGCGTCCGCAAACAGGAGAAAAAGCCGCTTTGATTCAGGTCGATATTAATCGCCCTTATGAGGCGGCGGTGGAAGAAGAATTTCATTTGCTGGCGGCTTCTGCGGGCGCGCAGGCGCTGTGGACGGCGCAGTTTTCCCGTACCGAACCCGAGCCTAAATATCTGATTGGCAAAGGTCAGGCGGAAATGATTGCAGAGGCGGTAAAGGCTCATAGTATTGAGCTGGTTATTTTTAATGCGGCATTATCTCCTTCGCAAGAACGCAATTTAGAAAAGCTGTTTTCCGCGCGCGTTTTAGACCGCAGCGGTTTGGTCTTGGATATTTTTGCCCAAAGAGCGCGCAGTCATGAGGGAAAATTGCAGGTGGAATTGGCGCAGCTGAACCATTTATCCACGCGCTTGGTGCGCGGTTGGACGCATTTAGAGCGGCAGAAAGGCGGTATCGGCTTGCGCGGTCCCGGCGAAACGCAGTTGGAGACCGACCGCCGCTTGCTCGCCATTCGGATTAAGCAGTTGCAGAAAAAATTAGAAAAGGTGGAGCGGCAGCGTTTTGAAACGCGCAAAAGCCGCCATCGCCGCGATATGCCGACCGTTGCTTTAGCCGGTTATACCAATTCGGGGAAATCGACCTTATTCAACCGTCTGACGGATTCGGCGGTTTTGGCAAAGGATCAATTATTCGCCACCCTAGACCCGACTTGGCGCAAATTGGTGCATGAGGGGCGGCAAACGATTTTGCTTGCCGATACGGTGGGTTTTGTCAGCGATTTGCCGCATGAATTGGTGGCGGCGTTTAAATCGACGCTGGAAGAAACCGCTTTTGCCGATTTGATTTTAAATGTGGTGGATTATCATGATGAAGATCATATTGATCGCGAAGCGGTGGTGGAAAGCGTATTAGAGGAAATCGGCGCAGGCGATGTGCCGATGATTCGCGTATTTAATAAAATTGATTTGAAAGACGAATCCGCGCGCGTTTTGCGCGATGAGAAAGGCAATGCACATACGGTTTTTGTGTCGGCTTTGACAGGGGCGGGCATGGATTTGTTAATCGAGGCTTTGCAAAGCCATTTCGGCGGACAAGAGCAGCGGGGTTGGCTGTTGCTGTCGCCGCAAGAAGGGGCTTTGCGGGCGGAATTGTTTGCCTTGCAAAGCGTCGAAAACGAGACGTTTTTGGCAGACGGCGGCATGGCTTTGCAGCTTCGTCTTGCAGAAAAAGATAGGCAGCGTTTGCAATCCCAGTATAATCGCGCCATAAAATTACAGTCGCAACCAAATAGCTAATAGGTGAGTATGTTTACGATATTAACGTTAAGTCAATATATTGCGCAGCAGCGCGCCGCGTGGGGCTTGCAAATGGCGCAAGACCCTTGGGGCGGTCGGCAGGACAATCAGCAGAATGATTCGAAAGGTCGCGATCAGCCGCCGGATTTGGATGAATTGTTCAATAAATTGATTGGACGGCGCAATAGCAATGGCGGCGGCAACGGAGATAATGGCGACAATCGCCGCGGCGGAGGCTCTCTGCCGCCGATGAATTTTCAGTTTAATGGCAAATTGGCGGGTTTGGCCGGCGCAGTGCTGTTGGCATTATGGTTGGGTTCCGGCATTTATACGGTCAAAGAGCGTGAAAACGGCGTAGAAACGGTGTTAGGCAAATACAGCAGTACCTCTAAATCCGGCTTGAATTGGCGCGTGCCTTATCCTTTCGGACGTGTGGAAATTGTGGATGTGCAATCGATTTCCACCATGCGCGTCGGCGAGTTTAAAACGCAGAAAGGCAGCGTGAGTACTCAAGACCAGCGCGTAGGACAAATGCTGACTAAAGACGAAAATATCGTTGAGATTGGCGCGGCGGTGCAATACCGCATTAGCGATGCCCGCGCTTTTCAATTCAATGCCGCCGATCCGGTGGAAGTTTTGGGCGATGTGGTAACCAGTGCGATTCGCGAAGTAGTGGGCGCCAATACGGTGGACGATATTTTAACCGACCGCCGTAACGAATGGCCGCAGCAGGCGCGCAAAATTATCGAAGAAACGATTGCCGCCTATGGTTTGGGGATTGAAGTCGTCGCCCTAGAATTGCAAGATGCGCGGGTACCAGTAGAAGTGCAGGATGCCTTTGAAGATGCGGTGCGCGCCCGTGAAGATGAAGAACGCTTGCGTTTGCAAGCCGAAGCCTTTGCCAATGAGCGTTTGCCAATTGCCCGCGGTCATGCCGAGCAGCAAGTGCAGGCCGCTAAGGCTTATGCGGCGCAAATTGAAGCGCGTGCGGCGGCGGATGCGACGCGTTTTACGGTTTTGCTCGATGCCTATCAGCAGGATAAAGCGACATTGCGCAGCCGATTGTATTTGGAAACCATGAGCGCGGTCTATGCGGATAATCCGAAAGTGGTGCTGGAAGGCGATGCGACGCCGATTATCAATATGAACGGCATGGCAAACGATCAAACAGGGCAGAAGTTGCTGGAACAAATCGCCGCCGCTCATCAACAGGCGGAGCAGCAGACAGGCAATCACAGCGCAACCTCGAATGCAAGTCCGCAAAACAACAGTAGCGCGTCTTCGTTCGGCAATGCCGCCGCTCAAGACGAACGCAGCCGTTTGCGCAGCCGCGGTCGCTAAGGAGAAAGTATGAAAGGATTAAAAGTTATTGGAATTCCGGCGGCAATCTTAGCAGCTTTGGTCTTTAGCGGTGCTTTTTATGTCGTCAATGAACGGCAATTGGCGGTTACCACGCAGTTCTCGCGTTTGGTCGGTACGACGGAAAGCGCAGGGTTGAAGATGAAAATCCCCTTTATTCAGCATGTGGAATTTTTTGACAAGCGGATTCAGCGCCTGAACGTCGATCCCGAATTATTTTTGACGAATGAAAAGAAATATCTGATTGTCGATTATTATGTGGAATGGAAAGTGGGCGATATCCGCCGTTTCTATACCACCACACAAGGCAATTTCCAACGCGCGGCAACCTTGCTCGATCAATTGGTCAAAGACGGTTTGCGCAATGAATTTGCCCGTCGTTCGGTATCGGAAGTGATTTCGCAAGACCGCAATGCGATTATGAGCCATTTAAATAATGAGCTAAGCAAAGACAGCGAACGTTACGGCGTGGAAATTGTCGGCGTACGTTTGAAGCGTGTGGATTTCTCCGATGATATCCGCGATCGCGTCTTTGAGCGGATGCGCGCCGAGCGTGAACGCGTATCGCGCAATTTGCGCGCCCAAGGGCAGGAAAAATCACAGGGTATTCGTGCCAATGCCGAGCGCGAAGCAGCCGAGATTTTAGCTAAGGCAGATGCAGAGGCGCAGGTTATCCGCGGTCATGCCGATGCGCAGGCGGCGAAAATTTATGCGGATGCTTACGGTAAAGATTTAGAGTTTTACGAGTTTTGGCGCAGCATGAATGCTTATCGTGAAGGCTTTGTCGGCAAAGGAAATAATGTCTTAGTGCTTGACCCTAACAATGATTTTCTTAAGTATTTTGCGCCGGCATCGAAAGCGGACGAGGCGGCAGAGTGAGTCCTTGGCTATTGGCGGCAGTGATTATTCTCTTTTTTGAAGGTGCGATTATCGCGATTGCGCCGGAAAAATGGCAGCAGACCATGCGGCAAATTACACAATTGCCGCCCGCTGTTTTGCGTAAAGTCGGCTGCATTTTAGTCGCCTGCGCTTTCCTTTTGCTCTTTTTATTGCGGTGGATGCAGTCATGACGCGTTATTGGATGCTGCCTGAAGACGTGATTGAATTATTGCCGCAGGAAGCCTCGCATATTGAAGGCTTGAGGCGTAACTTGCTCGATAATATGGCTTTATGGGGCTATGAATTGGTCAAGCCGCCTTTGGTGGAATTTTTAGATTCTTTGCTCGCAGGTAGTGAAAATTTAGATATTCAAACCTTTAAAATCACGGATCAAGCCAGCGGGCGTCTCATGGGCGTGCGGGCGGACTTAACGCCGCAAATTGCGCGGATTGATGCGCACCGTATGGCAGGCACGGGCACGCGCCGTTTTGCTTATTGCGGCGATGTTCTGCGTACGCGCAGCGAAAGCACGCAGCCGCGGCGTAATCCTTTGATTGTCGGCGCGGAATTATACGGCGTGGCAAATGTGTCCGGCGATATGGAAGTGATGGGCTTATTATTGGATTGCATGAACGCCTGCGGTGTAGAGCAAAGCGTTTTGGATATCGGGCATTCCGCTATTTTTGCAGGATTGGTGGCTGTACATGGATTAAGCGCTGAGGACAGCCGCGCGGTAAAAGAAGCGATTAGCGGCGTGCAGCGTCCGGCTTTATCGCAATGGCAAGTAGAGCAGCGCTTTAGCACCGCCTGTTTGGCGGATATTGCTTTTTTATTAGATGCGCCCTTGCATAGAGCAGGTTTGGCGGATTTAACACAGCAGTTCGGCGGTCGCCATGCTTTGTTCGATCAGGCAATTGCCGATTTAGAAGCGGCGGAAGCGATGTTGCGCGCGGCATATCCGCAGCAGGAAATAGTAGTGGATGTGAGTAGCATCGGTACTTACGGCTATCATTCGGGCTTGGTCTTCGCCCTTTATGCGCAGGGGCATTATGATGCTTTGGCGCGCGGCGGTCGGTATGACGGCTTGGGCGAAGTCTATGGCAAAGCGCGCCCTGCTACAGGTTTTAGTATCGATTTACTGACTTTAGGACAGCTATTGCCTTTGCCTGTATCTGCACAAACAGCCGAAAAACAGGCTTGGTCGCAAAACAGCAAGATTTTTCAAGATGCTTTGTCAAAAAGACGAAGCGGTATTGCAGTCATTTTTGAACATGAGGGAGAATCATGAGTACCAATTTGGTCATTATCGGCGCGCAATGGGGCGATGAAGGTAAGGGAAAAATTGTTGATTTACTGACGGAAAAAGCTGCGGCAGTGGTGCGCTTTCAAGGCGGTCATAATGCAGGGCATACGTTGGTCATCAATGGCAAAAAAACGGTACTGCATCTGATTCCCTCCGGAATTTTACATGAGGGCGTCGTCAGTTATATCGGCAATGGCGTCGTTTTATGCTTGCGTGCTTTAATCAAAGAAATGCAGACCTTGCAAGCGGAAGGGGTGCCTGTCAGCGAGCGATTGCGCATTTCTCCTGCCTGCGCATTGATTTTGCCCAGCCATATCGCTTTGGATCAGGCGCGTGAGGCAGCGCGCAGCGAGGGCAAAATCGGCACGACCGGACGCGGCATCGGGCCTTGCTATGAAGATAAAGTGGCAAGACGCGGTCTGCGCTTGGCGGATTTGCATAACCCTGATTTATTCCGCCGCCGTATCACAGAATTGATGGCTTACCATAATTTCTTATTAGAGCATTATTTGCAAGCGGAAACAGTAGCCGTTGAGCCGGTGATTGAAGAATGGTTGGCTTATGCAGAAATCGTTCTGCCTATGATTGCCGATGTCAGCGCTGAAATCGAGCAGCATCATCAAGCAGGCAAACATGTGATTTTTGAGGGGGCGCAAGGTGCGATGCTCGATATCGACCACGGCACATATCCCTATGTAACCTCTTCTACTACTTCTTCCGGCGGTGCGGCATCAGGCAGCGGCGTTGGCGTGCATGCGCTAGACTATATCTTGGCAATTACCAAAGCCTATACCACACGCGTCGGCAGCGGTCCTTTCCCTACCGAACAACTAAATGAGATTGGTGAGCATTTAGGCAAGGTCGGACAGGAAATCGGCGCATCCACAGGGCGCAAACGCCGTTGCGGCTGGATTGATTTGCCTGCTTTACGCCGCGCACATCTAAATTCTTCTTTTGACGGACTATGCATTACAAAATTAGATGTCTTGGATGAATTGGAAACCGTGCAAGTCTGCACCCATTACCGCTTACGCGACGAATTATTAAGCATTGCTCCTTTGGGCGCAGATGATTTAGCCGCCTGCGAGCCGGTATATGAAAGCGTGGCAGGTTGGCAATCTAATACTTTCGGCTTGCGTAACGAAGCGGAATTGCCGCAGAAAGCGCGCGATTACCTTGCCGCATTAGAACAATGGCTAGGACTGCCAATCGTGATTGTCTCCACCGGACCAGACAGACAACATACGATTATTCGAAAACCTTTATTAAAATAAAAAGAGATAAATTATATGACAAACAATATTCAGCAACATCATCAGGCAGATGACGAAATTGACCTGATTGAACTTATCCGCGTTTTGTGGAAAAACAAACTGCAAATTATCGCTATTACAGCGATTACAACAATATTAGCCGCGGCTTATGCTTTTACTGCCAAGCAGCAATGGACATCAAAAGCAACAGTCGTTGCTCCTAGATTAAGCGATATGGGTGAATATTTGGCTATTCGCCGTGAATATAATCGCATATTGCAAACCGAAGCCATCGATCCTAATGCATTGTCAGCTAATTTATTTGCCAATTTTAGCCAATTAGCACGTTCAACGGATGTCAGAAACGAATTTTTTGCTCAATCTGATATTTACAAACAACTCACGGAAGGTAAAGAAGAGTTTGGAAAAATTAAAGTTTTATCCGACTTAAGTAATAAGGCAACACAATTTATTATCCCTGATGCTAAAAAAGAGCCTAATGCCGTTGGTTATCAAATCTCTTTCTTCGCTGAAACGCCAGCAGAAGCACAAAAAACGCTAAAATCTTTTGTAGATTTTGTCAACACTGAAGCTCTTAGAATAGAATTGAATAATTATTTAATTGATTTTGAGAATGTATTACAATCACTTAAATATGAAAAATCAGTACATAATGAAGATGTAGAATTGCTACAAAAAGTTCAATTGGCTTATTTGAATAAAGCCTATGAAACCGCTAATAAAGCAGGAATTGAAGATTATTATAGATTTTTCTTTGATGAGAATATTTCTAATATTTCTCAAAATATTGCACAAACACAAACTCAGGCACAAACACAAGCACAAATATTATTAGCAGATTCTCAATTATTCAATAGTAATTATCTATTTATGCTTGGTAAAAAATATTTAAGAGCACAAATTGAAGCATTAACTGAAAAAGGGAAAATTTATTCTACCCGATACTATCAAATTGACTCGCAAATCAAGCAACTTGAACCATTGTTGGAACAAGCTAAGCAAATAAAGGCACAAGCCTATCATTATCATGCTTCACCTGATTATCCTGTGAGGAGAGATAAGCCTAAAAAAGCTATAATTTTAGTATTAGGTATGTTTTTAGGTTTCTGTTCATCAATAGCATGGATGATTTTATTGTCATTGTTTAAAAATAGTTCGGTCAAAAAGAATATTAATTAGGTTGTTTTACCTGGTAATTTAATATAAGGTTGTCCATTATGCATTTAGAATCATTGAAAATTGGTATTATTGGTTTAGGTTATGTTGGTTTGCCATTAGCAGTTGAATTTGGTAAAAAAAATTCAACAGTAGGGTTTGACATTAACCAAAAAAGAGTTGATGAGCTTAAGCAATATCAAGATTTCACACTCGAAGTTACAAGTCAGGAATTAAAGCAAGCTTCATATCTCACTTATACCACGTCCTTGGATCAACTAAAAGAATGTAATTTCTTTATTGTCACTGTGCCGACTCCTATTGATAATATAAATAGACCAGATTTATTGCCTCTACAAAAAGCAAGCGAAACCATAGGGAAAGTTTTAAAAAAAGGAGATATTGTGGTCTATGAATCAACGGTTTATCCTGGAGCAACAGAAGAAGTTTGTATCCCTATATTGGAAAAAATTTCAGGTTTAAAATTTAATGTAGATTTTTTTGCTGGTTATAGTCCTGAGCGGATTAATCCTGGCGATAAAGTTAACACTCTTACTAAAATTAGAAAAATAACTAGTGGTAGTACACCTAAAATAGCAGAAATTGTAGATTCTGTCTATGCAAGTATTATTACAGCAGGTACTCATAAAGCATCTAGTATCAAAGTAGCAGAGGCTGCTAAAGTGATTGAAAATACCCAAAGAGACTTGAATATTGCTTTGATAAATGAATTATCAGTTATTTTTGAACGTCTTGGCATTGATACGCTTGATGTGTTAGAAGCGGCTGGAAGTAAATGGAACTTTTTACCGTTTCGTCCAGGGTTAGTTGGTGGTCACTGCATTGGCGTAGATCCTTACTACTTAACTCATAAAGCAGAAGAAGTGGGCTATCATCCACAAGTTATTCTTGCAGGGCGTCGCATTAACGATAACATGGCAAGATATGTGGCAAGAAATACAATTAAATTAATGTTACAAAACGGCATGGATGTACCAAGATCAAAAGTCGGAATTTTAGGTATTACCTTTAAGGAAAATTGTCCTGATATTCGTAATAGTAAAATTATCGATATGATTGAAGAATTTCAGCAATGGGGAGTTTGTGTGGTCGTAACTGACCCATGGGCAAATGCTGAAGAGGTAAAGGAAGAATATGGTATATCTCTAGGTCAAATTGATGAAAATCATAAGGTTGATGCGTTAGTGGTTGCTATTGGACACAATGAGTTCCGAGAGTTAACTGCAGAAGCTTTAAGTCAATATATTTGTTCAAGTAAACCTGTATTGACAGATGTAAAAAGTTTATTTGACCGTGAAACACTTAAAGAAAATGGTTTTACAGTTTTTCGTTTATAGATTACATAGGATACGAAAATGAAAAAATTTGCATTAATAGGGGCTGGTGGCTATATCGCCCCACGTCATTTACGTGCAATTAAAGATACTGGGAATGAATTAGTAGTTGCAATGGATGTTAATGATTCTGTAGGTATCATGGATAGCCATTTTCCTGAAGCTGAATTTTTTACTGAATTTGAACAGCTTGAAGCTTTTATAGAAGATTTAAAAATGAAAGGTGAAAAATTAGACTATATTTCTATTTGTACGCCTAATTATCTGCATTCTCCACATATGAAATTTGCTTTGAAAAACGGCATAAATGTCATCTGTGAGAAACCATTAGTGTTAAATTCTGAAGATTTAAATATCTTAGCTCAATATGAAGAAAAATATGGTGCTAAGGTCAATTCAATTTTACAGTTACGTTTACACCCATCTATTATTGCACTAAGAGAAAAAGTGCAATCTGATCCTCAAGATAAAATCTTTGATGTTGATTTAACCTATTTAACCTCCCGAGGAAAATGGTACTTAAAATCTTGGAAGGGGGTAGACCAAAAATCAGGTGGTGTTGCCACAAATATTGGTGTTCACTTCTATGATATGTTGCATTTCATCTTCGGTAAGGTAGTGAAAAATGAAGTGCATTATCGTGATGATCAAACTGCTTCTGGTTATTTAGAGTATGAAAAAGCACGTGTTCGTTGGTTCTTATCTGTAGATGCCAATAATCTTCCTGAAAATGCCATTCAAGGTGAAAAATTGACTTACCGCAGTATTACGATTGAAAATGAAGAATTGGAATTTTCTGGTGGCTTTACGGACTTACATACCCAAAATTATCAGCTTATTTTAGGGGGGAAAGGGTATGGGTTAGAAGAAAATCGTGCGGCTATCGAAACGGTAGAATATATTCGAGTTGCACCAATAATTGAAAATCATGTCAATGCTCACCCTTTATTAAGTAAGGTGAAAAAATAATGTCTTTTTATCAGCACGAGAGTGCCATCATTGATGATGGCGCTCAAATTGGTGAAAATTCAAGAATTTGGCATTTTACACATGTTTGTGCAGGTGCCAAAATTGGAAAAAATGTTTCACTAGGACAAAATGTTTTTGTCGGCAATAAAGTGGTTATTGGTGACAAATGTAAGATACAAAATAATGTCTCTGTATATGACAATGTCTATTTAGAAGAAGGGGTTTTTTGTGGACCAAGCATGGTCTTCACAAATGTATATAATCCCCGTTCATTGATTGAGCGTAAAAATGAATATCGCAATACGATTGTCAAAAAAGGAGCTACATTAGGTGCAAATTGTACTATTGTTTGTGGCTCAACCATTGGAGAATATGCATTTATCGGGGCAGGTGCTGTTGTTAATAAAGATGTGCCTGCTTATGCTTTAATGGTAGGTGTGCCGGCAAAACAGATAGGTTGGATGAGCGAATTTGGTGAGCAGCTCGATTTACCATTATCAGGACAAGCACAAACAATTTGCTCTCATACTGGTTATGTTTATAAATTAGACGGTAATACAGTAGTAAAATTATAGGTAGCTATATGGAATTTATTGATTTAAAAGCACAGTATGCAAAATTAAAAATACAAATTGATGCAGGTATTCAAAAAGTTCTTGAACACGGGCAATATATATTAGGACCTGAAGTTACAGAGCTAGAAAATAAATTAGCCGAATATACAGGAGCGAAACATTGTATTACTTGTGCAAATGGTACTGATGCATTACAAATTGCTCAAATGGCATTAGGCATTGGGGTGGATGATGAAGTGATTACACCTGGATTTACTTATATTGCAACCGCAGAAACAGTGGCTTTATTAGGGGCTAAGCCAGTTTATGTTGATGTCGATCCTAAGACCTATAATATTGATGTAGAGAAATTAGAACAAGCAATTACACTAAAAGCGAAAGCGATTATTCCCGTAAGTTTATATGGGCAATGTGCTGATTTTGATGCCATCAATGTAATTGCACAAAAATACAATATTCCTGTCATTGAAGATGCTGCCCAAAGTTTTGGTGCAACTTATAAAAGTCGTAAAAGTTGTAATCTATCGACAATTGCTTGCACAAGTTTCTTTCCCAGCAAGCCCTTAGGTTGCTATGGTGACGGTGGTGCAATTTTTACCAATGATGATGAATTGGCAGTAATTATTCGTCAAATTGCACGTCACGGACAAGACAGACGCTATCACCACATTCGAGTGGGCGTAAACAGCCGTTTAGATACCTTGCAGGCAGCTATTTTATTACCAAAACTAGCTGTATTAGATGAAGAAATTCAAGCTCGTCAAAAGGTAGCGGAAACCTATAATCATTTATTTAATGAAATTGGTATCACTACAACGCCATTTATTGAAGAACATAATCAATCAGCTTGGGCTCAATATACTATTCAAATTGAAAATAGAGCGGATATTCAAGCCAAATTAAAAGAACAAGGTATCCCAACAGCAATACATTATCCTATCCCTTTAAATAAGCAACCTGCGGTTGCTAACAATAATATAAGTTTACCAGTTGGTGATGCAATTGCTCAAAGGGTGATGAGTTTACCGATACATGCTTATTTAAGTGAAAGGGAACAACAAAAAGTAGCATCTTTATTAAAGAGATGATATTAAAATGGAAAAATTAATATTTGCTTTACCTATACTATATGGTTTGATTCACTTAATGGAATATATGAGTTATTTTGCACGTGTTAGCGGTTGGCTCATGGGGTATAAATTATTAGGCTATTCTATACAGCAAATGTTTTTTGTAGTAACACGATTTGCTTTTATTGCTTTTATGCCTATTTTGGGATTTATTGTTGATAATAAGATAAATAAACATGTATTTATCAATATTATGCAAGCTAGCTTGTTATGTGCAAGTTTTATGTACTGTTTGGTTTTTCTTTTTAGAACAAGAATTATAAATTTAATATCTAATTATATTATAAAAATGAATAAAGGAATTAAAGATATAAAACATAAAAATTATAATAGTGATATTAATATAAGTAGTATTATTAAGTATAAAAAATATATTTTTTTTAGTATGATTGTGTTTTCATGTTATAGCCTGGGAGTATTTGTAGCATTTTATTTTTCTATTCTTTACTATGATTATAGAGTTACTATTAGTCAATTGTCTGGTATTATTAATGGTCTGGCCACTGTATTATTGACTTTCGTAATAGAGCCGAAGATATCTTATTTCTTTGATGAAGATAACCCTGATGTGCTTTCCATCTTCTATGCTTTGTTATTAGGTAGGTTGTTAGCTGTTCTAGTGCTGTCACAAGTAATTGTATTTCTTTTAAGTATGTTTTATTAACGAAGTACAATTCAATTTAGTATTGAATATTGTATGGTAGTATATATCCCGTATTATTTTAAATAAAAAGGTCGGAATGTGATTTACACCTCAATTGTTTTAACTATTTTTCTGTTTTTTTCATTTTTCAATAAAGATGGGCTCTATTTGTTTGGGTTATTAAGTTTAGTTACCCCTATGTTTTTTATTTTTTTATTTAATATTTATAAAAAATGGGGGGTTGTTTTAGATAAAAAAAATGCCTATACAATAATTCCATTGTTTTTATTGAGTCTATGTTATTTGTTATGGTCTGCAAGTTCAGAAAACCCAATAATATCTATTCAGCGTGGATTTCTAATAATAATTTATGTGATGTTTTTTTTATTTTATTTTAATATTGGGTTAATAGATAAACAAGAAAAGTTTATTTTTCCAGTATCTGTTTTTGCATTATTATTAAGCCTAGTAATATTAGTAAATATAAACTCAGTTTTACAGCAATGGAATCCAAATGTTGTGGGTATTTATCTATCTATGTTGTTTTTATTGATTTTTTTATCTTTGAATGGAGTTGTTTGGAAATTTGTTTTTTTTGTTTTAGGAGTGTGTGTTATTTTATTGACTGATTCACGCACATCTTTTTTGGCTTATTTGTCAGCAACATTGTTTTATATGTTTTCCCATATTATATATAGAAATAGAGTTATATATTATAGTGTTTTTTTTATTTTGATTGGATTTGCTGGAATGGTAATATATATTACCATTAGTGAACAATTATATATATTTCTTGAATATAGTCAAAAAATTTCATCAAAAAATATTGAATCAGGTAGAAATGTTATATGGTCAATAGTGTATGATTATATATCTGATAGACCAATGTTAGGGCATGGAGGTGGTATAATGTTGTCAAATTTATATAATATTGAGCTATCTGCACATAATCTATATTTGCAAATTGCTCTTCAGGTTGGAATAATTGGTTTGTCGTTATTAATTATATTTTATCTATTGTTATGGAGAAGGGGGTGGCAATTATATAAGATTTATAATAGGCTAGAAATGAAAAAATCAGGTGCTATATTTGTATGGCTCTTAATGATTCAAAACTTTGAAATAACTCTATTTCAAAATAATATTATATTAAGTTTACCAATTTTTGCAATAATGTCTTATTATATGGGCGTATCTAGTATTAAAAGAGATTTTTAATATGAATATAGTATTACTCGCAAATGCTGCTAGCATTCATACAATTCAGTGGGTCATGTATATGACAAAAGCTGGTGTTAAAGTATCGGTTATATCCCAAGATGAGAAAGATAAAGAATTTCCAGATGATGTACCAGTCTATGTAACTCCTTATAAAGGGGCTTTAGGGTATTTTCTTAATGTTTTTTTTGTTAGGAAAATACTTAAGGATATTAAACCAGACCTAGTTCATGCTCATTATGCGAGTGGTTATGGCACATTAGCAAGGCTAGTAGATTATCATCCTTATATATTATCTGTGTGGGGAAGTGATGTTTATGATTTTCCTTATAAATCTAAATTGCATTATTGGCTGGTACAAAAAAATCTCTATGCTGCAGATAAATTAAGTTCAACCAGTCATTGTATGATGGCGCAGACATTGAAAGTTGCACCGAAGTTATCTCCTTTTGATGTAGTATCTTTTGGTGTCGATATTCATAAATTTGTAGCTGTTGAAAAGAGCAATAAAAATGAGATTGTAATTGGTACAGTAAAAACATTATCAGATAAATATGGCATTGATTTGTTAATTAAGTCATTTTCAATCCTAAAGAAAAAGTTATCAATTTCTCACGCTGAAATAGCATCAAAGCTTCGTTTGCGAATTGTTGGGGGCGGAGAGCTTGAACCAATATTAAAAAGACTATCTTGCAAATTAAATATAGATGATGTAACTACATTTGTAGGGAAAGTATCTCATGTTCAAGTACCTAGTGAATTAAATAAACTAGATATTTATGTTGCATTAAGTCGATTAGATAGTGAAAGTTTTGGTGTTGCTATCATTGAAGCTGGGGCTGTAAAGTTACCGACAGTAGTTTCTAATGTTGGAGGTTTACCAGAAGTTGTTCAAGATCAAAAAACAGGATTTGTTGTTCCAAAAGAAAATCCAGAAGCAGCAGCAGAAATATTAGAGTTTTTAGCTCTCAATGAGCAAGAGCGTCTAAAAATTGGTGAAAATGCACAAATCTTTGTAAATGAGAATTTTACTTGGGAATCTTGTGTAGAAAAAATGCTCATCGTTTACAGAGAATTATTAGAATTTTAATAATTAATTTTTTTCAAGAATTAAGAGGTTATTTTATGTGTGGTATTTTTGGGATAGTTTCGAAAAACTCAATTTCTAAAAAAACATTGAAAATATTAGTAGAGCATTCTCGACAACGAGGAAGAGACTCTAGTGGGTTGGTTTATATAAAAAAAGATCGTTATAAGATTAAACGTGCTGATTATGATATAGTTAAATTATTGTCTAAGGTAAATCTTTATGATAGTGATATCGTTTTAGGACATAGCCGTCTTATTACAAATGGATTAGCTGATAATCAACCCGTCATAAGAGATGATATTTGTGTTATTCATAATGGAATAATTGTAAATGACGATGCTATATGGGAAAAATTAGGTAGTGAAAGACGATTCAAAATTGATTCAGAAGCTATAGCAGCTATTGCAGAAAATGTGCTTAATAATAATGGTACTTTTTCAGATATTCCAAAGAAAGTTTTGGATATGTGTCAAGGTGTAGTCGCATGTGCATTATTACTTTCAAAATATGGTAAGTTAATTTTGTTCTCAAATAATGGTAGTTTGTATGTTGGTTATAAGGAGAATGATATTTATTTTTCTTCAGAAAAATATGCTTTAGATCAAATTGGTGCAAATAATATAGAACAAATTAAAAATGATGCTGTTATTATAGATGTTCCTGTTAGTAGCTTTGTATTTGATATTCATGATGACAATGTACGTATTGAAAATTTAATTCCAGATTTTGTACATGATCAATCGGAGAAAAATTTATTAAAATATAAACCTATTTCACTTAAACGTTGTACGAAATGCATACTTCCAGAAACTATGCCATTTATTAAGTTTGATTCAAATGGCGTATGTAATTATTGTCACAACTATAAACTTAGAAATAACCCTAAGCCTAAAGAAGAGTTATACAAGCTTGTTGAACCTTATCGTCGACCTGGTAAAGAATTAGACTGTATAGTTCCGTTTTCTGGTGGTAGAGATAGTTGTTATGGGTTACATTTAATTGTTAATGAATTAAAAATGAAACCAGTAACTTATACTTATGATTGGGGAATGGTTACTGATTTAGGAAGACGTAACATTAGCAGAATGTGTTCTCAGCTAGGAGTTGAAAACATTATAGTTGCAGCAGATATATCTAAAAAGCGAGCTAATATTCGTAAAAATCTTATAGCATGGCTAAACTCTCCTCATCTGGGAATGATGGCAATGTTAACAGCAGGTGATAAACACTTTTTCCGTTATGTTGAATGGATTAAGAGACAAACAGGAATTAACTTAAATTTGTGGGGTGTAAATCCCTTAGAAGTGACTTATTTTAAAACTGGTTTTTTAGGTATTCCACCAGATTTTGAAGAAACTAAAGTTTATGCTCATGGTATAATGAAACAAATTAATTATCACTCTAAGCGATTTAAAGCAATGCTAGATAGTCCCAAATACTTTAATACATCATTATGGGATACACTTTCTGGAGAATATTTCCGTAGTTTTACGGAGAAAAAAGATTATTATCATTTATTTGATTATTGGAGATGGGATGAAGAGCAGGTAGACAATACCTTATTAAATCAATATGATTGGGAAAAAGCGGTTGATACACCTACTACTTGGCGTATTGGTGATGGTACTGCTGCATTCTATAATTATGTATATTACACCGTAGCAGGATTTACTGAACATGATACTTTTAGAAGTAATCAAATTCGTGAAGGACAAATAACAAGAGAGCGAGCTTTGGAGCTAGTAGAGCAGGAAAATCAACCCCGTTATGAAAATATACGCTGGTATCTTGATACTTTAGGTATGGATTTCAGAAGTGTTATTACTGTTGTAAATAATATTCCTAAATTATATGTGAGCTAGGAAATGAATATTTGGTGTATTTCAAAGTATGGAGCAGCTCCGGCTAAGTATGCAAAAATGTCAGCTCGATTATTTTATTTGAGTCAAGAATGGAACAAATTAGGCCATAAGATCGTTTTATTTACTTCAGACTCAAATCATTTAGCTCATTTTCCTAAAACTGACAAAATTTATAATTATGAAGATATTAATGGGGTTTCTTTATATTGGATTAAAACTAAGAAATATCAGAAAACAACATCGTTATCACGAATTATAAGTTGGTTTGATTTTGAACGGCATTTATTTAAATTTGATATATCTAAGTTAGAAAAACCTGATGTTGTTTTGGTGTCATCGCTTTCTATTTTTAGTATAGTGTATGGCTATTTCTTGAAAAAAAAATTCAATGCTAAATTGGTGTTTGAAGTTAGAGATATTTGGCCTTTAACATTAATTGTTGAAGGTGGTATTTCTAAATGGCATCCACTGACTATATTAATTGGATGGATAGAAAAGTTTGGTTATAAAAAAGCAGATTTAATTGTTGGGACTATGCCTAGATTGGATATGCATGTTAAAAATGTGATTGATGTAAATTTTAGATATTTTTGCTCGCCGTTAGGGTTTGATTTACAAAATTATAGTGATGTTATTTCCGATAAAGTAAATCCTTTTGAAAGTTTATTTCCAAAAGGAAAGTTTATTGTTGGTTATGCTGGAAGTATGGGGATTACAAATGCCTTAGAGCCATTTATTAATATGATTAAAAATATACAGGAGTATGAAGATATTCATTTTATGTTAGTCGGTAGTGGTGATTATAGAGAGCAGTTCAAAAATGAATTGTCAATTTGTAAAAATGTTACATTCCTAGAAAGGATTGAACAAAAAGATGTCAGATATTTTCTAGATAAATGTGATATTGTCTATTTATCTACAAAGCCATCCAAAGTGTGGGAATATGGGCAATCTATGAATAAGGTAGTAGAGTATATGTTGGCAGCAAAGCCAATAATTGCTACTTATACAGGGTTTCCTTCCATGCTTAATGAAGCGAAATGTGGAGTTTTCATATCATCTGAAGATAGTAAGCAAGCATCATATAATATACAGAAGAATATATTGAAATATTACCACATGCCTATCTCGGAAAGAATTAAAATAGGTCTTAGAGGTAGGACGTGGATTATACAAAATCGAACCTATGCTAGGCTAGCAAGTGAATATTTGGAAGTGTTAGAAAATACGGTGAATAAATGTTAAAACGTCAATTTGATATTATTGTCTCAATTATTGCACTTGTTATCTTCTCGCCTGTATTTGTACTCGTTGCCTATAAAGTAAAGAAAAATTTAGGTTCTCCTATCTTATTCCGTCAAACCCGTCCAGGGTTAAACGGTAAATCTTTTGAGATGATTAAATTCCGAACAATGAAAGACGCTACTGATGCTCAAGGGAATCCATTGCCGGATCATGAGCGTTTAACATCATTTGGAAAAATGTTACGAGCTACCAGCCTTGATGAATTGCCGGAACTTTGGAATGTATTAAAAGGCGATATGAGTTTGGTCGGTCCTCGTCCGTTGTTAATGGAATATTTACCACTATATAATGAAGAGCAAGCGAAACGGCATAATGTTCGCCCGGGTATTACCGGTTATGCTCAAGTAAATGGGCGAAATGCAATTAGCTGGGAGCAGAAATTTGCATTAGATACTTGGTATGTTGAAAATCAATCATTTTGGCTAGATATTAAAATTTTATTTAAAACAGTAAAAAAAGTCTCTTTTAAAGAGGATATTAGTGAGGAAGGGGAAGCGACAATGTCTAAATTTTTAGGAACTAAAGTGGAGAATAATAAATGAGTGCATTAATTGGCATTTATGGTGCAAGTGGTTTTGGTAAGGAAATTATGCCTTTAGTAAGAGAACAGTATTCTCTTTTGAGCAAAGAAGAATTTGTATTTATTGATGATAATTATTCTGAACCTTCTCTTAATGGTTATCAAGTATTGACATATTCTAATTTTTTAAAAGAGCATGTTGATACTAAAGGTGTAGTAATAGCTATTGCAGATAGTGTTATTCGTGAAAAACTAGCAGATCAATTAGAACGAGATAATATTCAGGTATTAGATATTAATGCTAAAAATATTGTTAAGTTAAATGAAGTTAATATAGAAAAAGGTAGTATCTTATGTCCATTTGTATGCCTAACTTCTAATATAAAAATAGGTAAGTTTTTTCATGCTAATTTGCATAGTTATGTAGGACATGATTGTATTATAGGAGATTTTGTTACATTTGCCCCTGGTGTAAAATGCAATGGTAATATTCATATTGAAGATCATGTTTATATTGGGACTGGTGCGATAATTAAGCAAGGTACTTCCGCTAAACCGTTAACTATTGGAAAAGGAGCTGTTATTGGAATGGGAGCAGTTGTTACTAAAAGTGTTCCTGCTGGTATAACAGTATTCGGAAATCCTGCAAAACCTTTAGGAAAAAGTTCTTATGGAAAATAATATTTATGTACTGAAAAATTCTATATCTATTCAGGATATTAAAATTGGAATGATGGCTTCTTATTCACAAACTATAACTGATAGTGATATTAAAACTTTTGCGGGATTATCAGGAGATCACAATCCCATTCATGTAAGTGAAGAATATGCTCAAAATAGTCGATTTAAAAAGCGTATTGCTCATGGATTTATTTCATCAAGCTTTTTTTCTCAACTTTTTGGTACAAAACTACCAGGCTTTGGTTGTGTGTATGTATCACAAACTTTAAATTTTTTAAGACCTGTCTATTTAGGCGATACTGTAACTGCTACAGTAGAAGTATTATCAGTTAATCTTGAAAAGAAAAGAGTTAAATTCAAAACTTATTGTAAAGTTAATAATAAATTAGTGATTAATGGTGAAGCTGAAATATATATTCCGTGATCTATAATTTATATTTAAGAAATATATTATATTAAGGAATAAATAACTATAGAGATATGATACTCCCCCCATTTTCCATTACAAATAAAATGCTTAATCTTATGGTAAAAATATCCCATAAATTAGGCACATTACAGATTGAGTATGAGCGGAATTTGTATTTGCGTAAAGAAAATCGTATCCGCTCTATTCATTCATCGTTAGCGATTGAAAATAATAGTCTGACGCTTGAGCAAGTAACAGCAGTGCTTGACGGTAAACGGGTGTTAGGGCATCCAAAAGAAATTCAAGAAGTTAAAAATGCCTACGATGCTTATGATGAAATACTTAGTTACGATCCTTATTCCGTACAGGATTTTCTAAAAGCTCATCATTTATTAACTCAAACAATCGTCGATGAATCAGGGAATTTTAGAAGTAAAGATGTCGGTATTTATAATGCCTCCGGACAATTAGTCCATATGGGAGCGAGACCGCAGTTTGTTGAAAAGCTGATTAGTGATTTATTTACTTGGGCAAAGAATGATGATACGCCGGATTTAATTAAAAGTGCGGTTGTCCATTATGAAATTGAAATGATTCATCCTTTTAATGATGGAAACGGTCGAATAGGTCGATTATGGCAGAATGTCATCCTGAGTCGTGCTAATCCCATTTTTGCTTGGATCCCTATCGAAACGATTATATACGCTCATCAAGCGGAATATTACCAAGTCTTGGCACAAGCGGATAAAGAAAACGATTCAACCGTATTTATTGAATTTATGCTTGGTGTTATATTAGAAACTTTGGAAAATTATTGATAAAAATAGGATAACTTATGCTAAATACCCCTTTTGAACCTTGGCCGTCATTTACGCAAGAAGAAGCGGATGCGGTATCAAAAACAATTCTTTCCAACAAAGTCAATTACTGGACAGGACAAGAATGTCGTGAATTTGAAAAAGAATTTGCTGATTTTGTTGGTACAAAATTTGCGATTGCATTAGGAAACGGTACATTGGCTTTAGATGTCGCTTTAAAGGCACTAGGCATTGGTGCTGGTGATGATGTAATCGTAACATCTCGTACGTTCCTTGCTTCAGCAAGTTCTATTGTTACGGCTGGAGCTAATCCGGTATTTGCTGATGTAGAGCTAGACTCGCAAAATATTTCTCGCCGTACGATAGAAGCGGTTTTAACGCCAAATACAAAAGCGATTATTTGTGTACATCTTGCCGGCTTAATGTGCGATATGGATCCGATAATGGCATTGGCACAAGAAAAAGGCTTATATGTCATTGAAGATTGTGCCCAAGCTCACGGTGCAATGTATAAAGATCGTTCAGCCGGTTCTATCGGACATATTGGTGCTTGGTCTTTCTGCCAAGATAAAATTATGACAACCGGTGGCGAAGGCGGTATGGTAACGACCAATGATGAGAATCTGTGGAACAAAATGTGGTCGTATAAAGATCATGGTAAAAGTTTTGATGCAGTATATAATCGGCAACATCCTGTCGGCTTTCGTTGGTTGCACGAGTCTTTCGGAACAAATTGGCGCATGATGGAAGTACAGGCCGTTATTGGGCGCATTCAGCTTAAACGAATGCCTGAATGGACGAAGAAACGCAATGAAAATATGAATGCAATTTTATCTGCTTTTAGCAATAGTCCTTATTTTACCGTATTTAAACCGACTGATGATTATCTGCATGCTGCTTATAGATGTTATGTGCAAGTTAATTTGAATAAATTGCCAGATGGTTGGTCAAGAGACCGTATTATGCAAGAAATTAATGATTTTGGTGTTCCTTGTTATAGCGGTTCTTGCTCAGAAGTCTATTTAGAAAAAGCATTTGAAGATACCCCTTGGATTCCTAAAGAGCGTTTGGCGAATGCAAAACAGTTAGGTGAAAGCAGTTTGATGTTCTTAGTGCATCCGACCTTAAGCAAAGAAAATATACAAAAAACTCGAGAAGCAATTTCTTTTATATGTAAAAAAATAGATGAATTGTTATGAATATTAAAGCAATCATTTTCCCATTAACTGCTGCATCAAGAAGGCTAAAACAAAGTTTTTTGAGCCTTCTTGATTTTTTTGTATTCCCATTATTATTATGGGGCTGCTATGTAATACGTCTATTTGATTTATCAGTGGATGCTGTTCCCAATTTAATGTTGGGAGAATGGTTGGTCTCGTTAGTTGCGGTTTTCAGTTTGTTCTTAACAGGTGTATATCGTTTTATTGTGCGTAGTTTCAATGAAATGATGATTGGTCGCTTAGCTATGGCAACTATTCTAACCGTTATCGTGTTGTATTTATTGGCTCGTACCACATCTGCTTTTATTCCTAATAGTATTCCGTTGATGTTTGGCTTTACTATGTTTGCTTGGGTCTGGTTTAGTCGAAGTGTAATTCGTTTCTTTATTAGGATATTATTTCTGCAAACTCATAAATTGCGTAAACGTATGGTGATTTATGGAGCAGGAGCGGCAGGGCAACAAGTTGCGGGTATTTTAATTCGCTCTGAAGATCATTTGCCCTTATATTTCATTGATGATAATCCCGCTTTAAATGGTCGTATTTTAGGCGGATTGAAAGTTTATTCTGCTGAGCAAGCTAAACAACGTTTTGCAAGATATCAGATTGATGAAGTTTTAATTGCTTTACCTTCAGTCAGCCGTGAGCGTAAACAAGCAATTGTTAAATTTTTAGAAGATTCTTCAATAAAAATTACTGAGTTACCGGGTTTAACTCGCTTAGTTGATGGGAATATTCGTATTTCCGATATTCAAGATATCGATATTGTTGATTTGCTGGGAAGAAATCCTGTGGCTCCTATTCCAGAATTATTATCTAAGAATATTAAAAATAAAGTGGTGATGGTAACAGGTGCAGGCGGTTCAATCGGTTCGGAATTGTGTCGCCAAATCATTAAAAATCAGCCAAGGTTATTAATTTTATATGAATTAACAGAATTTGCTTTATATGCCATAGAAAAAGAATTGCAGCAGTCTGCTCAATGTAATCTTATTCCTATTTTAGGTACAGTGTTAGAACAAGCTAAATTGGAATGTATTATTGAGCAATATCAAGTGCAAACGGTTTATCATGCGGCTGCATACAAACATGTTCCTTTAGTAGAGGCTAATCCGATTGCAGGCTTGAAAAACAATGCGGTTGGTACGGCTTTCAGTGTCAATGCATCTGTCAACAAGGGTGTTGAAACATTTGTTTTGATTTCAACAGATAAAGCTGTTCGACCTACTAATGTGATGGGCGCATCTAAGCGTATGGCGGAACTGTATTGTCAGGCAATGGCAGAAAAGCAACATCAAACTCAAATTAGCATGGTACGTTTTGGCAATGTATTGGGTTCTTCCGGTTCGGTTGTACCTTTGTTTAAACAGCAAATTGCCAAAGGCGGACCAATTACGGTTACCCATCCTGATGTTACTCGCTATTTTATGACTATCCCAGAGGCTTCACAGTTGGTCATTCAGGCCGGAGCTTTGGGGACGGGGGGCGATGTATTTTTATTAGATATGGGAGAACCTGTTCGGATTCAAGATTTAGCTCGTCAAATGATCAAATTAAGCGGTTTAACATTTAAAGAGCAAGCTAATCAAGAAGGCGATATTGAAATCCAATATTCAGGATTGCGTGCAGGCGAAAAATTATATGAGGAATTACTCATTGATAAAGAAAATGCCCAAAAAACCCTACATGATTCTATTTTTTTAGCAAGAGAGAAGTTTTTTCCTTATGATGAAATTGTTACTGTGATTGAACGCATGGCAGTATTAGAAGAATCGGAAAATGATTTAGAATGGGTATTGGAACAGTTAGAATATTATGTTGACGGTTATAAGCGCAGTCAAGATATACGCAATTATTCGGCATAAAATATTTTCATTTCAAGTTGAGATGCTGTTCTAATATTTTTTCTCATAATATTTGGAGAACTAGAGATGGCAAAGAAAAAAATTCAATCCCTGCATCATTGGCAACGGCAGGATCCGTATTATCAGCGCGAAATTGAAAAATACGGTGAGAATCCTTTGCCGAGTCGCGAGTTCATTATGCAGTGCTTGGAAAAAGAGGGGCGTTTATTAAGTTTCGCCGAGATTATCAATATTTTCCAGCTTGATGAGGCGCGGGCGGAATTATTCGGCCATCGTTTAAAAGCCATGATTCGTGCGGGGCAGTTGATGTCGAATCGGCAGGGACAAATCGGTTTGTCGCGCAAGATGGATTTGGTGGCGGGGCGTGTGATTGCGCATCCTGAAGGTTATGGTTTTCTGCATTTTGAAGGCGATGAGCCTGATGGCTTTATTCCGCCTAAGTATATGAATGAGTTGATGCATGATGACAAAATCCTAGCACGTGTCAGCGATATCGATCGGCAGGGGCGCAAGGATTATGCGCCTGTGGAGATTTTGGAGCGCGGTCAGGCGCGGATTGTGGGCAAATTAAGCCATTTGCAGGGTTTGTGGTTTGTTTTGCCTGAGAACCGCCGTTTAAATCGGCAGTTTTTCATTCCTGACGATAAGCGCAACGGGGCGAAAAACGGCGAAATCGTGGTGGCTGAAATTGTGGAATATCCCACGCGCCACAGCCAAGCAGTGGCGAAAATTTTGTATGTTTTGGGCGAAGAGCGCGCTGCCGGCATGGAAGTGGAAATCGCCTTGGAAAATCATAATATTCCGCGGGAGTTTCCTGAAGCGGTGCAGCAGGAAATGGCGGCTGTGCCGGAGGCTTTGCGTGCGCAAGATTATGAAAATCGGTTGGATTTGCGCCATTTGCCTTTTGTTACTATTGACGGCATTAGTGCGCGCGATTTTGACGATGCGGTGTTTGCAGAGAAGCGCGGCGCGAATTATTGCCTGTATGTGGCGATTGCCGATGTGTCGCATTATGTGAAGCTGGGGCGTCCTTTGGACGAAGAGGCGCATTTGCGCGGCACTTCCGTCTATTTCCCTGACCGTGTGATTCCGATGTTGCCGGAAAAATTATCCAATGGATTGTGTTCGCTTAATCCGCATGTGGACAGATTATGTATGGTCTGCCAAATCACGCTGGCGCCCGACGGCAGCATTAAGCGGAGCAAATTTCATGAGGCGGTGATGCATTCGCATGCGCGCCTGACTTATGAAACGGCGCAGAAAATCATTTTTGACCGCGATGCTTTATTGCGCGAAAGTTTTGCCCAATTGCTGCGCCCCTTGGACACGCTGGCGGCGGTGTATGAGATTTTAAAAGCGGCGCGCGAAGCGCGGCATACGATTAATTTCGAGTTTGCGGAAGCGGAGTTTGAATACGACAGCGAAGGCAAAATCGAAAGCATTAAGGCGCGCGAACGTCTGGAAGCGCATAAATTGATTGAAGAATGTATGATTGTGGCGAATATTGCGGCGGCAAAATTTTTAAGTAAACATAAGATTCCCGCACTTTATCGCGTGCATGACACGCCGGGGATTGACCGCTTAGGCAAGCTCAAGCAATATCTGTCGCGGATTGGTCTGGGCGGCAAAATCCGCATCGGCGACAGCGTCAGTCCGCAGCAATTGGCGCAAGTTTTGGCTTTGGCGCAAGGGCGGTCCGATTATGCCTTGATTGAGAAAATGCTGTTGCGCACGATGGAGCAGGCGGTATATTCGCCTAAAAACCGCGGACATTTCGGCTTGGCTTTGGAAAACTACGCCCATTTTACCTCTCCTATCCGCCGCTATCCCGATTTGCTCGTCCATCGCGCCATTCGCCATATTTTGCGCGGTGGCACAGCGGAAAATTATGCCTACAACGGCGAGCAAATGACGGAACTGGCGATACATACTTCCATGACCGAACGCCGTGCCGACGATGCTACGCGTGAGGCGATGGATTTCCTGAAATGCGAATTTATGAGCCATCGCATCGGCGAAGAATTCGGCGGCCAGATTTCCAATATTACCAGCTTCGGTTTATTCATTACTTTGGACGATTATTTCATTGACGGGCTTGTGCATGTTTCTAGCCTGACTAACGACTATTACCATTATGATGCGGACACGGTTTCGCTGACGGGCGAGCGTAGCGGACATGTATTCCGCATGCTTGACCAAGTGCGGGTGCGCGTGGCAAAAGTCGATATCGATGATCGCAAAATCGATTTCGCTTTGCTCAATCATGCGGGCAAACGCCATAAAACCGCCGCTTCCGCGCCCAATCATGAGGCGACCAAAGCGGAGAAGCGTGCGAAAAAGAAAGTCAAAAGCAGCAAGCATCAGCGCGTAGAAACTAAAAAACCTGCCGTCGAGAAAAAAGCGACGAAGAAAAAAAGGAAAATCAAATGAAAACACAATGGATTGGCGGCATACATGCCGTCCGCCAAGCCTTGACGGATAAACGCATTCTGCGAGCGGAAATCGTCGAAGGCAAAAAAAGCAAGAATTTGGCTTTATTGCTGGAAGATATGCTGGCGCAGGGTATTGCGATTGAACGCGTGCCGCTTTACGGCATTGATATGCGTCTGCCCGACGTGCGCCATCAAGGCATTGCCGCGGAATGTCTTGTGGCGGAGCAGGCGGCGAATTGGCAGGCGGCAATCGCCGGTATCGAGCAGCCGCTGATATTGGTCTTGGACGGCATTCAAGATCCGCATAATCTCGGCGCTTGTCTGCGCAGCGCTTTGGCAGCGGGCGTGGATGCCGTATTGTTGCCCAACAGTCGTTCGGCGGATATTACGCCGGTCGTGCATAAAGTTTCCTGCGGTGCATCGGAAGTGCTGCCGATTTTCCGCGTTGCCAATCTCAAGCGCGAAGTCGAGGCGATGAAGGAAAAAGGGCTGTGGGTTGTCGGCGGCGCCGGCGAAGAAAGCGTTTCCCTCTACAGTCTTGATTTGCGCGGCGGACTGGTGATGATTGTCGGCAATGAAGGCGAGGGCATCCGCTTCGGATTGCGGGAGTGCTGCGATTATCTTGCCGCCATTCCGATGGCGGAGGGCATGGAAAGTCTGAATGTATCGGTTGCCTGCGGCGTGATGCTGTTTGAAGCGAGAAGGCAGCGTTTGTCGGGCGCCTAAGCGTATTTGAACTCACACAAGCATGACAAATTATATAGTCTCTTAACTTCAAAATGAGATTATTCTAAGCGCTTCTCCTGACAAAATGTGTATCTCTAAGTCTCATTTTGAAGTTAAGGTACTATAGTAAATTCATCAAAATTTCCTTACTGGTGAAACCCCTCCCTTTAGGGAGGATAATCTTGTGGGAGAGGTGTAACCTCTTCCAATTCAGGGCAACACGTAGAGCGACGCTTTATGTGTCGCTCTGTGTGTTGAAACATAGCAAAATCAATCACTTTTTGATGGTTAGATCGGCTACTTGTATCCGACATTGCTTGAAATATCAATTTGTCGGATTCAAGAATCCGATCTGTTTGTCTTTATAAATCAGAATATTGGCTGTTTACATCTTTGTCATGAATTGACTATGTTTAAGCCAAAGGTTGGTATAAGAGCGCTAAGAAATCAATCCGAATATCGGCGGCTTTGGCATGAATGTTTTTGCGTTCAATATTGAGATTTTCCACGCGGTAGCGGTATTCGATATCGGCAAGGGCTTGCGCCAATTCCTGCTCTAGGGCGGCAATTTCCTGCTCAATCAAGGCGGCTTTTTCTTTTGCCGCGGCAAGGTCTTGGCGCTCTTTGCCGATATTGCCGGCTTTGCGTATGGCGCCGGCGGCGCGGTTGATATTGCTTTGCGACAGCACTTTGCGTCCTGTAAATGCGCCCAGCAAGGCGCCGCCGATGGCAATGCCTGTGCTGAGCAGGCTATTTGAGGCTTGCGCGTTTTCTCTTTCAAGGGCTTGTTCGGCGCTAATTTGCCGGCGCGCTAATCGCATTTGCTTGCTGTTATAGCTTTGGCGCAGTTTCTGCACGGCTTGGTCGCGTTGTTCGTGCGCGGCGGTGCTGAGACGGTTGCGGAAGGTCTGTTCGCTTTCGCCTGCTTCGCTGTAAATTTTAAAGTCCGGCGCATAGAAAATCTCTAGGCTCTTGAATTGGCGCAAAGCGGTTTTGAGGCTGCGTTCCCATGCCGTCCAGCATTTGCTGTCGCCTAGGCTCGGCGGTGCAGGGTGGAAATGCGCCGGCTGTGTCGGGCTGCTTTGCAATTGCTCGAGATTAAGCGCCAGAGGAGCGGCTTGCGTCCAATCGATATCGCCATTTTCCTCTAGGGCGACATTGAGTAAGATTTTATTTTCAGTGCGGATATCGGCTTTGGTGTCTTGATAGAACAAGGTAGCGGCGGCAAGCAGGGTCGGAAAATAATGTGCCGGCGCGCCGTTTTTGCCACCGGGCGCATAATAGGTGGCAATGCCATTGGGCAGCAGAGCGGGGGACTCATGCGCCGAATGAGGATGTTTGTCTTCTGAAGTATTGTCGGCGCCGTCGGTGCTTTGGCTGAGTCGGCGGATATGTTCGGCGCCGAGCGGTCCTGCCAGATAGCTCATTGCCCAGCGGGTTTGCAGGATGCAGGGCGCATTTTCATGAATGTTTTTCATTAGGAATTGACGTTTGCCCAGTTGGTCGAACCATTGATCGAGTTCGGCGGCGTTTAAGCCGGCTTCGCCTGCGCTGAGCAGACCTTCGCGCAGACGCTTGCGGTCTTGCGCGGTTTGCAGGCGTCCGATAAACCATGTGCCGGCATTGGAAAGGGCTTTGTAGTCCAAATCAATCGGGTTTTGCGTGGACAGAACGAGTCCGAGACCAAAGGCGCGCGCCTGTTTGAGCAGGGTCAGGAAAGCGGCTTTGCTGGCGGGATTGCTGTTAGGCGGCAGATAGCCGGCGATTTCGTCCATATAGAGAATGGCGCGCAGGGTGGAAGTGCCTTGTTGGCGGCGCATCCAGGCAATCAGTTTCGCCAGCAGCAGGCTGACAAAATACATTCTTTCGCTGTCGCTTAAATGCGCGATGTTCAAAATGCTGGTTTGGGCGCGTTTTTCAGGGCTGTAAAACAGGCTTTCGCAATCCAGCGCTTTGCCGCTGCGCCATTGGGCGAAGCCCGGTGCGGCAAGAAGGTTGTTCAGTCCTAAGGCAAGGGATTGGCGTGATTTTTCCGGAAAGACTTGCGAAAGCGGTAAGATGCCGATTTTTTCAAAAGGCGGTCGGCTGATGGCGGCAATTAAGCCGCCTAAGTCGATGCTTTGCTGCTGCGTCCAGAAATGATTGAATATGTGCGTGAGGAAGACATGCGCCGGTGACAGGCTGTCATTGTCTTGCTTAAGCAAGGCAAGCAGGCTTGCCGCGCTGCTGTCAAGATAGTCGGCATAGGCTTCGCGATTGGTTTGAATTTCGGCGGGCGGCGGCGGGAAATCGCCGATTAGTGCCAGCGGCAGACCAAGGCTGCTGCCCGGCGTGTAGAGATGTACGGGATTGCCGGCTTTGAGCATTTGCATGCGTTCGCTGCTTTGCCCTGATTGTTCAATGCCTTGCCGCCATTGCTCGGCGGTGTTTTCCGCCCATGTCGGCGCATCGATGCCTTGCTGGGCTAAGATGTCGGCATCGGCATAAGGCAGAAAATCTTCTGCCTGCAAACGGGGAAAATTGAGCAAGAGATTGCCTAAATCGCCTTTGGGGTCAATGGCGATGACGGGGATATTGTCTAATGCCGCTTCTTCCAAGAGGCTGATGCCCAATCCGGTTTTGCCTGAACCGGTCATACCGATAATCACGGCATGAGTGCATAAATCCGCGGCATCGTAGAGCAGGGGGCGTTGCTCCGGCTGAATTTCATTGCCCAGATAAAATTGTCCGATGTTTTCAGGAATTTGATTCATGCGTCCTCCCATAAGGCGAGCAATGCGAGCAAATCCGCCTGCTCGATAAAAATGCTGGCTTGTTCGCGTACGGCAGGGCGGGCAATGACGCCGCCGTAGCCGATAACCACATCTGCCGCCGCTTTTCCGAGTGCGGCAACATCGCTCATACCGTCGCCGACCAAATACAGGCTTTTGAATTGATGACGGGCTTTCCATTGCGCCACGATCTCGAATTTGCCGGCGGCGGTCGTTAAGGGACTGGGCGGCACGCCGCGATAATTGCCCTGCACATCATAATCCAAGGCAACAGCGAAAATATCTTCCTCGGCAATGCCCAGCGATTGTCCGAAGGGCAGCACCGCGTCCAGTAAACCGCCGCTAACAATGCCGACCCGTACTCCTTTGTCCTGCAAATGGCGCACAATTTCTTGCGCATGCAGACAGGGATTGGCGGCATATAAATCCGCAATTGCCCGCACGTCGCTGCGGCTCGGGCGGATAATCTCCAGCCTTTTGGCGTAAACGGCTTCTAGCGGCACTTCGCCGTTCATGGCGCGGTCGGTAAGGGCGGCGATTTCGACACGACAATTTTTTGCCGCCGCCAGTTCGTCAATGCCTTCAATCGTGCTTAGGGTGGAATCGCAATCAAAAATAAGGGCTTGCGGCAGGGGAAAAAGAGGCATGGTCAATCCTGTGTGAGAAAAGCGGACAATAAAAAAGCCGGTTTTATCCGGCTTTTTTATGATGGCATTAGAGTGCGTTAATGCCTGAAGTAACGCCTTTTAAGGAAAATTCTACGGTTTGCTGCTGACCGCCGGCGAAGGTGGCGATTTGCAATTTATTACCTGCTTTGATTTTATTTAATATATCGCTTTCTAAAGGAATGGCAACATGGCAGCCGCCCGGCGAGCAGTAATCCAAGGGAACACTTTTCACTTCTTTCGTATCAACGGCAATGCCGATGCCGGCATGTAGGACTACGCCTAAAGGAACAGTAATAAATAAAACCGCCTGATTATTGGCTTCAGGCACTTTTCTAATCGCTAATAAGCCGACAACGGTACCGGCTTGGTTTTTCGCTTCTTGCATGATGCCGCACATGCCTTCTTGGCAAACGCCTTGCCAGTCGCCGTATTTTTGTCCGTTAGTAACGGCGGCTTGGGCGGCAAGACCGGTGCCTAAAACGGCGGCAATCAAGAGTTGTTTGAATTTCATGGTTCCTCTCCATATAAATGAAAATTTGTATCAGTGTATCAATTATATCGTCTTAGGCAAGCAGATTTTCATTTCGCAATGCTTGGCGCAGCCGAGCGGGATGCGATGCCTATGCTATGATGCCTTATTTTCAGGAATCTTTATGCGGATAAAAATTTGCGGTTTAAGCTGCGTGGAAGATGTGCAGGCGGCGGCGGCGGCGGGGGCGGATGCTTTGGGTTTTGTCTTTTATCCGCCTTCAAAACGCGCGGTTTCGATTGAAGAGGCGGCGGCATTGTTATCGGCGGTGCCGCCTTTTGTGCAAAGCGTAGGGCTGTTTGTGAATCCTGAAGCGGCATTTGTGCGGGCGGTATTAGAGAAAGTGCCGCTGGAGGTCTTGCAATTTCACGGTCAGGAAGAAGCGGCATTTTGCGCCGGTTTCGGGCGGCGTTGGATTAAGGCGGTGCCGATGCAGGATTTGCCCGACAGCGCTGCGGTCGCGCAGTATTGCAGCGCTTATGCGCAGGCGGACGGTTTTTTATTAGATGCTTTCGGGGCGCAATCCAGTGGTGGAAGTGGGAAAGTATTTGATTGGAAAAAGATTCCCGCGATGTCTAAAGCGCTGATTCTGGCGGGCGGCTTGAATGTCGAGAATGTGGCGGCGGCGGTAAAAGCGGTGCGTCCTTGGGCGGTCGATGTGTCTTCGGGTGTGGAAAATGCGCCGGCACGGAAATCATTTGCTAAAATGCAGGCTTTTATTTCTCAAGCAAGAGCAGCAGCTTTATGACAGATTATTATCAATATCCTGATGCACGCGGTTATTTCGCCCAATTCGGCGGACAATTTGTTGCCGAAACCTTAATGCAGGCCGTCTTGGAATTGCAGGACGCTTATGAAAACGCGCGCAATGAGCCTGCTTTTTGGCAGCGTTATCGCGAGGAATTGCGCCATTATGTCGGACGTCCCTCGCCTTTGTATTTCGCCAAACGTTTGAGCGAACGCGTAGGCGGCGCGGAAATTTGGCTGAAACGTGAGGATTTGAATCATACGGGCGCGCATAAGGTCAATAATACAATTGGGCAAGCCTTGTTGGCGGAGCGTTTGGCAAAACGGCGCGTGATTGCCGAAACCGGCGCGGGACAGCATGGCGTGGCAACGGCGACGGTTGCCGCACGTTTGGGCTTGGAATGCGTGGTCTATATGGGCGCTGATGACGTGCAGCGTCAAGCGCCGAATGTCTATCGCATGAAATTGCTCGGCGCGGAAGTGGTGGCGGTGAAATCCGGCTCGCGGACGCTCAAAGATGCGATGAACGAGGCGATGCGCGATTGGGTCGCCCATATCGACGACACGTTTTACATCATCGGCACGGTGGCAGGTCCGCATCCTTATCCGATGTTGGTGCGCGATTTTCAAAAAGTTATCGGCGAGGAAGCCAAAGCGCAATGTCAAGAGCAATTCGGCGCTTTGCCAGATGCGGTGGTGGCTTGCGTCGGCGGCGGTTCGAATGCGATCGGGCTGTTCTATCCTTTCTATGACGATGCCGGCGTGCGCATTATCGGTGTAGAAGCAGGGGGGCGCGGTTTGCATACGGACGAACATGCCGCGCCTTTAAGTGTCGGTGCGCCCATCGGCGTACTGCACGGTAACCGCACGCGGATTATGAGCAATGAAGACGGACAAATCGCCGCAACGCATTCGATTTCCGCCGGTTTGGACTATCCCGGCGTCGGACCCGAGCATGCCTTTTTGCAAGCCAGCGGCCGCGCCGAATATGTGGCGGCGACAGATGAGGAAGCCTTGTCGGCCTTCCATGATTTATGTCATTTGGAAGGGATTATTCCTGCTTTAGAATCCTCGCACGCCTTGGCGCATGCGATGAAATTGGCAAAAGAATTGGGCAAGGACAAGCGCATTGTGGTCAATCTCTCAGGGCGCGGCGACAAAGACATTAATACGATTGCCGCCTTAGACGGCATCACTTTGTGAGGTAAGCATGAGTAAGAGAATGGAGGCGGTTTTCGCCGCTTTGGCAGAAAACGGTCGCAAAGCATTGATTCCCTATATTTCTGCCGGCGATCCGCTGCCGGAACAATGCGTGGACGTGATGCATGCCTTGGTGGCGGGCGGAGCGAATATTCTGGAATTGGGCATTCCTTTCTCCGACCCTGCCGCAGACGGCGAAACGATTCAATTAGCTAATGAGCGTGCTTTGGCGCGCGGCGTGAGTCTGCCGGATGTTTTGGCGATGGCGGCGGAATTTCGCCAGCAGGACAGCGCAACGCCGATTGTCTTAATGGGGTATTTGAATAGTTTTGAGCGGCGCGGCTTTGCCCAGAGCATGCAGACGGCGGCGCAAAGCGGCGTGGATGCGGTCATTTTGGTCGATTGCCCGATTGAGGCTTTGCCGGATTATGCGGCGGACTTGAGCGCGAATAATATGACCGCGATTCAATTATTGGCGCCTACCACCGGCGCCGAGCGGCAACATAAAATTATCGCCGCTGCAGAAGGCTTTATTTACTATGTATCTTTGCGCGGCGTCACGGGCAAACAGGAAGCGCAGGCGCAAGCGATTCGCCATGCGGTAGAAGACATCAAAACTCAAACAAAAACGCCTGTCTGCATTGGCTTCGGCATTCGCGACGGTGCTACCGCCAAGGCAATGGCGGCATTTGCCGACGGTGTGATTATCGGTTCGGCTTTGGTCGCCAAATTATGGCAGGCCGCGCAAGAGGGGCAGGATGTGCCGCAGGCAGCAAGAACATTTGTAGAAACTATCCGACAAGCTCTGGATAATTGAGAGGAAAAACATGGGTTGGTTTGATAATTTGATGCCCTCGCGTATCAAAACCAAAAATAAAAATCAGCAAATTCCGGACGGTTTATGGCTGAAGTGCAGCAGTTGCAGTCGTACCTTGTATCGGCAAGATGTGAAAAACGCGCAATATGTCTGTCCCGAATGCGAGCATCATATGCGCATTAGCGCACGCGAGCGTTTGCAGAATCTTTTTGATGCGGATACGGAAATTCAAGAAATTGCCAAAGAATTGCAGCCGATTGATTTTTTGAAATTCAAAGACAGCAAACGCTACAAAGATCGGATTAGCCAAGCCAATAAGGCCAGCGGCGAAAGCGATGCGCTGATTGCCATGGCAGGCAAAATTTTAGGGCGCGATTTTACGGCGGCGGCTTTCGAATTTTCCTATATGGGCGGTTCGATGGGCTCTGTAGTGGGCGAACGCTTTGTGCGCGCGGTGGAACATGCCATTGCACATAAAACGCCCTTTGTCTGCTTTGCCGCCAGCGGCGGCGCGCGAATGCAGGAGGGCTTGACCTCTTTGATGCAAATGGCGAAAACCTCCGCCGCACTAACGCAGCTGCATAAGGCGGGATTGCCCTTTATCTCGGTCTTAACCGATCCCACGATGGGCGGGGTGTCCGCTTCTTTTGCCATGTTGGGCGATTTGATTATCGCCGAGCCGGGCGCTTTAATCGGCTTTGCTGGTCCGCGCGTGATTGAGCAAACGGTGCGCGAAACCTTGCCCGAAGGCTTCCAGCGCAGCGAATTTTTACTTGAAAAAGGTGCGATTGATATGATTGTCGATCGTCGCCGTATGCGCGAAGAATTGGCAGACATCTGTGCCATGTTGCTGAACGAGGCGGCGCCGGAATATGACTGCGAGCCGGTGCTTGTCAGCGCAAAAACGGAAATAGCCGAGGCGGCGCCTGGTGATATTGCCGAAGAATCTGCGCAAGATGATTTGCAGGAAACGGCGGCGGACAGCGGCGGCATTGCCCACCCTGTGCGCGAAGAGGCGGCAGAAGCCGCTGCGCAGCACAGCCAAGAAGCGGTCGTATCTGAGAATGAGAAGAGTGCAGAAGAGAAATCATGAGTATGGTAGCCGCACCGCGCGGGCAAAATGATTTGACGGCTTGGTTGGCTTGGCAGGAACAGGCGCATCCGAAAAGTTGGGATTTGGGATTAACGAGAATTTCGGCGGTCTGGCAGGCTTTGGGCGCACCGCGTCTAGCCGATTACATTCTCAGCATTGCCGGCACGAACGGCAAAGGTTCCTGCGTGGCGTGGGCGGAGGCAATCAGTCAAGCAGCAGGCGTTTCTACGGCGAGTTTTACCTCGCCGCATTTGCTCGATTACCGCGAGCGGATTCGTTTTGACGGACAAATGGTCGATGCGGCGCAACTTTGTACCGCTTTTGATGCAATCGATGTGGCGCGCGGCGAGATTTCTTTAAGCTATTTCGAATGGTCCGCCTTGGCGGCCTTTTATTTGATGGCGCAAAAGCGACCGCAAGTCGCGATTTTGGAAGTCGGCTTAGGCGGGCGTTTGGACGCGGTCAATTTGATTGATGCGGATGCCGTCGTATTGACAAGAATCGGTTTGGATCATCAGCAATGGCTGGGCGAAACGGTAGCGGAAATTGCCGCCGAAAAAGCCGGGATTATGCGGCAGGGGCAAAAAATCTTCTTTGCCGATCACAATGCGCCTGCCGCTTTGTTTGATGCCGCGCAAGCCTTGCATACGCCGGTCATGCAATACGGACGCGATTTCAGCGTGCAAGCGGCGCCAGATAGCCTGTCTTTGCATTTGCCGCAGGCGGTATTTGCAGATTTGCCCTTGCCGGCTTTATTGCAAGGTGCGCATCAATACGGGCATTTTGCCGCCGTTGCCGCGGCTTTGGCAGACTGTCTGCCGCTGAATCGGGCGGTGCTGAGTCAGGCATTAAGACAGGCGTATAATCCCGCGCGTCTGATGCTTAAAGATGGGCGTCCGCGCTATGTGATTGATGTGGCGCATAATCAGGACAGCGCCGAAGTATTGGCGACTTTTTTGCGTCGTATCCGCCGCCCGCAGGAGCGTTTTCATATCGTCTGCGGTATGTTGGCGGATAAGGATCATGCCGCGATTGTGGCGCATCTTGCAGAAGTCGGCGATGCTTGGTATTTTGCCTCTTTGCAAGGCGCGCGCGGCAGCGATGCGGCGGAAATTGCCGCGCAAGTCGCGCCGCTCTTAATCGGCAAAACCGTCGCGGCATATGAGGATGTGCAAGGCGCATTGGCGGCGGCAGTGCGGCAGGCGGCAGAGAATGATGCGATTGTAATAATGGGGTCTTTTGTGACGGTAACTGAAGTCTTAACTCAATGGAATAGTAATGAATAAATGGTTGGCACGCGCTTTAGGCGTGATTATTCTCGCGGTGGTTGCTGTGTTTTTTTATGACGGTTGGTTTAATCCCAAAGTGCCGCCTGCAATATTGGAGGGTAAAAAAAACGAAGAGGTAATCGCCTTGACGCCTGAGGGACGCAAAACCCTAGCGGAACAAGGTCCTTCCGAAACCGCTCAGCCGCCGCAGCCCGAGATTTCCCTGACTTCTTTGCAGGGTATGGAAAGCGATAGAGGTGCGCCGCCGGTCTTGGCAAGTCCGAATCAAAGCACGGATAGCAGCTCGAATATGCCCGAAACTCATGCGCCGCCGGCAGCACAGAGCAATCAAAGCGCAGCGACAGCGCAAAATAACAATATTCAATTAGAAAGCTTGGCGAATGCCCAAAGCAATAATAGGGCGGCAACACCGCCTGCAACGGCTCCCGCCAAGCCAACTGCCGCTCCGTCTGCGCAAGCACAGGGCTCGACATGGATTCAAGCCGGCTCTTTCGGCGAAAAAGCCAATGCCGACCGTTTAGCAGAAAATATTCGCAGCAAACGCTTGCCTGCAATCGTGGAGCCTGCGACCGTAAATGGTCGAACCTATCATCGCGTCTATGTCGGTCCGATTGCGAGCAACCGTCTAACAGACATTTTAGACAGTTTGTCGGCAATGGGTGTGAAAGCGCGGCAGATTAATCGTTGAGGACATTATGGATTTACAGGGTTTAAATATTTTTGATTTGGGATTGGGCGGTATTGTCCTGATTTCCGCCATTATCGGCATCGCACGCGGTTTGCTGCGCGAGATGTTGTCACTTGTGGCATGGGTAGCGGCTTTATGGGCGGCATTTACCTTTGCGGAAATGGTTTCCCAACAATTTGTGCAGCAAGTTATCAGCGATAAGCATATTGCCTATATCGCTTCTTTCGGCAGCGTATTTTTACTGGCTTTATTTTTAATCGGGCTATTGAATTTATTAATTACTTCTTTATTCAAAGCCACAGGATTGGGCGGTTTTGACCGTTTATTGGGGATGCTCTTCGGTCTGGCGCGCGGGGCGATTATCGGCGCGGTGCTAATCTTTTTCGCGCGTTTATATCCCGGGATTGAAAAATTGCCTTCTTGGCAGCAATCGCAATTGGTGCCGGGTTTTTCCAATCTTGCCAATTGGGGGATTAAGCGCATTCCCGAACATGTGCGCGCCTATGCCGACTCGTGGATGAATCCGAATGAAGTAGTGATTTTACCTGCGCAAACGCCGAACACAGAGAGACAAAATCATCCTGCGACGATCGAACTCTCTTCGCTTAATGCCGTTGAAAATTCTCAGGCGGCGCGTCCTCAATTGAGTGCCGAGCAAGCCCGTCAGCAAAGCGCGCAAAGTAATGCTTTGTCCAATATTGCCGGCCCCGAAGCGGAAAACGCAGGTCTGCGTTTGGAATCTTTGCAAGATCAGAATTATGAAGGCGAAATCGAGGCCGTGCCGGAAGAGACCGAAAGCGGTATTGCGCCGCTGCAATTAGAATCGCTGCAACCTTAGGAATCTTATGAGCAAACTAAACAAAGCCCGATTTGAAACTCGTGCCATCCGCGAAGCCGAGCAGCGCGGCGCATTTAACGAGCATTCGCCCGCCCTACATCTGACTTCGTCTTATGTGTTCAGCGATGCGGAAAATGCCGCCGATATTTTTGCAGAACGCATCCGCACCTTTAGCTACAGCCGTTTTGCCAATCCGACCGTCAGCATGTTTGAAGAAAAAATGGCTTTGTTGGAAGGCGGTGCAAGAGCCACCGCCACGTCAACCGGCATGGGCGCGATTTTAACCTTGTTGATGGCGGAATTATCCGCCGGCGATCATGTGGTCTGTTCGCGCAATTGCTTTGGCTCGACCTTAAACATGATTGGCAAGACCTTTGCCAAATTCGGCGTGGACAGCACCTTGGTGGATTTGCAGAGTCTTGAGCAATGGCAGGCGGCGATTCGCCCCAATACCAAACTGTTTTTTCTGGAAACCCCTGCCAATCCCTTGTTGGATATCGGCGATATTGCCGCATTAAGCGCATTGGCGCATCAGCATGGGATTAAAGTGGTGGTGGATAATTGCTTGGCAACGCCTTATTTACAGCAGCCCTTGGCATTAGGGGCGGATTATTCCGTGCATTCCGCCACCAAATACATTGACGGGCAGGGACGTGCCTTAGGCGGCTGCATTATCAGCAAAACCGAAGAAGACGGCGAAAAGATGTATCAGCTCATGCGTAGCTGCGGCACTACGATGGGTGCATTTGAGGCATGGCTGTTCGTCAAAAGTTTGGAAACCTTGGCGCTGCGTATGGACAAACACAGCTACAATGCTTTGCAGATTGCCCAATGGTTGGAAGAGCAGACGGCGGTGAAGCGCGTCTTCTATCCGGGTTTGCCCAGCCATCCGCAGCATCAATTAGCTAAAGCGCAAATGCCGCGCGGTTTTGGCGGCATGGTCAGCTTTGAGCTGCAAGGCGGCAAAGAAGCCGCTTGGCATCTGATTGACAATAGCCAATGGTTGTCGATTACGGGCAATTTGGGCGATACCCGCACTACGATTACCCACCCTGACACCACCACGCATTTTCGCGTTGCCCAAGAAGAAAAAGACCGTGTCGGCATCACCGGCGGCATTATCCGCTTATCGATCGGCTTAGAGTATGTCGAAGATATTCAAGCCGCGCTCAGCCAAGGATTGCCCGCCTAAATGCCCTTGGAAGCCTCTGCATCAAATCCGTCGGCACCGCACCGCTTTCTGCCATATCTCTTAGCGGTGTCGGCATTTATGCAGATGTTGGATGCCACCATTCTCAATACCGCCTTGCCCAGTATTGCCGCGGATTTGCAGGAATCGCCCCTGCGCATGCAATCCGCCGTGATTTCCTATGCCCTGACCTTGGCACTTATCATGCCGCTTTCGGGTTATTTATGCGATCGCTTCGGCACAAAGCGCATTTTCGGCGGCGCGATATTCGTCTTTATTTTAGGTTCTTTGCTTTGTGCGGCAGCGCAGAATTTAACTATGTTAGTCGCTGCGCGTATCGTACAAGGCATTGGCGGTGCGATGCTGCTGCCCGTGCCGCGCATGATTATGATGCGCGCCTATAGCAAAGACAGATTGCTGAATATTCTCAATATTATGCTTATGCCGGCTTTGGTCGGGCCTATTCTCGGGCCTTTGGTCGGCGGCTATTTGGTCGATTACGCCAGTTGGCATTGGATTTTTCTGATTAACGTGCCGATAGGGCTGCTCGGATTATTCCTGACCTTTAAAATCATGCCGGATTTCTATGCCGTCGGGCGGATTTATCCCTTAGATATCAGCGGCTTTCTGCTCTTTGCTTTTGCCGCCGCCGGACTGACTTTTGCCGCGGAAATCTTCATATATCCTAGGCTCAGAATGTATGCCTTGATGCTATTCTTACTCGGCATTGCCAGTTTATATGCCTATTGGCGGCACGCGTATCATGATCCCGAGCCGCTCTATCAGCCGAATTTATTGCAGGTGCGCACCTACCGCCTCGGTTTATTGGGCAATATGCTCAGCCGTTTGGGCATGAGTGCGGTACCTTTTTTATTGCCGCTCTTGTTTCAGGTCGCTTTTGCTTACAGCGCCTCCGCTTCCGCTTGGATGTTGGCGCCGATTGCCATAGCCACTATGTTGGCAAAACCGTTCATCAAATCTTTAATGCGGCGCTTCGGTTATCGCTGCGTCTTGGTCATGAATACGCGCTTATTGGGCATATTGATTGCCTTATTGGCATTTTTGGATGCGGATACGCCGATCGTGCCGGCAATCATATTGCTTTTTATCATGGGCGCTTCTAACTCCATTCAATTTACTTCCATGAATACCATTGCCTTATCCAATTTGCGTGCTTGGCAAACCGGCAGCGGCAATAGCCTTTTGGCGGTTAATCAGCAATTATCGATTGCTTTCGGTATTGCCTTCGGCGCGATGTTATTAAATCAGTTAAGCGCCAATCTGGCTTTTCAGGATGATTTGCCGCAGGCTTTTCGTTACACCTTTATGATTTTAGGCGGCGTAACCTTTCTCTCCAGCTGGGTCTTTCGCGCTCTGCATCCGCGTGACGGTTCGAGTTTGGTAGGGGTGAAATAGCGACAGCCTTTCATTGCAAAACAAATTTGCAATGAAAGGCTGGAAAAGACTAAAAATTAGAATTTTGCGATGAATTCCGCATAGGCTTTGATAAAGCCCTGCAAAGTGGCTTTTGCCGCTTCGCTGACCAGTTCGCCATTTTCATCGAATGCGCCGGCGAAGATGCCGCCGATTGTAGCTGCAAAGGGCGCAACCGGCATATTGACATAGGTGCTGGCAGCAATGGTACGCAGGGCGTCGACGGCGCGATTGCTGCCGCTGGCATTAACGCTTATCAGTCCTAAAGGTTTGCCGATCCACAGGCTTTGTCCTGCCGGACGTGAGACCACATCGATGGCGTTTTTGATCATCGCAGAATAGCTGCCGTTATGCTCGGGGCTGACCCAAATCACGGCATCGGCGGCTTTGATCGCTTCGCGTACGCGCGTATAGGTCGGCACTTCCTGCTCGTCCGAATCGCGGTCATAAAGTGGTAAATCACCGATTTCCACGATATTAAGCTCTAGATTTTCCGGTGCGATTTTTTGCAGATGCTTGACTGCCAGATGGTTAAAAGAAGTCTTACTGGCTGAGCCAATCAGAACCGCAATGTGTTTAGTCATAGTTTACTCTCTTGTTTAGGGTTAGAAATGAGGTAGCTGCCCGATGAGGCGCAGCTGCTCGGCGTTTATTTAAGCCGGCTGAGATCGCGTACTGCGCCTTTGTCGGCACTGGTGGCGAAGTGTCCGTAGATTTTCAATGCGGTGGATACTTTGCGCGGACGCGGCGCGGCGGGTTGCCAGCCTTTGGCGTCTTGTGCGCTACGGCGCGCCGCCATTTCTTCTTCGCTGATGTCCAAACGGATGCTGCGCTCGGGAATGTTGATGTGAATGGTGTCGCCGTCGCGTACCAAGCCGATGGCGCCGCCTGCTGCGGCTTCGGGTGAGGCATGCCCGATGGAGAGTCCGCTGGTGCCGCCTGAGAAACGTCCGTCGGTCAGCAGGGCGCAGTCTTTGCCTAGGCCCATGGATTTCAGATAGCTAGTCGGGTAGAGCATTTCCTGCATGCCCGGCCCGCCGCGCGGTCCTTCGTAGCGGATAATGACGACATCGCCGGCTTTGACTTTGCGTTTTAAGATGCCTTGCACGGCATCGTCTTGGCTTTCAAAAACAATGGCTTTGCCGCTAAAGCGGTGGATGCTTTCGTCCACGCCGGCAGTTTTGACCACGCAACCGTTTTCGGCGATATTGCCGTAGAGCACTGCCAGTCCGCCTTCTTGGGAATAGGCGTGTTCGATGCTGCGGATGCAGCCTTGCGCGCGGTCGTCATCGACGCTGTCGTAGCGGCAGTTCTGCGAGAAGGCGGTTTGTGAGCGCAGCCCCGCCGGTCCTGCTTTATAAAATTCGACTACTTCCGCATCAGGTTGGTTTTTCAAATCATAATGCGCAATGGCTTCGCCTAGGCTGCGGCTGTGTACGGTCGGCAAATCGGCATGAATCAGACCGGCGCGGTTAAGTTCGGCAAGAATGTTCATGATGCCGCCGGCGCGATGTACGTCTTCGATATGGTAGTCCGGCACATTGGGCGCGACTTTGCACAGTTGCGGAATTTTGCGCGACAGGGCGTCAATATCTTGCATAGTATAAGGCACTTGCGCTTCTTGCGCGGCGGCGAGTAAATGCAAAATGGTATTGGTGGAGCCGCCCATGGCGATGTCGAGAGTCATCGCGTTTTGGAAGGCTTCGTATGTGGCGATGCTGCGCGGCAGGATGCTCTCGTCGCCTTCATCATAATAGCGTTTGCAGAGGGCGACGATTTGGCGTGCCGCTTGTAAGAACAATTGCTTGCGATCGGCGTGGGTGGCGAGCACCGTACCGTTTCCGGGCAGGGATAAGCCCATGGCTTCAGTGAGGCAGTTCATGGAATTGGCGGTAAACATGCCCGAGCAGGAGCCGCAGGTCGGGCAGGCGTTTTTCTCGAATTCGTCCACGACCGCATCATCGGCATTGGGATCGGCGGCATAAACCATGGCATCGACCAGATCGAGTTTATGTTCGGATAATTTGGTTTTGCCGGCTTCCATCGGGCCGCCGGAGACGAAAATAGTGGGAATATTTAAGCGCATCGCCGCCATCAGCATGCCGGGGGTGATTTTGTCGCAGTTGGAAATGCAGACCATGGCGTCGGCGCAATGCGCATTGACCATATATTCCACGCTGTCGGCGATAATGTCGCGGCTGGGTAGGGAATACAGCATGCCGTCATGCCCCATGGCGATGCCGTCATCCACGGCGATGGTATTGAATTCTTTTGCTACCGCGCCCGCCGCCTCAATTTCTTTGGCAACCAGTTGTCCCATGTCTTTCAAATGCACATGACCGGGGACGAATTGGGTAAAGCTATTGACCACGGCAATAATCGGCTTTTTAAAATCCGCATCCGTCATGCCGGTGGCGCGCCATAGAGCGCGCGCACCCGCCATATTGCGTCCGGCGGTAGAAGTATGCGAACGCAGAGGAATTTTGCGACTCATGATGTATCCTTCTTTATGATTTATGGTTGATTTTGAAGATTTTGGCTGTCGTAGCGACGCACATTAGGGATTTGCTCATTGGCAAAAGGCTGATTGAGATGATTGATTTGATTATTGATTTCAAACATCGTCACCACTTGCGCTACACCTGAAACGCGGCTCGCCACATTGGCAATGGCATTGGCTTCTTGCTGAGTCACAATACCCATCAGATAAGTGATGCCGTGTTCGGTAACCACTTTGACGCGATTGGGATTAAAGCCCTCGACTTTGACATCCAACATCACGGTTTTGACTTTGGCTGTTTGCGCGGCATCGTAGCTGCGGTTAATCAAACTGCTCATCGGTCCGATAATCATGTGGTTATTCACATTCACAGTGCCTTCCATTGCCCGCGCTACCGTTTCAATATCTTGGCGAATGGTTTCATTTGCCGCCTCGCCGGTGAGCAAGACTAAGCCGTTGAAGGTATTGACGTTGACATGGCTGTTTTCTGCCAGACGCGGAATGCTGGCAATGCGATTGCTGATATAGAGTTGTAAGGTTTTATCATCAATGACGGTGCCGGTAGTGCGGCGGTCGTCGGCAATCATCACGCCGGTTGCGGCGCCGCCCACGAGCAAAGGCGCACAACCTTGTAAAAACGCTGCGCTTAGCGCAGTCAATAAAGCGATCTTTTTCATTTCATTCCCCTAAAGCGAAAAGCTTGCATTATAGCGATTTTGCAGGCTATGTGTGTATTTAAGGTTTTTAAACATATTGTACTTTTTTTTAAAATTACAACAATGAGATATGATTTTTAATGTATGATACCTGAGATGAGGTCATTATTGACATTAAAAACCGGCTGTTGAAAGCAGCCGGTTTTTAATCGATTGGATTTAAAATTAAGTTAAAAAGAGATAAGCAAAAATAGCGGTAATGATGCCGTAAAGCAGCATTGGAATAATGGTTTTTTTGATAATATCCCCTTCTTGATTTTTCACGTTCAATACCGAGCAAACTGCGACAATATTATTGATGCAGACCATGTTGCCCATTGCTCCACCCACGGATTGCGCCGCAAGAACAGTCGTCGGATTCAGACCTGTCTGCTGGGCGATTTCATATTGAATCGTGCCGAAGGTTAAATTGGATACCGTATTCGAGCCGGAGAAAAATGAGCCGATAGCCCCCAGATAAGAGGCGAAATATATCCAATTATCTTTTGTCAATTCGGCGAATTCTCTGCCGATAACTTTGACCATCGATTTATCCCCGCCCGCCATCATCAGCTTGACCATGATTAATGCGCCGATTAATGCAATCAAGGGTTTGAATGTTTGGAACAAGGTGCCGATATAGACATGAAAACTTCTTTTCATATTGGTTCTGAAGAATAGCAAGGATGCCCAGACGGTAACGACAAACGGAATAAAGGCGGGAACGTATAAGAATTTATAGCTTTCGCTGATATTCGTGCCGAACAGATTGTTGAAATTGAAAATCAGCGCCTGACTTAATTGGAAATCAAATAAACCGTTAATAGAAAATCCCCAAATCGGCGTATTGTCATTGAGCATATCTTTGAACGGTAATTGCTTGATACGGGTAAGAATTAAGATTGTCATCAACATAATTAAAGGAAACAGCGCTTTTAAGACAATATTGAATGCCAAAGGCGAGGTTTTATTTTCCTGTCCTTCTTTGCTTAGTCCCCAGCCTTTATTGGCAACAAAAACTGAAATACCCAAGCCGATGGCGCCGGCAACCAATGAAGGAAATTCTTCATTAAATTGTGCCAAAATAACATAAGGAATGGTACAGCTTAAAATGGAAATATAAATAAAGCCGATGTTTTCTTTTATTTGTTTGTTCGAAACAATAAAGCGCAAGGCAATGATAGGAATGATAAAGCCTGCAACAAAATGGATTAATGCGGTTTTTTGCCCGATTTCAATAACTTGCTCCATGTTGATGTCGTAAGGCGCGGTCATTAAGGGCTTCATGCCGAACCAAGTGGGCGTGCCGACGGCGCCGAAAGATACCGGCACGGAGTTCATGACGAGGGCGAAGACGGCGACTTTGAAAGGACTAAAGCCTAAGCCCATTAAAATCGGCGCGGCGATGGCGGCAGGAGTGCCGAATCCGGAAGCGCCTTCAATCATAAAGGCAAATGCCCAGCCGATAATCATTAATTGCGCAACGGGATTGGGATTGATATTGCTTAACCAATGACGGATATTATTGGTACAACCAGTTTCCTCCATCATGCGGTTAAAGAAAATCGCGCCGAAAATAACCGTAATCGGTGTGGCGGCATTAATGATGCCGGCGCCGACATAGGCGCTTAATTCGATAAAATTGGATTGGAAATATAAGAGCTGAATTAAAAATACTAAAGCGGCAATTAATGGCAATGCATGATAAGAAGGCATTGCATTTTTCTTAATCATCAGAAAGATTAATAGTATGATGGGAAAAATACTGAGTATGAGATCCATGAGAATTATCCTTTGCTGGTGTATAGGGTTTCTAGGGGTTAAAATTAAATTATGTTTATCTTGTAAAATAATTTAGTATAATTTTATTTTAAAACGTAGAAATAATGGAAAAGCATTTTATTATCGAGAATAAAATGCTTTTTTGTTGTTTAGAAAGTGCCGGGGACGAGAATTTCTTTTCCAACTTTTTTAATATCCGTATGTCCGCAGAATGCCATCGTGATATCCATCTCATTGTAAATAATTTCCAAACAGCGTCTGACGCCATCCTCGCCGTAGGCGCCTAAGCCGTATAAAAAGGCTTTGCCGATCATGGTACCTTTGGCGCCCAAAGCCATGGTTTTCAGCACGTCTTGTCCGCTGGTAATACCGCTGTCAAGCCAGACTTCTATGTTATTGCCAACGGCAGAAACAATCTCCGGCAAGGCTTTGATGGAAGAGAGCGCGCCGTCTAATTGCCGACCGCCATGGTTGGAAACGACTAAGGCGTCCGCTCCGCTTTGTGCCGCTTTTTCAGCATCTTCCGCCGTCATCACGCCTTTGATGATTAATTTTCCGTCCCATAAATCTTTGATTCTTGCGACATCGTCCCAGCTGAGTTTCGGGTCGAATTGCTCTGTCGTCCAAGAAGAAAGCGAGGACATATCGCTGACGTTTTTCGCATGACCGACAATATTACGGAATGTACGGCGTTGCGTGCCAAGCATTTTCAAACACCATTCAGGTCGCAGAGCTAAATCTAGCATGTTGAGCAAAGTCGGTTTCGGCGGTGCGGATAAGCCGTTTTTGATGTCGCGATGGCGTTGTCCGAGTACTTGTAGATCGACGGTCAGAACGAGCGCCGAGCAATGCGCGGCTTTAGCGCGGCTGATGAGATTTTGCATGAATTCGCGGTCTCTCATGACATATAGCTGAAACCAAAACGGTTTCTCCGTATTTTCTGCTACATCTTCAATCGAGCAGATAGACATGGTGGACAGGCAGAAGGGAACGCCGAATTTTTCCGCAGCGCGCGCGGCATGAATTTCGCCGTCGGCATGCATCATGCCGGTAAAGCCTGTCGGTGCAATGGCGACAGGCATTTTGACGGTTTCGCCGACCATAGTCGTTTCTAAGCTGCGGTTGGTCATATCGATCAAAATTTTCTGGCGGAATTTAATCTCGTCGAAATCGCGGCTGTTATGGTGCAGGGTGTTTTCCGTCCATGAGCCTGAGCGCGTGTAGTCGAAAAACATTTTTGGCACTTTGCGGCGGGCAATACGGCGCAAATCTTCTATGTTTGTGATTTTTTTGAGGTCTTTAGCCATCATTTTTCCTTTTTTATTGTTGCATTAAAGTTGAGAAGTATTCATTTTTACGCAATCATTAGGAAAAAACAATAAGTTTAAAAGAAAATCTGTAGGATCAGGTTGTTCAAATTAATGTTGTTTTGTTTAAATTGCATGATAAGTGCTTGTTTATTCTATTTTTTATACTTGATTTGAATTTGTTAATAACGATATGAAAATATATATTTTAATCAATTGAATGCTAAGAGATAGAATGTGATGGGGTTTATAATAATTGTTACATTATTTTGTTGTAATGGATATGGTCGAAGCAGTGTAAAGCGATGCAAGGTGGTGAACCGCAGACATAACGAGCGCATGACAAAGCGATCAATTCCGTAGTACTCCAATGAGTAAACTATAGTCAAAGAATTGAAAAAGTATTACAGCCTTGGCTCGCCTTGCCGTACGCTCTTGTACTGTCTGCGGCTTGCCGCCTTGTACTACTTTTTCACTTCTCCGACTATATATAGTTGAAGAATTGAAAAAGGACACAAGGTGGCAAGTGGCAAGCATTGCAGAAATTAAAGCAAGCTGAGTCGAATCTGTAACCCTTTTCGAACTCTTTGACTATATATAGTCAATTCATAACAAAGTTGCACACCTAAAAATATCAAGCTTTACTATTGTACGGGCTAACATATAAAAACTGTGTCTTTATTTGAGCTGAATTGACTATACAATCAGTGTTAGATTCCCTATATGTTTATTCTGATACGTCAAAATCATGTGGCATTTTGTCCTTAATTGACTATAGTTGTTTTTTGTAAAGCTCGGATGTCGTATATTTAAGCTTGGTCGATATAAATCATTTTTTCCAAGGCTTTGATTTGGTCGCGCAGGGCGGCGGCTTTTTCAAATTCCAAATCGCGAGCATGCGCCAGCATGTCTTTTTCCAGTTTTTTCATCAGTTTTTCCGCTTCCGCCGCGCTCATTTGCTCAGGGGCTTTGCCGCTTTTCTCTTGGTGTGCTTTTTTCGCTTTGACGGCGATATTCGCGCCTTCCATCACATCCGCGACTTTTTTGCGGATGGTCTGCGGCGTGATGCCGTGGGCATTATTGTGCACAATTTGTTTTTCGCGGCGGCGCGCGGTTTCGTCCATGGCTTTTTGCATGGATTGGGTGATGCGGTCGGCATAGAGAATCGCCATGCCGTTGGCATTGCGCGCAGCGCGTCCGATGGTTTGAATCAGGGCGCGTTCGCCGCGCAAAAAGCCTTCTTTGTCGGCATCGAAGATGGCGACTAAGGAGACTTCCGGCATGTCCAAGCCTTCGCGCAGCAGGTTGATGCCGACTAGGACGTCAAATTCGCCTAAGCGCAGGTCGCGGATGATTTCCATGCGCTCGACGGTGTTGATGTCGCTGTGGATATAGCGCACGCGCACGCCGTGTTCCATGAGGAAGTCGGTTAAATCTTCGCTCATTTTTTTGGTCAGGGTAGTGATGAGTACGCGTTCGTCAATGGCAGCGCGTTTGCGGATTTCGCTTAGTACGTCATCGACTTGTATGGATACGGGGCGGACTTCGACGACGGGGTCGAGCAATCCGGTGGGACGCACGACTTGTTCGATGATGTCGCCGCTTTCCGCCAGTTCGTAAGCGCCGGGGGTGGCGGAGATGTAGATGGTTTGCGGGGCGATGGCTTCAAATTCTTCAAAGCGCAGGGGGCGGTTGTCTAGGGCAGAGGGCAGACGGAAGCCGTATTCGACTAGGGTTTCTTTGCGCGAGCGGTCGCCGCGGTACATGCCGTTGAGCTGGGGAATGGTCACGTGGCTTTCGTCGATAATCAGCAGGGCATCGGGCGGCAGGTAGTCGTGCAGGGTCGGCGGCGGTTCGCCGGCGGCGCGTCCCGAGAGGTAGCGCGAGTAGTTTTCCACGCCCGAGCAGTAGCCCAATTCCTGCATCATTTCAATGTCAAAGCGGGTGCGTTGTTCCAGACGTTGCATTTCCACGAGTTTGTTTTGTGCCTGCAATTGGGCAAGGCGTTCGCGCAGCTCGATTTTAATGCTTTCAATGGCTTCTAAGATGGTGTGGCGCGGGGTGGCGTAGTGGGTTTTGGGGTAGATGGTGATGCGCGGGATTTGGTCGAGCATTTCGCCTGTCAGCGGGTCGAAGTAGCGGATGCTGTCGATTTCGTCGTCAAAGAGTTCTACGCGCACCGCATACCAATCGCTTTCCGCCGGCATGATGTCTATGATGTCGCCGCGGACACGGAAAGTGCCGCGCAGCAGTTGCGTGTCGTTGCGGGTGTATTGCAGTTCGGCGAGGCGCGAGAGCATTTCGCGGCTGTCGATGCGGGTGCCGCGGTTTAGGTGCAGTACCATCTGCATGTAGAGGCGCGGATCGCCCAAGCCGTAAATGGAGGAAACGGAGGCGACGATGATGGTGTCGCGGCGTTCTAAGATGGCTTTGGTGGCGGAAAGGCGCATTTGCTCAATGTGTTCATTGATGGACGCGTCTTTTTCAATAAAAGTGTCTGAGGCCGGCACATAGGCTTCAGGTTGGTAGTAGTCGTAATAAGAAACGAAGTATTCCACCGCATTATGCGGAAAAAATTCGCGCATTTCGCCGTAAAGCTGGGCGGCAAGGGTTTTGTTGGGCGCAAGAATCAGGGCAGGGCGGTTGGCTTTGGCGATGACGTTTGCCATGGTAAAGGTTTTGCCCGATCCGGTAACGCCGAGCAGGGTTTGCTTGGCAAGCCCGTTTTCCAGTCCGGCTAAAATGCCGGCGATTGCAGTGGGTTGGTCGCCGGCAGGGGCGTAATCGGCGACCAGTTGAAAGTGATCATCATGCATGGCTAATCTCGTCAAAAAATCGGAATACGGTTTCGGGCATCCAGCGTAGATGTCCGCGTCCTGTGCCTGAGACAAAGCCGACATGTCCGCCGCTGCGCGGTTGCAATAAATAGACTTGCGGCGAAACCTCCGCTTCTTGCGGCATCGCTTCAGGCGGTAAAAAGGGGTCGTTATGCGCGTTAATCAGCAGAGTGGGCAGGCGAATATCGCGCAGATAGGGTTTGGCGGCGGCGCGACGGTAATAATCGGCGGCATCAATAAAGCCGTTAAGCGGTGCGGTGTAGGCATTGTCGAAATCGGCTAAAGAGCGGAGTTTGACCGCTTTGGCATCGGCAGGCACTTTTTTGCGCAAACTGCTGAGAAAATAGGGCGTATAAAGCAGACGCGGTAAACCTTGGCTAATCGCTAGGCTGGAAGCAGTCAAATCCACCGGTGCGGAAACCGCCGCTGCCGCCTGCAAACCGCAAGAAATATTTGCACGACCGCATTCGCCCAAATATTTCGCCAAAGCATTGCCGCCTAAAGACACCCCGACCGCGTAAATGCGCGGATAGCGTGCCTGCATCAGCTTAAGGGCATGGGCAATCGCCGCCGTATCGCCGCTGTGATAATACTTCTGTGCCGCCACGCCGCCGCAGCTAGAAAAATGCGCCACCACCGCATGCCAGCCCCGCGCTTGCGCGGCAAGCATCAAGGCCACCGCATAATGACTGCGGCTGCTGCCCTCCAGTCCGTGAAAATGCAGCAGTAAAGGTGCATCGGGATGGGGGCTGTCTAAAAAATCAAAAGCCAGCATGCCGCTGTTTTCGTGATTGGGCAGCAACTCGCGGCGATAAGGCGGCGCAGGAGATTGCAGACTTTTGGCGTACAGGGTTTCGATATTGCCGCCGCGCAACCAAGGCGGCGTGTGCAAAGGCGGTAATCGGGCGATAAGAGCGTGTTTGGGCATGGCGGTTCGGATAAACAAAGCGTGCATTATAGCCTTATTTGCGGCGACAGACTTGCAGCATTGCCAAGCTTAATGTGAGGATTTATTCGTCTTGTATCGATTGAAGACACTATAATGGAGCGGGTTTTCAATAAGGACGAAAAATGAACGACATCTATTTTCAAGACGGTAGTTCGCGCCCGGTCGGTACGATTTTCTGTATCGCGCGCAATTATGTGGCGCATATTGAGGAGCTGAATAACAGCAAGCCCGATATGCCTGTGATTTTCTGCAAACCGATTACTGCGCTGAATACGGCGGCGGATATCCGTTTGCCGACCTATTCGCAGGATGTGCATTATGAAACGGAATTGGTTTTGCAAATCGGCAAGGGCGGACGCGATATTGCCGAGGCGGAGGCTTTGTCGCATATCGGCGGTATTGCCGTCGGTTTAGATTTGACCGCCCGCGATGTACAAGGCAAACTGCAAGCCAAATCATGGCCTTGGGAATTGGCAAAAGGTTTTGAACATGCCGCTTGCGTATCGGAGTTTGTCAGCGCGGATACGATTGCCGACTGGTCTTATGTGAATTTTTCTCTACATATCAATGATGAATTGCGCCAAGAAGGCGATTCTCGTCTGATGATTTTCTCGATTGCCGAGCAAATTGCCTTTATCAGCCGCCATTTTTCTTTAAGAGAAGGTGATTTGTTATTTACCGGTACGCCTGCCGGCGTGGGCGCATTGGCCAGCGGCGATCATCTGCATGGCGAATTGGAAGGCGGCTTGATTAGTATGGATTGGAGGGTTTTATGACGGGAATCGCTTGTCCGCAATGTGCGGGCGAATACGGTTATTTTGACGGCGTGAATAATGTGTGTCCGGAATGCGCGCATGAATGGCAGGAGGGCGAGGTATCGGCGCAAGCGGAGCAAGCGGTTAAAGATGCTTTCGGCAATGTATTGAGCGACGGCGATACGGTTACTTTAATCAAGGCGCTGAAATTAAAAGGCAGCAATGAGTCCATCAAGCAAGGCACCAAAGTGAAAAATATCCGCTTAGTGCCTGAGGGTGATCACAATATCGATTGCAAAATCGACGGCGTGGCAATGATGCTGAAATCGGAGTTTGTGAAAAAAGCTTAGCTGCTGTATTGATGAATAAAATAGCCATATAGCAATGATTTATCAGTACAAGTGCTTGTTATAAAATGAAAAGCGGTGACATCAAAATCACCGCTTTTTGATTGAATTTATAAACTGTTTAAGACATTTTCAATATGTTTGATAATTTCGCGCCCAATCGGAATGGCAGAGGTGGCGGCAGGCGAGGGCGCATTGCAGACGTGCAGGCTGCGCTCGCTTTGCAGCCAATGAAAATCTTCTACCAGTTTGCCGTTGGCGCTGACGGCTTGGGCGCGGATACCGGCAGGATAGGGGCGTAAATCTTCGAGCCGTATTGATGGGCAATAGCGCTGTACTTCGCCGAGATAACCGCGTTTGAACCAAGCATTGCGTTGTTCTTTCAATCCGTGGCGCAGATTTTTTTTCAGCACTTTGCGGATGCCGGCATAGGAAAACATATGCCAGAGATCGCGCGGACTGATGTCGCGTTTGCGATAGCCTTCGCGTGCCATTGCCAATACGGCGGAAGGTCCGACGGTAACGGAGCCGTCAATCATGCGGGTCAAATGCACGCCGAGAAAGGGAACGCCGGATTCCGGCACGGGATAGATGAGGTGCTTGACGATGGCATTGTGGCTTGGCGGCAGTTGATAGTATTCGCCGCGAAACGGGCAGACGCGGAAATCCGGCTGAAGTCCTGCCATGTCGGCAATGCGGTCGGCATGCAGTCCTGCGCAGGCGATGAGGTAGCGGGCGCGGATTTCTTTATCGCCCGCCTGCACGATGACTTCTTGGCTGCTCTCGCGGATGCTTTGTACTTCGCAGTCAAAGTGTAGGCTGACGCCGTCTTTTTCGAGTAATGCCGCCATTTTTTCGGCGATTTGCCGGTAGGAAACGATACCGCTTGAGGGGACAAAAAATGCCGCCAAGCCGCAAATATTGGGTTCGCGTTCGGCAAGTTCGGCGCCGCTCCACCAGTGGCGTTCCAGTTCGTTTTCTGCCGCGCGTTGGTACAGCGCTTGCAGACGCGGCATTTCTTCTTCCTGCGTAGCGACGATGAGTTTGCCGCAGATGTCGTAGGCGATGCCGTGTTCATCGCAAAAGGCTTTGGTGGCGGCATTGCCGGCGCGACAGAGTTCTGCTTTGCGGCTGCCGGGCGGATAATAGACGCCGGCATGAATGACGCCGCTGTTGTGTCCGGTTTGATGAACGGCAGGGCGGGATTCTTTTTCCACCAGAGTGAGGGAGAGATGCGGAAAGCGACGGCGCACTTCCATTGCGGTGGATAGTCCGACTATGCCTGCGCCGATGATGAGAATGTCGGTGTTCATTCGGTATTTTTTCTCATAAAAAAGCGCTTATCGCGATAATTTTTCTCACGATAAGCGCTTCTGTGTGGTAAAAAATCACTATATTTTGCAATATGATGAATTATTCTTTGACGGCGTTTTCCAGCAGCGCTTCTGCTTTGGCCAGGGTGTCGGCCACTTCGTCCGCCGTGATGCTGCTGCCTTCGATCACGCGCGCGGTGGGGGTGAAGACGATTTGCACGCCTTGTTCGCCTTCGGTCACCAGGACTTTGAGCGGCAGTTGCAGCGCCAGCCGCGGATCTTTGCGCATCAGCGGCGTGCCGGCTTTGGGCGCGCCGAAGATGATGACGGTGGCGGGCTGCATGTCGAGTTCCGCCTTGCCCGCCGCTGCTTTATGGTCGATGACGGCGAAGATGGTCATGCCTTTGCTTTCGATGGCGCTGCTGAGTTTGGCGACGGTGGTGTCAAAGTCCGCCGCCGAGGGGATGACGCGGTAGACGGCGTCGTCGGCGCGGGCGGATAAGCTCAAGGCGGCTAGGGCGGCGGTGAGGGTGAGCAGGGATTTTTTCATAGTGTCTCCTTGGGTTGCGAATGCCGCTTTACCAATCCTGACCGTTGTCGGCGGAGGGGGCGGCGGGTTTGAGTAGTTTGAAATGGGCGATAAACAGGAGGGCGAAGGCGGCCAGGCCGATGAGGCGGTAGGCATCATGCGGCCACAGGAGCGCGATGCCGCAGAGACCGCAGAGCAGACGCCACGGCCACGGCAAGGGGCGCTCCATGCCGCCTTGCATGGCGGCGGCAAGGGCATAGATGCCCACGCAGGCAAAAGCAAAAATTTTTAGGCTTTCGCTAAAATCGCCCGCTAAAAACGGGGTGTAGGCAAAGAGAATCGGCATGATGTATAAGCCTTTTGCCAGTTTCCAGCTGGTAAATCCGGTTGCCATGGGCGGCGTTTTGGCGATGGTGGCGGCGGTAAAGGCTGCCAAACAGACAGGCGGGGTAACGTTAGAATCTTGCGAGAGCCAGAAAATAATCATATGTGCGGATAGAAGCGCCACTTCGTAGAACTGCTTGTCCACCGCCTGTTCGCGCAGAGAATAGCGCAGGGCATCGGGTAGTTTTGCATAGAGTTCGCGCGCAGCTTCAGGCGGCATGGGGGTATTGATTGCTTCCGTGATGCTGGGGTCGGCAAGCATGAGCAGGGGTTTGACGGCTTCAGGCAGGTTGCCGGCAGCGATCAGGTGCAGTATTTCGCTGTCCACCATCATGGCGGTCAGCGCCGGTGCGGAGAGCGTTGCCAAGACGATATAGGCGGCGGTAACCGGCAGTCCCATGCCCAGCACTAATGAGGCGATGGCAATCAGGACAATTGCTATCAACAGATTGCCGTTCGCCCATTGGTTAATCATCAGCGAGAAGGTATTGCCGATGCCGGTTGTGGCGATGGTGTTGATGACGACACCGACCGCAATCAGCAAGACGCCCATCATAATCATGCCGCGGCTGCCGCTAATCAGCGCTTCCATGCAGGCGCGTATGCCCATTTTGGTTTTGGTAAACCAACTGGAAATAATGATGGCGGCGATGCCGGCAACAGCGGCGTAGGTGGGGGTATAGCCTATGCCGAGTAGCACGATGAGCAATACAATCGGGATGATGAAACTTGCACCTTGATCTTTGAGCGCCTGTTTTAGCGGTTTGACTTCCGTATCGGCAACAGCTTGCAGATTATGTTTTTTCGCTTCGATGCGCACAAAAACGGCCACGGAAAAGAAATATAAAAGGGCAGGGAGGAAGGAAACTTTTACGATGTGTTCGTAAGGAATCAGGGTGTAGCTTGCCATCACGAAAGCCCCTGCGCCCATAATCGGCGGCATAATTTGCCCGCCGGTGGAGGCGGCGGATTCAACGCCTGCGGAAAATTTGGCGGGAAAACCTGCGCGTTTCATCAGAGGAATGGTAATTACGCCGGTGGAGGCGGTGTTGGCGACCGCAGAGCCTGAAATTGTTCCGGTGAGTCCCGAGGCAATCACCGCCACCCAGCCTGGACCACCGATAAAACGTCCTGCCACGCCGCGCGCCAAATCCACCACAAAATCGCCGGCACCGCTTCTTAATAGAAAAGCACCGAAAATAATAAATAAAAATACATAGGTGCTGGCGATGGAGGCGATAGAGCCGAATAAGCCGTCATCGCCGTACAGCGTGCGATAGAGGACAGTGTCAAAAGACAAGCCTTTAAAGGAAAATACGCCGCCCATGAGCTTGCCCAGCCATGTCATATAGGAAAGCGACAGCAGCATCAAGATGGGAATAATTAAACCGGTGGTGCGACGGGTCAGTTCGAGAAATCCGCATAATAAGCAGGCGGCGAAAAACCAATCGACGGCGGAAAATAGCGTTTGCTGTGCGTTTTGGCGCGTGGCAGCCGCATCTTCGCCCAGCATAAACCAAATAATGGCGGCTGCCGTCAAAAAGCCTAATACCGTATCAAAAACAAAACTTTTGCTCTTACCGTCTTTTTTCAGCAGGGGATGATAATTCACCGCCAATAGCACGAATACCGCGCCGTGCAGCATATTGCGTTCTAAGCCGGATACCAGCGGATAAAAAGCATTGACGATGCAAAATAAAGCCAAGATCAATGCAGTGAAATTGAAGAGCATCAGCACCTTGGGCGGCATATGGTTGCTGTGTTCGTCAGTAAATCGAAGAGGATTATTCATCAAACATTCCTTACCGGTTGAAATAGGACTTGCCTTACAGGCTAGAAAGCACCATGACTACGATAAAAGATTTCTTAGGGCGGCAATGACCTAAGAAATCTTGATAATAAAAATAGCGGTAATCGCTGAGATTATTTAGCAAGCAAACGCTCAGGAATATCAATGCCTTGCTCTTGATAATAGCGTGCGGCGCCGGGGTGCAAAGGTATCGGTAAGCCTTCGATCGCTTTTTCTAATGCCATTACTTTGGTAGCGGAATGAATGCCTTGCAAGAAACCAAGGTTTTCATATACCGCCTTTGTGAGATGGTAAACATCTTCTTCGGAAACATCGGCGGTTGTGGCGAGGAAATTCGGCTGGGCAATCGTTTGAATATCGCGTTCTACGGAAACATAAGTATTTTGCGGAATCACATAGCGCGTCCACAAATTGCGTCCGGCATCCATTTTCGCAAGCTCTTCATCCGTAACATCTAAAATGGCAATCTGTTTGCCAACCGATGCAAATAATTTCGTCACGGAACCCGCAGGCGCGCCGGCAGGAATAGAAGTACCTGCCGCTTGGCGGTTTTGCAGAGCCTCCGCGCTCGGATCATAGCCGCCATAAATTAAGTTGTAATCTTTGAAAATATCGATGCCTAAACCTTCAAGCATGGCGGCATTTGAGCCGATAGTGCCGGAGTTCTTAGCGCCCAATGCCATGCGCTGCCCTTTAAGCGCGGCATAATCGCTGACCGTGCCTTTGTCTACATGCTTGGCATCAATCAGAAAATGCTCCACGTTCTGCCACAGCATGGAAACGGAGCGCAATTTTTCCTGCTTGCCTGCCGTTTCCATCGGGCCTGTTCCCGTCCAAGCATAATAGCCGTACAGACCTTGCAACAAAGCGAACTGCGCCTCGTCTTTAGCCAACATGCTGATGTTTTCATCCGAGCCGCTAGAGCTGATGGCTGACAAACTAAAACCATGTTCGGGTTGAACTTTTACTTTGGTGAGCGTGGAGATAGCAACGCCGACGGGATAATAAGTGCCGCCTGTCGTGGCGGTGGCGAGAATATATTCGCGTTCTTGGGCTTGCGCATGTCCGAAAACAGCGGCGGCACTTAAGGCAAGAATGAGTTTTTTCAACATGTTAGTCTCCTTTGGTTTAATAGTTAATGGCGATTATAAGTCATGTTATTTATTTGTGACAAATTCTGGCGGCTAAACTGAGTGGGAAATGATTTATTGTTTCGTTTATGTATTTGTTTTTAATTTGAATTAAAAAGTGATTGATTGTGTTGTTTCATAGGTAAATTAGACAAATCGATTGGGATTTTTAGTGTTTAAGTGGATTTCGCACAGTAAAATTCATATATGCACAACATTATCACAGAAAAAATCGTTGCTAACCCTCACATTTGTTCGTAAAATTCACAGAAATGTTAAAAGCGATTATTTTTTACAATATTTTTCACAAAACTTTCTTAGGGAGGAAATATGCAACTTTCTTATGCCGAATTAAAACAAGAATTTAAACGTGTGTTGCGCTCGCGTCAGGTCAGCGAGGAAAAAGCGGAGGCTTGCGCGGCGATGTTTGCCGATACGACTTATGCGGGCGTGTATTCGCATGGTGTCAATCGTTTTCCCAAATTTATCGAGCAGATGGATAAGGGAGATATCCGGCCGGCGGCAGAGGCGGAAAAAGTGTTGTCATTAGGCGCGATTGAGCAATGGGACGGCAAACTCTCGATTGGCAATTTAACCGCCAAGAAAATGATGGATCGCGCCATGGCTTTGGCGGATACGCACGGTATCGGCGTAGTGGCTTTGCGTAATGCCAATCACTGGATGCGCGGCGGCAGTTACGGCGTACAGGCGGCGGAAAAAGGTTATATCGGCATTTGTTGGACCAATTCGATTGCGGCAATGCCGCCTTGGGGCGGCAAAGAGGCGCGTATCGGTACCAATCCGATAATTATTGCCGTGCCAAGCAATCCGATTACTTATGTGGATATGTCTTGTTCGATGTTTTCTTATGGAAAATTAGAAGTTACGCGTTTGGCGGGCAAACAAACGCCGATTGACGCGGGCTTTGACGACGAAGGGAATTTATGCCGCGATCCGGGCGTGATTGAGAAAAACCGCCGTTTGTTGCCGACGGGCTATTGGAAAGGTTCCGGCTTATCGATTGTATTGGATATGCTCGGTATGCTGCTTTCCGGCGGCGGATTAACTGTGCCGGAGATTACCGAAGATCAAGGCGGCGAGTTCGGCGTTACGGAAATTTTCATTGCGATTGATGTGAATAAATTGATTGACGGTAAAACGAAAGAAGAGAAATTACAGCGGATTATGGATTATGTGACTTCTTGTCCTGCGGCAGAGGAGGGAACAACAGTACGTCTGCCCGGGCATAATGCCGCCAAAATCAGAGCCGAGCACGATAAAAACGGTATTCCCGTTGCAGACAGCGTTTGGGAAAAAATCCGTTCTTTATAAGGAAATGCCATGTTTTTTGATACCTTAGCCAGCGCGCAATTATCCCTTTATCCTGGCAAAATCGCTCAGGCGATCGAATGGCTGCGCGCGCAAGACTTGTCGGCTTTGCCGGCAGGTCGGCAAGAGGTTGAGGGCGAGATAATGTTCGCTCAGGTGATTGATCATGAGACGAAATTATCATCGGAAATTTTAGCGGAGCGACATCGTCTTTATCTTGACGTGCAATGCGTTTACCGCGGCGCGGAGCAGATGGCGGTTTCGATTGAGACGGGACAAAATGTTTTGCATACGCCTTATGATGAAAACCGCGATATTTTGTTCTACGAAATTCCTGCCCAAGAAAGCCTGCTTATCGTCAATGCGGGACAGTTTGCGGTCTTTTTCCCGACCGACGTCCATCGTCCGGGGATTGCGCTTGACGAGACGCCTGCGGCGGTGCGCAAAATCGTGGTAAAAATTCGCGTCGATAGCCTCTAGGGGGACTTATGCGGCAAATTCTCGATAAAATTAATCAAGTGCTGGCTTTGCTCGTGGTGGCGAATCTGGCGCTGATGACTTTTTTAGTGGTGCTGAATGTGGTGCTGCGCTACGGTTTTAATTCCGGTATTACGCTGACCGAAGAGCTGTCGCGCGTGCTCTTTGTCTGGATGACTTTTATCGGCGCCATTTTGGTCTTGGATAAAGACGAACATGTGTCGATGAATGTCTTATTGCATAAAGCCCCGCCTTTTTGGCAAAACCTTTGGCTGATTGCCTTGGATGTACTGATGTTGGGCTTAAGCGGCTTATTGCTTTTGGGTTGTGTGCGCTTAAGTTTGCAAAACATGAGCAATCATATGCCGATTACCGGCATTCCGACAGGCGTGAATTATCTTGCCGCTTGTATGATGGCCTTGCTGTTTGTCGTGATATTGATTAGCCGCATTGTGGCACGTGTCCTCATTGTCAAAAGAGGAGAGATTGCATGATTATCGCCGTTTTCCTCATCACGCTCTTGGGTGCGATTGTTGCCGGCGTGCCGATTGCTTTTTCGCTGCTGCTTTGCGGCTTGGCGATGATGATTTATCTTGACGAATTCAGCGTGCAGATTATTGCCGAAAGCATTGTCGGCGGTGCGGACAGTTTCTCGCTGATGGCAATTCCCTTCTTTATTCTGGCGGGGGAAATCATGAATGCCGGCGGATTATCGCGCCGCATTATTGAATTGCCGATGAAATTGGTCGGACATAAACGCGGCGGCTTGGGCTATGTGGCGATTATGGCGGCGATGATTATGGCGAGTTTGTCCGGTTCGGCGGTGGCAGATACCGCAGCGGTCGCCGCCATGCTGATTCCCATGATGAAAGCGGCAGGCTATCCTGAGAACCGTTCCGCCGGCTTGATCGGCGCGGCAGGCATTATCGCGCCGATTATTCCGCCTTCGATTCCCTTCATTATTTTCGGCGTAACCAGCGGCGTCTCGATTACCAAACTTTTCATGGCAGGCATCTTTCCCGGCATTTTAATGGGCTGTGCTTTGGCATTGATGTGGTATTTCCAAGCGCGTCATATGCAATTGGACGTGCGGGAAAAAGCCTCATGGGCGGAAGTACGGCAGGCATTGAAAAAAGGTTTTTGGGCTTTGCTGCTGCCGGTGATTATTATCGGCGGTTTCCGTATGAAGATTTTCACGCCGACCGAAGCGGGAGCGGTGGCGGCCGCTTATGCCTTATTCGTCGCCATGCTCATTTACGGTGAATTAAAAATGCGCGATTTATACGGCGTATTTTTAGTCTCGGCGAAAACGACTGCGGTCGTGATGTTTTTGGTAGCGGCGGCCAGCGTGCCTTCATGGTTTATCACCATTGCGGAATTGCCGCAAATGCTGACGGAATTATTGGAGCCGATGTTGGATTCGCCGACTTTATTGCTGGCGATGATTATGGTCTTCGTTTTTGTCATCGGCATGGTGATGGATTTGACGCCGACGGTCTTAATCCTTACCCCGGTGTTGATGCCTTTGGTCAAAGAAGCCGGCATTGATCCCGTGTATTTCGGCGTCTTGTTTATCTTAAACACTTCTATCGGTTTGATTACGCCGCCGGTCGGTAATGTGCTCAACGTCATCACGGGCGTGACTAAAATGCCGTTCGACAAAGCGGCGAAGGGTATGCTGCCCTATGTCGCCTTATTAATCGGGTTGCTGATTTTATTTATCATTTTCCCGCAACTCATTATTGCGCCGTATAAATTCTTTAGCGGCTAGTTTTTACTCACGAGGAGAACAATATGAAACCTACCTTACTTGCAGCAGTCATCGCCGCCGCGGCATTGGCATTTGCGCCGGCACAGGCGGCAACCAAATTAAAATTCGGCTATGAAGCGCCGCGCAGCGATACACAGCATATTGCCGCCAAACGTTTCCAAGAATTGTTGAAAGAAAAAACCGGCGGCGAATTGGATTTGTCGCTGTTCCCGGACAGCGCCCTAGGCAATGCGCAAGCGATGATCAGCAGCGTGCGCTCAGGCACTTTGGATATCGAAATGTCGGGTTCGCCGAATTTCACGGGCTTGGCAGGGCGTTTGAACGTAATTGATATTCCCTTTATTTTCCGCGACAAAGAACATGCTTTCAAAGTACTGGACGGCGAAATCGGTGACGGTCTAATGAAAAATTTGGAAGGGCAAGGCTTAAAACCTTTGGCTTGGTGGGATGTGGGCTTCCGTGCTATTTCCAATTCCAAGCAGCCGGTCAAAACGCCGGCGGACGTGAAAGGGCTTAAAATCCGTACCAATCAAAACCCGATGTATATCAAAGCATTTGAAATCTTAGGCGCCAATCCGGTGCCGATGCCTTTAGCAGAGCTCTACACCGCTTTGGAAACCAAAACCGTTGACGCGCAAGAGCATCCGGTGGGCATTTTGTATTCCGTAAAATTATACGAAGTACAAAAACACCTGTCTTTAACCAATCATGGCTACACGCCTTTGTTGGTTGTGATGAACAAGGCAAAATTCGATGCTTTGCCGGTGGAGCAGCAGGAAGCCTTAATCAGCGCCGCGAAAGAAGCGGGCGCTTATCAACGTCAGCTGAATGCAGATAAAGAAGCGGAAATGTTAGCGCAAATGGAAAAAGAAGGCCTGCAAATCATTCGTGATGTGGATACCACGCCGTTTCGCGAAGCGATTGGCGGCGAAGTGCGGAAAATGTTTATCGACCAACACGGCGATGAATTACCCAAAGCGATTGATGCTTTAGCAGAATAAGCGCCTAAAACTTTTTAGAAAAAAGGGGACTTGTTCCCCTTTTCTTAATAGGAGAGGAAAGAATGGATTATTGGCTTGGAATTGATTGCGGCGGTACTTTTATCAAAGCCGCCGCGGTAAAGGCGAGCGGCGAAACTGTCTGTTTGGCAAGACGCAATCTTGCCGTAATCAGCGAACAGCCGGGATATGCCGAGCGTGACGGTGAGCAATTATGGCAGGTATTGGCGGAAGTGATTCGCGAAATATGTGCGCAGATTTCTGCCGACTCCATTCGCGGGATTGGTATTTCCGCGCAAGGCAAAGGATTGTTTACCTTGGATAAAAAGGGTAATACGCTTGGGCGAGGCATTTTATCTTCGGATCAACGCGCCCTGCCGATCGTCAAAGCTTATCAAGCCCAAGAAATTCCCGCCAAACTCTATCCGCATACGCGACAAACCTTATGGACAGGGCATCCGGTATCGATTCTGCGCGCTCTGAAAGAACAGCAGCCCGAGCGTTATCAAGCCATCGGTGCCGTGATGATGTCGCATGATTATTTGCGCTACCGCTTAAGCGGCAGTATTGCCTGCGAAGAAACCAATATCTCCGAATCCAATTTATATAATTTCAATACAGGGAATTATGATAAAAACCTCGCTGAATTGTTGGGCATCGGCGAAATTATCGAACATTTGCCGACAATCGTTGCCGCCACCGAAATCGCAGGCAGGGTAAGCGAAGAAGCCGCCGCTTTGACGGGGTTGACAGTCGGAACGCCGATTGTCGGCGGATTGTTTGACGTCGTATCCACCGCCATGTGCGCCGGTTTGGCGGGCGAGCATATGCTTAACGTCGTATTAGGCACTTGGTCGGTAGTCACCGGCATCACTCGGGAAATCGACGACAGCCAAAACCTAGCCTTTGTGTACGGCAAATCGGCACAAGCAGGGGAATATATCGTGCATGAAGCGAGTCCGACCTCAGCCGCTAATTTGGAATGGATTAATGATTTGCTGGGCAATCAGGACTATCGGACCGTCAATCGGATGATTGCCGATTTGCCGCCGGCGGCAAGCAGCGTATTTTTCCTACCTTTTCTCTATGGCTCGAATGCAGGCTTAGGCATGCAGGCCGGCTTATACGGTTTGCAATCATTCCATCAAAAAGCGCATATCTATCAGGCGGTTTTCGAGGGCGTGTTGTTCAGCTTGATGACACATATTCAGCGCATGAGCATACGTTTTCCGCAAGTAGAAATCTTGCGTGTAACGGGAGGGCCGGCAAAATCTGAGGTATGGATGCAAATGCTGGCGGATATCAGCGGAAAAATCGTGGAAATTCCGCAAATTGAAGAAACCGGCTGTTTGGGTGCCGCAATTGCGGCTATGGTCGGCACAGGACTTTATCCCGATGTTAACAGCGCCGCCGCTGCTTTGAAGCATGAAATTGTGCGTTACACTCCCAATCCTGAACATCAAGTCGCTTATGCGGAAAAGTATCGCCGCTATCAATTATTAACGGAACAATTGCAAGCTTTCAATCAATTGCTGAGTGCTTAAAATATAGTACCTTAACTTCAAAATGAGACTTAGAGATACACATTTTGTCAGGAGAAGCGCTTAGAATAATCTCATTTTGAAGTTAAGAGACTATAATAGAGACTTATCGCCAATCGATTATGGTCGAAGAAGTAGAAAAATAGTATCAGTCGCTGGTCGCAGACAGGAAGGCTGTACGGCAAGCTAAGTCCGTAATACTTTTTCAATTCTTCGACTATAGCCGTATGATTTTTAAAGAGCTACTGAAATATAGTACCTTAACTTCAAAATGAGACTTAGAGATACACATTTTGTCAGGAGAAGCGCTTAGAATAATCTCATTTTGAAGTTAAGAGACTATAATAGGTTAAGGCTTCAAGTATTGGTCTTTCTCGTAAATTGATTATAAATTAATGGCTTCGATGTTTATGTCCAAGCTCATTTATCATGGTTTGTTTTTTCGGGCATCAATGCCCAAACTGCGGATGTTTTAGCGATTATATCTGTTGTCAGAGCAAAACGATTTATTTAAAACAGACCGATCACATTGCCTTCTGCGTCCACGTCAATCTGATGTGCGGCAGGCTGTTTCGGCAGTCCGGGCATTTTCATGATGTTGCCGCAGATAACGACGATAAATCCCGCACCGGCAGAGAGGCTGAGGTTGCGTACATGAAGGCTGAAGCCTTCGGGCGCGCCCAGCAATTGCGGATTGTCGCTGAAAGAGTATTGGGTTTTGGCAATGCAAATCGGCAGTTGGCTTTTGCCGAGGGCATTGAGTTGTTCCAGTTCTTGCTTGGCTTCGCTGCTGTATTCGACTTGCGCCGCGCCGTAGAGTTTTTTGGCAAGCGCGGCAATTTTGTCTTCGATACTGTCTTCCAGCGCATAGGCAAAACGAAAGGAGGGATTTGCGGCGTCGATGTTTTTGATGATTTTTTCAGCCAGTTCGATACCGCCTGCACCGCCTTTCGCCCAGACTTCCGTCAATGCGATATCCGCGCCGGCAGCGGCGCAAGCCTCTTGCACGGCGGCAAGTTCTTTGTCGCTGTCGCTATTAAAGCGGTTGAGGGCGACGACTACCGGCAAGCCGAATGTCTGTTGCATATTGCAGATGTGGCGGCGCAGATTGCTTAGCCCGGTATGCAAGGCTTCGAGGTTTTCGTCGTTGAGTTGTTCTTTGCCAAGTCCGCCGTTGTATTTCAAGGCGCGCACGGTGGCGACAATGACGGCGGCATCGGGTTGCAGACCGGCAAGGCGGCATTTGATGTCGCAGAATTTTTCCGCGCCCAAATCCGCGCCGAAGCCTGCTTCGGTTACGACATAATCGCCGAGATGCAGGGCAAGGCGGGTGGCGATGACGGAATTGCAGCCGTGCGCGATATTGGCAAAAGGTCCGCCGTGTACGAAAGCGGGCGTGCCGGCGAGGGTTTGCACGAGATTGGGTTTTAGGGCGTCTTTGAGGAGGGCGGTCATGGCGCCTTGTGCTTGGATGTCGCGGGCATAGATGGCTTCGCCCGTTTTACTGTAGGCGATTAAGATGTTGCCAAGGCGTTGTTTTAAATCCTGTAAATCTTTGGCTAAGCAGAAGATTGCCATGACTTCAGAGGCGACGCTGATGTCAAAGCCGTCGCTGCGCATCACGCCGTCGCTGCTTTTGCCCATGCCGCTGACGATGTGGCGCAATTGGCGGTCGTTCATATCCAGCGCACGCCGCCACAGAATGCGTTTCGGATCGATGTTTAAGGTATTGCCTTGATGGATATGGTTGTCTAGGAGGGCGGCAAGCAGGTTGTTGGCGGCGGTAATGGCATGAAAATCGCCGGTGAAATGCAGGTTGATGTCTTCCATCGGCACAACTTGCGCGTAGCCGCCGCCTGCCGCGCCGCCTTTGATGCCGAAGACGGGTCCTAGCGAAGGTTCGCGTATGGCGACAATGGCTTGTCTGCCTATGTGATTCAGCGCGTCGGCGAGTCCGATGGTAACGGTAGTTTTTCCTTCACCGGCGGGGGTGGGGTTAATGGCGGTAACTAAAATGAGTTTGCCTTGTTTTGCCGGCAGGGTATAGGCGTCTTGAGGCGCGATTTTCGCTTTGAAATGTCCGTAGGGTTCCAATTGAGCGGCGGATAGTCCGAGTGTGGCGGCAATGTCTTGAATGGGGCGAATCTTGGCTTGGTGGGCGATTTCAGCGTCTGTCAGATGGCTCATGCTAACTCCTTATTCTTCACGAATGCGCCAAAAGGTAGCAAAGCGCGGCAATCCTTTGTCGGTATAGCCGCGAAAGCGGAAAGTGATACGGCTGCCAATCGGCGGCGGCGATTGGCGTTGGGCGTCTGAAAAGCCGCTGCCGATGCGGATGATTCTGCCGTCATCCAGGCGGCAGAGCAGCGCACCCAAGCGTCCCTGATGTCTACCTTGTCCTTCGAGATGCGCTAATACGCGGCATTCGGCGTCGTCATGGCTTTTGAGCTTGAGCATGAATTCGCTGCGCGTGGCGAGATAGGGCGCTTCGGGCGCGCGCAAGATTAAGCCTTCGCCGCCTGCGTCTTCGATGTCGGCTCTTAATGCTTCGGCATGGGCAATGTCGCGAATCGGGATTTGTTCAATTAGCCGCAGTTGATTTTGCGGCTGTCCTTCCAGCCAGTCGGTAAAGGTTTGGAGTCTGGCATTCAAACCGCCGCCTGCCTGCGGTACGTCGAAGATGTGGTAGCGAATGTCTTGCCATTGCTTATTGCGCAGTCGGCTGAGGGTTTCTTGAAAGCGTCCGCGTCCGAGATAAAGTTCGCCGTCCAAAGGGAAGGGCGGCAGTTGCGCAAGAAAATCGGCAGGCGCGTCAAAAATGTTGCCTTTGCGCGAATACAGATGCCTGCCGTCCCAATAGGCGCGCACGCCGTCTAATTTCTCGCTGGCAAGCCAGCCGTTTACGCTTTGTTGACGGTAACTCTGCGCCAGCATGAGGGGCGGTGCAATACCGGCTTGCTGCGCTGGTTGCGCCGTCGCCGGCGTCAATAATCCCATGCCGAGTGCAAAACTTGTCGCATATAAAGGTATGAGGATTGTGCGCATGTTTAGCCTTTTTTATCTTTGTCTTGAATAATCCACAGTTGCGGCTGCTGCCAAGCGTCGTAGGCATCGACAATCAGGCTGATGAATTCTTTCAGCGCCGTTTTGTTCAGTTGATCGACGCCGCACAAATCCAAAACCAGATGCTCTATTTCGCTGTCTTGCAGACAGTCCCAAGCGGCATCCCAACTTTTGCTATTGTAGTAATCGGGAAAACGGCAGGCTTCGCCCAATGCGGTCAGAATGCGGTTTTTGTCTACACTCGACCCGATGTTCAGTTCGATCGCTTGGGCTGGCGCTTGCTCTTTGCTGCTGCGGTATTGAATGGCGGGACTGCGGCTCATGTCATTTCTCCAATTGACGGAAACTGCGGTAATGGTCTTCGGTGTAGTAATACACTTCGGGCGGATTACCTCCTGTTACGATGCGACGAGTACCGCGATCGTGCGCTTCGGGCGTCGGCACCGTGTATTCGCGATAATAGCCTTGTTCTTTGCGCGGCAGCAGCCCTTCGCGATTGTAAAAGACTTTGCCGTCATGTTCGGGATAAGGGAAAGGGCCGCCGGCTTCAATGCGCGCCAAACTGCGTCTGAGTTCGGGGTCTTGGGTATGGGCGAAGCTGCTGTGGCTTAGCTCGCTTTCATCGCTGAGGGTGAAAAAATTCACGCCAAAAATACTGCCGAGAATCAACAGGATAATGATGAGTGCGGTATTGAAGAGTTTGCCTAGGGGGCTGAGTTTGGTTTTGCCGTTTGCTGGCGCTGCGGCATTAGTTTGCGGTGCAAGCGGCGGCAAATGCGGAGCGGTATTGACGGCGGCTGTTGCCGGACGTCCGCCGCTTTTGGGATCGTATTGATAATAAACGGTTAAGCCTTCACGCGGCGCTTCTTTACCAAGCCATGCCGAGAGGTGGAAAAAGATGTCTGCGCCGCCTTTCTCAGGGCGGATAAATCCGTAACTGTTGCCTGCGTTCCAATGTTTGATGGTGCCGACTTGCATCACTATCCCCAATAAATAATTTGGAGGCATTGTAGCGAGTGGTTATGATTTCGGCAATTCTTTTTTGGCATAAGAAAACCGCCGTCTCAGCGGCGGTTTTCATCAGTTTTTCGCGGATTATTTGATTAAGCCGGCGAAATATTTCAAGGTGCGGATTAATTGGTTGGTGTAAGACATTTCATTGTCATACCAAGCAACGGTTTTCACCAATTGTTTGCCGCCGACTTCCATCACTTTGGTTTGCGTGGCGTCAAAGAGCGAGCCGAATTCAGAGCCGATGATGTCGGAAGAGACCAATTCTTCTTCGGTGTAGCCGTAAGATTCGTTGGCTGCGGCTTTCATCGCGGCATTGATTTCGTCTTTAGTGACGTTTTTCTCAAGCACGGATACCAATTCGGTTACAGAACCGGTCGCCACAGGCACACGTTGTGCCGCGCCGTCTAATTTACCGTTGAGTTCGGGAATAACCAGACCGATGGCTTTTGCCGCGCCGGTGCTGTTCGGCACGATGTTCATGGCGGCAGCACGCGCACGACGTTTATCGCCTTTGCGGTGCGGCGCGTCAAGCGTCATTTGGTCGCCGGTGTAGGCGTGGATAGTAGTCATGATGCCGGTAACGATGCCGAATTTGTCGTTTAAGACTTTTGCCATCGGTGCTAAGCAGTTAGTGGTGCAAGAAGCGCCGGAAATGACGGTTTCGCTGCCGTCTAAGATGTCGTGGTTTACATTGAATACGATGGTTTTGATGTCATTGCCGCCCGGTGCGGAAATCACCACTTTTTTCGCGCCGGCTTGGATGTGTTGCTCGGCTTTGTCTTTACTGGTGAAGAAGCCTGTGCATTCCAATACTACATCAACGCCCAAATCGCCCCAAGGCAATTCGCTCGGGTTGGCATTAGAGAAGACTTTAATTGTTTTGCCATTGACAACGATGGCGTCGTCTTTCAGCGTTACTTCGCCTTTGAAACGGCCTTGCGTGGTGTCGTATTTGAACAAATGCACGAGCATGTCGGCAGGGGTGAGGTCATTGATAGCGACGACTTCCAAGCCTTCGACTTCTGTCATCTGACGTAATGCCAAGCGACCGATACGACCAAAACCATTGATTGCAACTTTAATACTCATTAAAAACTCCTGAGTGAGATGGGGTTGATTCGACGCGCATTCGCGTCGAGACAGAAAGGCAGAGCCTTTGATCGGTGGATTATACCTTTCTCGTCGGATAATATTCAATAAGAAAAGCGGTTTAGAAATAAAACCGCTTGTTTTTTAGTAAATTTCCGTATTGTGATTTCACAGTTTATTCACAAAATCGGGGCTTAAGACGGGATTTCGCCGATGTCTTTGCGGTAAGTCATACGCTCGAATTGGATTTTTTCCAATGCGCTGTAGGCCTGCGTGCGCGCTTTGCCAAGGTCGTCGCCGAGCGCGACCACGTTTAATACGCGTCCGCCGCTGCTAAGAAAACCGTTATCGACTTTTTTCGCGCCCGCAATAAAGACTTGGGCGAAGCAGCTGGCTTTTTCCACGCCGCTAATCGGCAATCCGACCGCGTATTCATTGGGATAACCGCCCGATGCCGCGACTAAGCATACGGCGTGTTTTGGCGACCATTGCAGTTCGATGTCCGCCAATTTGCCGTCGATGCAGGCTAAGACGGCGTCTAAAAGCGAGCTTTGCATCAGCGCCAGCACGGCTTGGGTTTCGGGATCGCCGAGGCGCATATTGTATTCGAGCAGGAATACGCCGCGTTCGTTGACCATCAAGCCGAAGAAGATAATGCCGGCGAATTGCAGTTGTTCGGCCTGAATGCCGCGCAAGGTCGGCAGCATGATGTCGTCGATAAAGGCTTGGTATTGCGTCGGCGTAAAGCTCGGATGCGGCGCTACGACGCCCATGCCCCCCGTGTTTTCGCCCTGATTGTATTCGCCGATGGTTTTATGGTCTTTGGCGCTTTTCAGCGGCACGATGTTTTTGCCGTCGCAAAGACTGAGGATAGAAACTTCAAATCCTTCTAAAAATTCTTCAATTACGATTTCCGTTCCCGCCGCGCCGAAGCGGTTTTTCAGCATAATATCGCGCACCGCTTTTTCGGCTTCGGCTTGGTTTTGGCAAATGATTACGCCTTTGCCCGCCGCCAAACCGCTGGCTTTGACCACCGTCGGATAGGGGCAGGTTTTCAGATAGGTAAGGGCTTGTTCGGCTTGATCGAAACTTTGATAGGCGGCGGTTTTAACGCCGTATTTCTGCATAAATGCTTTGGCAAAGCGCTTACTGCCCTCCAGCATCGCCGCCGCTTGATGCGGTCCGAAGATGTTCAAGCCGGCGGCTTGGAATCTGTCCACGATGCCGTCCACCAGCCATGCTTCCGAGCCGACGAAGGTCAGCCCGATATCGTTATTGCGCGCGAATTGCAGCAGTGCGTCGCTGTCTGTGAGGGCGAGATTTTCCGCGCGTTCCAGCGAGGCGGTGCCGCCGTTACCGGGCGCGACATAGATATGCGTGATGCGCGGATCTTGCGCCAATTTCCAAGCGATGGCGTGTTCGCGTCCGCCGTTTCCGATGATAAGGGCTTTCATGGCTGTCCTTTTCTTTAAATGGAAGAATGCGACATTTTACTGATTTTATGCGGCGATGAACATAGAGCTTGCCGAGTAAAAGGCGTATAATGCGCCGTTTTTTCAATGGATCGTTTATGGAATTAAATAGCACTTATGCCCATATTGACGCGCTGCTCGAGCGAGCGAAGGCGCTTCGGGGGTATCTTTGACTACGAGGGCAAATCCGAGCGTTTAGATGAGGTAAACCGCGAGCTGGAGCAGCCTGATGTGTGGAATAATCCCGATGAGGCGGCAAAGCTCAATCAAGAGCGGGTGTCGCTGGAGGCGGTGGTCAATAATCTCGACCACATCAATAGCGGTCTTATCGATACGCGCGAGATTATCGAGCTGGCGGAAGCGGCGGACGACGAAGGCATGGTCAATGAGGCTTTGCAAGATTTGCGCGGCTTGGAAGCGCAGATTGAGAGTTTGGAATTCCGCCGCATGTTTGCCGGCGAATTGGACGGTAACAATGCTTTCTTGGATATTCAGGCGGGTTCGGGCGGCACCGAGGCGCAGGATTGGGCGTCGATGCTTTTGCGTATGTATCTGCGCTGGGGCGAGACAAAAGGTTTTAAAACCGAATTGATTGAAGAATCCGCCGGCGATGTGGCGGGGATTAAATCCGCTACGATTCAATTTGAAGGCGAGTATGCCTACGGCTGGCTGCGCACGGAAATCGGCGTGCATCGTTTGGTGCGCAAATCGCCTTTTGATTCCGGCAACCGTCGCCACACTTCTTTTGCGGCGGTGTTTGTGTCGCCGGAGATTGACGATAATGTGGAAATAGACATTAATCCGGCGGATTTGCGGATTGATGTTTATCGCGCTTCGGGCGCGGGCGGTCAGCACGTCAACAGAACGGAGTCGGCGGTGCGGATTACGCATTTGCCGACCAATATCGTGGTGCAGTCGCAAAACAGCCGCAGCCAGCATCAGAACAAAGACACTTGTATGCGGCAGTTGCGCGCCAAACTCTATGAATTGGAGATGAAAAAACGCAGTGCCAGCGCGCAGGCGATGGAAGACAGCAAATCCGATATCGGCTGGGGGAATCAGATTCGTTCCTATGTGCTGGATCAGCAGCGCATTAAAGATTTGCGCACCGGCTATGAAACCAGCAATACGCAAGCCGTTTTAGACGGCGATTTGGATCCGTTTATTAAAGAAAGTTTGAAACAGGGAGTTGAGGCATGAGTGAGCAGCCCAATCACATCGCAGCAGATGAAAACAAATTAGTCGCCGAGCGCCGCCAGAAATTGCAAAAAATCCGCGACAGTCAGGCGGTGGCCTTTCCGAATGACGCGCGTCCCACTCATCAGGCACAAACCTTACATGCCGAGTATGACAACGCAGATGAAGCGGCATTGACGGCAGTCGGCGAGGTCAGCATTGCCGGGCGCATGATGGCAAAACGCATTATGGGCAAGGCAAGCTTTACCCAGTTGCAGGACGGCAGCGGTGCGCGTATGCAGGCTTATGTGGCGCGCGACGAATTGCCCGAGGGCGTATATGCCGATTTCAAAACTTGGGATGTGGGCGATATCGTCTTTTTACGCGGTTATTTATTTCGCACCCAGACCGGCGAGCTGACCATTCATGCGCGGGAAATCCGCTTGTTGGTGAAGTCTTTGCGTCCCTTACCTGAAAAATTCCACGGATTGACTGACCAAGAAACGCGTTACCGCCAACGCTATGTGGATTTGATTATGAACGCGCAGAGTCGCGAGGTTTTTGTCACGCGCTCAAAAATCATCAGTTATATCCGTCATTTCTTTGAAAATGAGGGTTTTTTAGAGGTTGAAACACCGATGATGCACCCGATTCCGGGCGGCGCGGCGGCAAAGCCTTTCCAAACCCATCATAATACCTTGGATATGGATTTGTATCTGCGGATTGCGCCGGAATTGTATTTGAAACGCTTGGTGGTAGGCGGTTTGGAGCGGGTGTTTGAAATTAACCGCAATTTCCGCAATGAGGGGATTTCTACCCGCCATAATCCGGAATTTACCATGCTGGAATTTTATCAAGCCTATGCCGATTATGAGGATTTGATGAGTCTGAGCGAGAAACTGTTGCGCGGCTTGGCGCAGGAAGTCTTGGGCAATACGGCGGTGGATTATCAAGGCACGCTGATTGATTTCGGCAAAGACTTCACGCGATTGCCGATGCGCGAGGCGGTTAAGCAGTATTTGCCTGAGGCGGCGGAGATTTTAGACGACAAAGCGGCGATGGTCGCCTTGCTCAAATCACGCTTTAAAATTGATGCCAATGAAGCGATGGCGCAAGGACAATTGCTGACTCTGCTGTTTGAAGAAGGGGTAGAGCATCAATTGATTCAGCCGACCTTTATCACGCAATATCCGGCGGAAGTCTCGCCTTTGTCGCGCCGCAATGATGGAAATCCCGCGGTAACCGACCGTTTCGAGCTCTTTATCGGCGGACGCGAGATTGCCAACGGCTTCTCGGAGCTTAATGATGCCGAAGACCAAGCGGAACGTTTCAAAGCGCAGGTGGCGGCGAAAGATGCCGGCGACGATGAAGCTATGCATTATGACGGCGATTTCGTGCGCGCTTTGGAATACGGCTTGCCGCCCACCGCGGGACAAGGTATCGGCATCGACCGCTTGGTCATGCTGCTGACCAACAGCCCTTCGATTCGCGATGTCTTGTTATTCCCGCAAATGCGTCCCGAATAAACGCCGCGCTACGGAAAATTAACATTCTGTGCTCGGCTTTTGCCTAGAATGCGCATTTTCTGATGTAAAGAGTGAATATGAAAAAACTAAACAGTTTATTGACCGCCGCTGCGATGCTCTGCTTCTCGGCAGTGAGTATGGCGCAGGTAACCGAAGTGGTGCGCCTGCCGCCGCAGGGCGTTGATGTTATCGGCATGGTGCGCCAAGTGCAGGCGGGCGATCAAGATACCTTGCTCGATATCGGACGCCACTTTAATGTGGGTGGCGATGCGATGAGAAACGCCAATCCTGGCGTGGATTTCTGGTATCCTGGCGCCGGCAGCAATGTCTTGGTACCGACGCGCTATATTCTGCCCGATGTGCCGCGCGAGGGCATTGTGGTGAATTTGCCGGAAATGCGTCTGTATTATTTCGATAAACAGGCACAGACGGTGCGTGTCTATGCTATCGGTATCGGACGCGAAGGACGCGATACGCCGCTGGGCGTGCAGGCGATTACCGAAATGCGCCGCAATCCGACGTGGACGCCGCCGGCTTCGATTCGCGCCGAACATGCGGCGCAAGGGCATATTCTGCCGGCGGTGGTGCCGGCAGGGCCTGATAATCCTTTGGGTACGCGCGCGATGCGCCTAACCAATCCCAGTTATTTGATTCACGGCACCGCCAAGCCTTGGGGCGTGGGGATGCGAGTTTCTTCGGGCTGTATCCGTATGTATCCTGAAGGGGTGGAGGAATTGTTCGAGCTGGTTGGCGTGGGCACTAAGGTCAATATCCTAAAAGAGGAAATGAAGGTCGGTTGGTTTGGTGATGAGCTATATTTGGAATATCACCCGCCTTTGGAAGAGGACAATATTTCCTCCGAACAGGCGATGTATGAGGCGATTGATTTGGTCAACCGCAAAGCGGCGCAATACGGTTTGACGGTGGAAGAAAACGTGATTCGCGCGGTGGTCAATGAAGCTACCGGTATGCCGGTCTCGGTGGCTTATCAGCGCCACGGTATGTAAAGAAAGCAAGCGGCGGATTTATCCGCCGTTCTTCTTGCAAAGGATGATTTATGGATGTTAGCGAGATTTTAGAAGGCTTGAATGCCGAGCAGCGCGAGGCGGTCAGCCATCATGAGCGGATTGTGCGCGTGATTGCCGGCGCCGGCAGCGGCAAAACGCGGGTCTTGGTGCAGAGAATGCTGTGGCTGATGAAGGTGGAGGGATTGCCGGCGCAGGCTTTGCTTGCCCTGACTTTTACCAATAAGGCAGCGCGCGAAATGCAGCAGCGTTTGGAAGTCGGTGTGCAAAGCCGTTTGCCGGATTTGTGGATGGGGACTTTTCACGGCATTTGCTATCGCATTCTGCGCCGTCATGCGGAGAAAATGGGCTGGATTAAGGACTTTGTCGTCATGGACAGCGAAGATCAGTTGGGCTTTATCCGCCGCCTGATGCGGGATAATTTATGGTCGGATGATACCATCAGTGCGCAGGATTTGCGCAATTATATCAATAAGCAGAAAGAGCAGGGCTTGCGGGCGAATGCGGTGGTCGTCAAATCCGCGCAAGCAGTCGTGATGCGCGATTTTTACCAGCAGTATGAATATCGCAGTAAAGAGCAGGGGCGGATGGATTTCGCGGAATTGCAATTGCTAACGGTGGAATTATTGCAAAGCCACGATAATGTGCGCGAGAGTTTCCGCCGCCGTTTTGAAGCGATTTTGGTCGATGAGTTTCAAGATACCAACGGTCTGCAAATGCAATTAATCGAATTGCTGTTATCGCCGAGCGGCCGCCTGTTTGTCGTCGGCGACGACGATCAGTCGATTTATTCATGGCGCGGCGCGCGCGTGGAAAACATGTTGGAATTGGAACAGCGTTTTCCGCAGGAAGTGGCAACGGTGCGTCTGGAACAGAATTACCGTTCTACCCAAACCATTTTGGAAGCGGCAAATGCCCTGATTGCGGAAAATACGCAGCGTCTGGGCAAACGATTGTGGAGCGAGGGCAATGCCGGCGAAAAAATTGTCGTCTATCCCGCTTATAACGAATATGACGAGGCGGAATACGTGGCGGCGCAAGTGCTGCTCATATTGGAGCAGGGCGGAAATTACCGCGATTGTGCGGTCTTGTACCGTTCCAATGCGATTTCGCGCGTATTTGAAAAAGTCTTTACCGGTCATCAGATTCCCTACCGCGTTTACGGTGGTCTGCGCTTTTTCGAGCGGGCGGAAATTAAAGATGCTTTGGCGTATTTGCGTATGGCGCTGCAACCGCATGATGACAATGCCTTCGAGCGGATTGTAAATGTACCGGCGCGCGCGATTGGCAATAAGACGGTGGAAGATTTGCGCAGTCTGACCCAACAAGGCAATCTGTCATTTTGGCAATTGTTGGAAGACGAAGCCTTGCTGCGTCGCCATATCGCTACAAGGGCCGTTAATGCCTTATTGCAATTCCGCAGTCTGATTCTGCATTTGCGCGATGCGCTGGCGGCGCAAAACACGCTGAAAGAAGCCATGGAAATCTTGCTGAAAGACAGCGGCTTGAACGCCATGTACGAGCAAAGCAAAAAAGAAGATGCCTTATCGCGCTTGGAAAACCTGCAAGAATTAGTCAGCGCCGCGGCTTATGCCGATGCGCGTTTTCAAGGTACATCGGTGCCGATTGGCGAGCGTATCGAGCAATTCCTTGCCGATGCCGCCTTGGATGCCGGCGATAATGAGGCGGAAGAAGACGGTAATGCGGTGCAATTAATGACCATGCACAGCGCCAAAGGTTTGGAATTTCCACAAGTGTTCGTGGTTGCCTGCGAAGAAGACATCTTCCCGCATTATCATTCTCTGAATGATAAAAAATCTCTGGAAGAAGAACGGCGTTTGGCTTATGTGGCGATTACCAGAGCCATGCAGAAACTCACCATTTCTTTTGCCCAGCGCCGCCGCTTTCAAGGGAATGAAAAATATCCGGAACCTTCGCGCTATTTGGGGGAAATTCCCGAGCATTTACTGCATGCCGTGCGTCCCTTGGTTTTCCATAAAGCAATGCCGTGGCGTCATGAGACGGAGATTCAACATAAAACACAAAGCAGCGGCGAAGGGCAAACATTTCAAATCGGCGAAGATGTCTTGCACCCCAGTTTCGGACAAGGCACAATCACGCATTTGGAAGGACAGGGCGAACATTCGCGCGCCTTAGTGCGATTTACCGACAAACAGGAAAAATGGCTGGTGCTTGCTTATGCGAAATTAAGTAAAATCTAGCCTCCGATTTGATACTGTAATAATCTAAATTTTAGGATAATTAAGGAAATAACATGAGTCAAAAAATGAATGTGGAAAGTTTTAATCTCGACCACACCAAAGTCAAAGCCCCTTATCTGCGTTTAGCCGATAAAAAAACAGGTGCGCACGGCGATACGATTTTTAAATACGATTTGCGCATCTGCCAGCCCAATAAAGCCCATATGGAAATGCCCGCCCTGCATTCGTTGGAGCATTTGATGGCGGAATTATCCCGCAACCACAGCACGCAAGTCTTGGACATCTCGCCGATGGGCTGTCAAACCGGTTTTTATATTTCCTTAATCAACGAACCCGATTATCAAAGCGCCTTGGATTTGGTAGAAAAAACCCTGCATGATGTTTTGGCGGCAACGGAAGTGCCCGCCTGCAATGAAATCCAATGCGGTTGGGCGGCAAGCCACTCGCTCGCCGGCGCGCAAGCCTTGGCAAAAGACCTGCTCGCCAAACGCGACGAATGGGAAATGGTTTTCGCCTAATCGAAACAAAAACGCAGGGAAAAACTTGCCTTTATTCCCGCTTTACACTACACTGCCGCGCTTTCGCCATGCCAACGCCATCGGCAAAGCGTTAATTAATTGGAGTTTAAAATGCTAACTATTGAAAACAAAGCTGAAATTATTAAAAAATACCAAAAGGCAGAAGGCGACACCGGTTCGACTGCCGTGCAAGTCGCGCTCTTGACCGCACGTATCGAAGATTTGCAAAAACACTTCGCGCACAATAAAAAAGATCACCATTCGCGCCGCGGTTTATTGCGTATGGTCAGCTCTCGCCGTCGTTTGTTGGAATACCTCAAGCGCACAGATTTTGAAGGCTACCGCAGCCTGATTGCCGATTTAGGTTTGCGTCGTTAATTAAGAAAAAGGTCAAGCGTGAAAACTACTGCCACATTCACATACGGACAGCACCAAGTTGTTCTGGAAACAGGCGAAATCGCCCGTCAAGCCGACAGTGCCGTGCTGGTAAATATGGAAGGCACAACGGTTTTGGTTACCGTTGTGGCGAAACAAAGCGTAGCCGATGGGCAGGATTTTTTTCCGCTGACCGTTGACTATCAGGAAAAAGCCTATGCCGCAGGAAAAATCCCGGGCGGCTTTTTGAAACGCGAAGGTCGTCCAAGCGATGAAGAAACTCTGATTTCCCGCTTGATTGACCGTCCGATTCGTCCTTTATTCCCTGAAGGATTTTTCAACGAAATTCAAGTTATTGCGACCGTTATTTCTTTTAATCCGGAAATCAATCCGGATATTGCGGCAATGATTGGTGCTTCAGCAGCATTAAAACTTTCCGGTGTTCCTTTCCAAGGACCGATTGGCGCAGCGCGTGTAGGTTATATTAACGGACAATATGTGCTTAATCCCTCGCGTAAACAACTCAAACAATCGCAATTGGATTTGGTGGTGGCAGGTACTTCCAGTGCGGTATTGATGGTGGAATCCGAAGCTGATCAATTATCTGAAGAAATTATGCTAGGTGCGGTCATGTACGGTCATGAACAACAGCAGATTGTCATTGACGAAATTAATGCCTTGGCTGAGAAAGTAGGAAAACCGGCTTGGAATTGGCAGGCACCACCGCGTGATGAAGTGTTAGATAGCACTATCAAAACACAATTTGCGGCACAATTGACTGCCGCCTATCAAGTAGCGGACAAACAAGCTCGTCAATCAGCTATAGCAGAAGTGCATGCTGCCGCGCAAGCCGCCTTAGTTACTGAAGACGGCAAATGGGATGAAAAAACCGTTAGCAATTATGTACATGAATTGGAATATCGCACCGTGCGCGATCGTATTCTTGCTAATGAACCGCGTATTGACGGACGTGATACGAAAACCGTACGTCCGATTACTGTCCGCACAGGTGTTTTACCGCGCACGCATGGTTCTGCCTTATTTACGCGGGGCGAAACACAAGCCTTAGTCGTGGCAACGCTTGGTACAGGACGCGATGCGCAATTGCTTGATACCTTGGCTGGCGAAATCAAAGATAATTTCATGCTGCATTACAACTTCCCACCTTTCTCTGTAGGAGAAGTCGGACGTGTAGGTTCGCCGAAACGCCGTGAAATCGGTCATGGACGTTTAGCTCGCCGCGGTGTTGCAGCAGTCATACCGAATGAACAAGAATTTCCTTATGTACTGCGCGTAGTTTCCGAAATTACAGAATCCAACGGTTCTAGCTCAATGGCATCAGTCTGCGGCACAAGTCTTGCCTTAATGGATGCCGGCGTGCCGACAAAAGCACCGGTAGCAGGTATTGCTATGGGCTTAATCAAAGAAGGCGAACGTTTTACCGTTTTAACCGACATTTTAGGCGATGAAGACCATCTAGGCGATATGGATTTCAAAGTAGCCGGTTCTGCAAAAGGCGTTACTGCATTGCAGATGGATATTAAGATTGACGGCATTACCAAAGAAATTATGGAGCAAGCGCTTAAACAGGCACATGAAGGTCGTTTGCATATTTTAAATATCATGAATGAAGCGATTAGTCAGCCGCGTCAGCAATTATCTGATTATGCGCCTCGTTTCTCAACTATGCGCGTCGATGTCGATAAGATTAAAGACGTGATTGGTAAAGGTGGAGCGACTATTCGTTCTATTACCGAACAAACAGGTACTACCATTGAAATTGAAGATGACGGTAGCATCAAAATCGCCGCAACGGATAAAACGGCAGCAGATGAAGCGCGCCGCATGATTGAAGAAATTACTGCCGAGCCGGAAGTAGGCAGAATTTATGAAGCTAAAGTCGTTAAATTAACCGATTTCGGCGCTTTTGTAAGTTATCTGCCCGGCAAAGAAGGATTGGTGCATGTTTCTCAAATCGCTGCACATCGTGTTGAAAATGTTGCAGACGAATTGGCTGTTGGCGATGAAGTGAAAGTAAAATTACTGGAAATCGACAGACAAGGTAGAGTAAGATTATCTATTAAAGAAGCATTAAACAGTTAAACTAAAAACGGAGAGATGGCAGAGTGGTCGAATGCGCACGCCTGGAAAGTGTGTATACGTTAATAGCGTATCGGGGGTTCGAATCCCCCTCTCTCCGCCAACCTATTGAAACCGCTTAGTTTTAAGCGGTTTTTTTACGTCTGAA